>JAEEGL016555954.1_pt1 | contig 30220 bp, 17 predicted proteins | sample 9134231 | NCBI WGS metagenome assembly JAEEGL01 (sample SAMN16246548, study PRJNA631951) | gut metagenome | biome: gut microbiome; feature: rumen; material: fiber-attached | host: Bos | place: Iran: Karaj | collected 2018-10 | reverse complement strand
GTTACCCATAAGGTAACGCTCGGCGAAATCGTCGATTTATTGTATACGTTCCGCGACCAACCGAATACGCTTGTTGTTCCCGAAATACCGAAAGACAGTTTCGCAAAGAAACTGTATTCGACCTACCTTTCGTATCTGCCGAAGGAAAAAGTTGCGTTTCCGTTAAAGACCAACGTCGACGACAGGGGCAGTTTTACGGAACTTATAAAGACCGCAAACTGCGGACAGGTTTCGGTCAACGTAAGTAAACCCGGCATAACCAAAGGTCAGCACTGGCACAACAGTAAGTGGGAGTTTTTTATAGTCGTAAAAGGGCACGCCCTTATTAGGGAAAGAAAAATCGGCACGGACGAGATAATAGAATTTGAAGTCAGCGGCGATAATATTAAGGCGGTGCATATGCTTCCCGGGTACACGCATAACATAATAAATTTAAGCGACACGGAAGAGTTAATAACGATAATGTGGGCGAACGAGCAGTTCGACAAAGATAAACCCGACACGTTCGGAGAAAAGGTATAAAGGGGTAAAAATGTTTAAAGAGAACGGAAAATTGAAGTTACTGATAATAGTGGGCACGCGTCCCGAGATAATACGGCTTTCGGCGGTAATAAACAAGTGCCGCGAATATTTCGATTGCGTACTTGCGCACACGGGACAAAATTACGACTATACACTTAACGGCGTGTTTTTTGAAGATCTGAACATAGCGAAACCCGACGTGTATATGGACGCCGTCGGAAAAGATCTCGGCGAAACCATGGGCAACATTATCGCGAAATCTTACGCGCTTATGGTAAAAATACAGCCCGACGCGGTGCTTGTTTTAGGGGACACCAACAGTTGTCTTTCGGTGATAGGCGCAAAACGCCTGCATATTCCCATATTCCACATGGAAGCGGGAAACCGCTGTAAGGACGAGTGTCTGCCGGAAGAAACCAACCGCAGGATAGTAGATATAATTTCCGACGTGAACCTTGCTTACAGCGAGCACGCAAGAAGGTACCTTGCGGACTGCGGGCTTCCGAAAGAGCGGACTTACGTTACCGGCAGTCCCATGGCGGAAGTTCTTACGAACAACTTAAAACAGATAGAAAACAGCGACATATTGAAGAGATTGAACCTCGAAAAGGGTAAATATATATTACTTTCGGCGCACAGGGAAGAGAATATCGACACCGAAAAGAATTTCACATCGCTGTTTACGGCGATAAATAAAATGGCGGAAAAGTACGATATGCCGATACTCTATTCCTGCCACCCGCGTTCCAAAAAAATGTTAGAACAGCGCGGATTTAAACTCGATAAGCGGGTAATTCAGCACGAACCTTTGGGCTTTAACGATTATAACAATCTGCAAATGAACGCTTTTGCGGTGGTGTCCGACAGCGGAACGCTTCCCGAAGAAAGCAGTTTTTACGCGGGGATAGGTAAGCCTATCGCGGCGGTATGTATAAGGACTTCCACCGAACGTCCCGAAGCCTTGGACAAGGCGTGTTTCGTGCTTGCGGGGATAGACGAGAAGAACTTGTTGCAGGCGATAGAAGTGGCAAGGGCGAATAAAAACGGTTGCAAGCCCGTAGCCGATTATACCGACCTTAACGTTTCCGACAAGGTTGTGAAGATAATACAGTCCTATACGGGCGTAGTAAATAAAATGGTCTGGCGAAAAGATATCTGATCACGGAGTGAAAATGACTGCGGAAGAGATATTATTCTGTTTATTGCGAAACGAAATTTGCGGCACCGATCTGCCGAAAGATTTCGACTTGTCGGATAAAACTGCCGATCTGTACCGTCTGTCGAATCGGCACGATATCGCGCATCTAACAGGCGACGCTTTATTCCTCAATAAATTGATATCCGAGGGCAAGGCGGCGGATTTTTTCAGGCAACGGATCGTTATGGCGGTTTACCGTTACGAAAAACAAGCCGCGGAACTGAAAAGGATAAGCGACGCTTTTTCCGCAGCGGGGATAAAATATATTACGCTTAAAGGTCCCGTGATAAGAGAACTTTACCCCGAACCCTGGATGCGCACGAGTTGCGATATAGATATTCTTATCCACGAAGAAGACGTGGGAAAAGCGACGGAAAGCCTTTCCGAAATCGGTTTTGAAACGGACGGCAAAAAAAACTACCACGATATTCATTTTTATTGCGGCGATATCCATCTCGAACTTCACTTCAATATATGCGAAAATAAAAAGCAGTTGGACGTAGGCTTATCGAAAGTCTGGGATTATGCCGAAAAAGTCGGAGATTACGAGTACAGAGAAAGTCCGGAATATTTTGTTTTCCATCATATAGCGCACATGGCGTATCATTTTCTTGCGGGCGGGTGCGGAATAAGACCGTTTATCGATTTACGGATATTAAAGCAAAAAGGTTTTTACAGCGAAGAAAAACTATTGCCGCTATTTAAAGAAAGCAATCTTATACGGTTTTATAAATCGGTATGTAAACTGGCGGACGTCTGGCTGGGCGAAGGCAAGCACGACGATCTGACCTTACAGATGGAAAAATATATAATAAGCGGCGGAGTGTACGGTAATGCGGACAACGCGAACGCCGCAGGCGCGGCGGAAAGTAAGGGCAAGCGGAAATATCTTTTAAAAACGGCGTTTCCGCCCTATAAAACGATGTGCATAATTTATCCGTCGCTCGTTAAGCGTAAACTTTTACTGCCTTTTTACTATATTCACAGAGTCTTTGCAAAGACGTTCGGTAAAGACAGAAAACGCGTAAAGGCGAAAATAGACAGCACCATGTCGCAGTCGAAAGACAACATTAAGACGGTCGACGAACTGCTCAAAAATCTTGAATTGTACGATGAACGATAAATTCGACACCCTGATAACCGCGAAAAGCAATCCTTTTAAGCTTAACTTAAAGGAAACGGCAAGGTATAAAGACCTTATATGGCTTTTCGTACAAAGGGATTTCAAAACCAAATATAAGCAAACGATTTTAGGTCCGCTGTGGTTTATAATCCAGCCGCTACTTACTACTTTTATATTTACGATAGTTTTCGGCTATATAGCGGGCATACCCACGGATGGCGTGCCGCAGTTTTTATTCTATCTTGCGGGAAACGTGCCGTGGCTTTTCTTTGCGGCGTGTCTTAACCATACGTCTTCTACTTTTTACAATAACGCAAGGCTGTTCGGAAGAGTGTATTTCCCGCGCATAATAACGCCGATCTCGACGGCTTTAACCTGTTTTTTCAATTTCCTTATACAGTTCGTTATGTTCGTTATAATAGACGTGATTCTGATCGTTACGGGCGCAAGCGCGGATATAACGCTTTACGCGCTTTTAACGCCCGTGCTTATAATGCAGCTCGGCATTTTGGGTACGGGAATAGGTATAATGATCTCGTCTCTCACCGTAAAGTACAGGGATATGCAGGTTTTGGTGGGATTCGGCGTGCAACTCTGGATGTATCTGTCGGCGGTGGTGTATTCGGTATCCGCGATAGAAAACGCAACGCTTAAAACGTTGATAATGCTGAACCCCGTAACGCCCGTGATAGAATTTATGCGGATAGGCTGGCTCGGCGCGGGAACAGTATCGTGGCTGTACCTTGGGATAAGTTTCGCAGTTACCGTGCTTATAGCGTTTTTCGGACTCGTTATATTCAACAAGACCGAAAAGAACTTTATGGATAAGATATAATGGAAAGAGAAATTGCGATAAAAATACAGGGCGTAAAAAAGGAATACCGCCTTGGCGTGATAAGCGGGGGAACTCTGCAACGCGATATACAGAGTTTTTGGGCGCGCCTTCGCAAAAAGGAAGATCCGAACACGAAAGTCGGCTCGAAGAACTACGGCAAAAACGAGAAATTTATCGCGCTTGACGGAATAGATTTAACCGTGTATAAAGGCGAAAGGCTCGGGATCATCGGCAAAAACGGCGCGGGGAAGACGACGCTACTTAAACTTATATCGCGCATAACGTCCCCGACCTCGGGAACGATAGGAATAAACGGCAGGGTGTCAAGTATGCTCGAAGTGGGCACGGGTTTTCACGGCGAACTGACGGGCAGGGAGAATATCTACTTAAACGGCGCGATACTCGGCATGACGAAAGCCGAAGTCAACGCAAAAATAGACAGGATAATAGAGTTTTCGGAGATAGAAAAGTTTATAGACACGCCCGCGAAAAGGTATTCTTCGGGCATGTACGTGAAGTTGGCGTTTTCGGTCGCGGCGCATTTAGATTCCGAAATAATGATAATGGATGAAGTGCTGGCTGTGGGGGATATAGCGTTTCAGAAGAAGTGCCTTGACAAAATGGGGGACGTTTCCCGAGAAGAAGGCAGGACGATTCTCTACGTCAGCCACAATATGGACACCATAAGAAGGCTTTGCGACAGGTGTATAGTAGCAGATAAGGGTAAAATCGTCTTCGACGGCGACGTCGAAAGCGCCATAAGAATATACGGCGAGACGTGATTTGTAGCGTGTTTTTTACAAATCGGGCGAAAAAGAAAAATGAAACCATGCCGTTTTTTATATAAATATGAATATTTATATAAAACTTTTACGTAAAACGGGCGTAATTACTTGACAAAAAGTGACGAAAATATTATAATTATCGCGTAAATCGGAATATGGGCAAAGTTGACGTAAGTCAATGACGCAAAGCTACAGGGCCCTAAAAGGCAGCCAGTTGCATTTTTGTTTATCCTTATGGGGTGACGAATATGCGACTTTTTTATTTTCGGGGGTTAAAGACGCGATGGAAAGCGGCAGAAAGAAAACTTCTGCAAAACTTAAAAAAGAAATTATCAAACGGATACCCGTTACGCTGATATCCGGAGTTTTGCTTATTTTCTTCTCCGTTTATTCTTTCGGGTGGTTTTCTTCCGCAAGCAAGGTAGACCCCGGCAATATGCAGGTAACCGTCGGTACCGACAGTTACGATATTTTAGTGGAAAGAACTTCGGAATACGGTGCGACGTATAACTATATGGTCGGGAGCGATATGATAATAGATAAAATCGCGGATTCGGGGTACGATATTGACGAAATTTCCACGGCGGACGCTTCCAAGATAGCCTACGAAATGGTAAACGAGTACGTTTACGACGGCAAAAGATATCTTATGCCGGGTGCCTACGGCACGGTAACGTTTTATCTGCGGCCTAAGACCGAGAGCGACATTACGGTTAACTTTACGCTTTCTCTCGGCGGGTACGTTGCGACTTACGATACAGAGAACGAAGTACAGGTAATAAACGCCGTGGACTCCGTAAACGTTCTCAATATGTTGAAAGGGCATATCCTGTTTTTTACGGAGCGCACGGGTGCGAGTTACGCAGATCACGAGTATGCGGGACTTATAGACGGGACGTTTTCTTACGGTACGCAGGGCAAAGCGAAGTGTGCCGAAGTCGGGAAAACCGATTGCTACGAGATAACACTCTACTGGGAGTGGGTGAATATGTATCACGAAATGGTAGATAATATGAGTTCTGCGGAAGTAACTAAAAAATACCCCGCGGAACTTATGACGTATATAAACGGCAATCCGCAATACTTTTTTGCGGTAACTCCCGACAGAGACACCATGGAAGCGAAAGGCGACGCCTATAACGACGGCGACCAACTTATCGGAGACGGCGTTGACTGTATGGTGCTGTATATCGAGGCATCGTAGAAAGGAAAAGATATGAAAGGTAAAACTTCCGCAAAAACCTATATACGGCAAATCATTGCGACGATGGCGGCGACGATTTTATTTATGATCGCCGTGCCGGTTTTTGCGTGGTTTTCTACGACGCACGATCTTGCGGCTTACGCCCCCGTATCTACGCCGGAATCTCTGTATATCGGTGCGGGGCATTGTGAAAGGAACCAGTTTGAAGACATAAGGTATATGTACTTCGACGCTATGGACGTAAAAGAAGACGTAAACGGTTCCCACTGGGACAGGGTATTTTGCGTTTACGGCAAGAGAGTTTCGGGGTACAGGTTGCAGTTGGCGTTCACCACAAACAAACAATTCACCTACGAAATATACAACGCCGACGAATATACGCAGGAGGAAATGGAAAACTTGACGGAGTCGGAGCGTGAAACTTTGGAGCCCGTTGCGTACACTACGCACGCCGCAACGCCCGCCACCTATTACTATTCGATAAAAATCGATCCTTCGACGGAGATAAAAGAAGGTCCGCTTTCGGGAACTTATTTAAATAAAGCCGCAGGCGACGAAATACTTGCCGATATGACCATGCACGGAGACACTTACGGCAGTTATAACGACGTGCACAAATACGCGGAACCCGTTTACTGGCAGACGACGGGCGTACAGGCGGGCAACGTGAACGACGACTTCGTGAACTATTACATCTTGCGTATACGCTATAAAGAAAACGAAATGCCGATAGACAGAGAAACCGACGTTATCTGTATCGCGGCGAAATCGTTTATGTTAGCGTAGAGCGGCGCGCGTTGTAAAGGAAAAACAAAAAGGAGAACGTTATGAAAAGATTGAAATCTTCGACTGCAAGAATTTTATTCTTAGCGTTGATTTTGACGTTTTCCTTTGCGATGGTCGCAAGTGCGATATCTCTCGCCGCCTATACCAACAGCCGTTACGCACAAAGGACGATATCGACTTTCCCTGCGGGCGGAGACAGGTTTTCTTCGAATCACCTTGCCAAAACTTACAGCAGAAATAACGTAAAAACGGTTTACACTTCCGACGATTCGGAAGATCCCGTCGTGATAGTTACGGTATGTAATTACGAACAGGGCAAGCAATCTTTGACTTACGAAAGCGATATTCCCTACACCTTTACAGTGAGACTGGTAAAGTACGACGATAATGCGGAAGAAAAATACGTACCCGTTACCGCCGATGATTTTGACGGGGAAAGCGATCCGCTTTACGCCTGTAAAGATTACGAAATAAACGTAAGAAAAGGCGAAGAATCGGCGACGCTTAAAGGCAGCGGCAATCTTTCGTACGTGTTTACGGGCACTCTTACGGGAAACGAAATTTGTTCGGACGCATATAAGTTTACCTTCGACGTGGAGTTCGCGACGGTAAAGCCCAACCTGTTCGTTGAAGTAGTGGCGACTTCCACTCTTCTCGTCGGCACACTTCCTACATTACGGGCGGTATTTAAGGCCGACGTCAGTACGCAGGGGACTGTCGCCAACCTGTGGACGGGAGATTTCAACGACAGCACTCAGGGAAGAACCCCTGAAGACTACGACGGATACAACTATAAGATATCCGGTATCGGAAGCGGGACTTTTACCCTTCAATGGGACGGCAGCAAAGTGGAGTTGCTTGACATCTACCTGCTTACGTTGGGCGCGACTCCGACGCAGGTAGGCGAAACTTCTTACTATCAGATAACGTTTGCCGTAAATGCCGGAGAAACGGCGGTGTATGAGTTGCACTTCCAGAAGAAAAATATAAACGACGAAACCTGGGGACAGATGAACGGTCTGATTTCCCCCGATACGGGCACGGTAGTAAAATACGGATTCGTTCCGCAAAGCTGAAAGGTACGGGACGGGGAGTAAAGGACACGGAAATGAAAGATACGTTAAGAACGCAAAAACGTAAATATCTTTTATTATCTTTGGTGCTTGCGCTGATCACGTTGGCGGCGGGCACGGTCTTTTTGCGTCTCGGCACGGGCAATACTTTCCGTACTAAAGCGGAAGAGTCCGTAGATACTTACAACATATACAACGCGGACGATCTCAATACTTACGCCACTGCATACGCGGAGGGCGATCGCAACAAATTCGACACTCTGAATTTTTTGGCGACTAACGGCGACTATCTTTCCGACGAAAATTACGTCAGCATAGGTACGCAGGCAAGACCTTTCTCCGGGACGATATATATAACCACGACGGGACTCGATACGTTTTATCTGTACGACGTTCCGCTTTTCGATTACGTTTCCACCGAGATGACGGTTACGGGAACGGGAATAATAAAGATCAAAAAGCACGAATCCGACGGCGTATTGTTCGCTAACCACGTCGTAAAAACGAATCTCGACAAAAACGGGGAAGAATCGGACGGCGAGGCTGAATGGAATATTTCCTTTGAAGAATACGACGGCATAGGCGAAAACGACTGTTACGCGGGGCTTATCGGCGATATCGGCGACGGGTGCGACGTAACGATAAATTATACGGTAAACGATAACCTTAAAATCGTTTCGGGCGGTAACGCGGGACTTGTCTGCGGCACGCTAGGAAACAGCACGGGTGCGAAACTGACCGTTTCGACCGACGGAACGGCTACGGGCGTTTCGGTAACCGCCGCAAACGGCAACGCAGGCGGGCTTGTGGGAGAAGCGAAAGAAGATTCCGATGTCGTCTTGAACGACGTAAGTTCAACAATAGTTAATTCCGTTGCCGCGGGTGGCGGCGGACATTACGCGGGCGGCATCGTCGGAAAACTGAGTGATACGGAGATTTCTTTCGGAAACGATTTTGCGGGCATTACGGTAAGCGGATCCGTGACGGGTACGGAAGGCGCGGGCGGACTTTTCGGGTACTACCGTTCGGAGAACAAAGCCGCCACTTCCTTATTTCTTGCAAATTACACGATAAACAGCGGGCTCACCGTTTCCTCTTCCGGAAACTCCGGCGGAATAATAGGCGTACTTGATAACGATGCGGCGACGTTTACTTACGACGGCAACGCCGAATCCGCCACGATCACCGTGACGGGTTCTTCGTACTGCGGCGGCGTTATAGGGTTTTACAGTACCGACGATCTTGCTAACACTCTGAGAATAACCAATGTGAACAATTCGGTTACGAAGGACGGCAGCGGCGTTTCGGGCGGGCTTATAGGCGGAATAGCCGACAGTGCGGCGTACGTTCTTATAGACGGTGAGACCGGTGCGATAACGACGAACAGTAATGCACACGGCGGACTTGTCGGCATCGAAGGTTCGGGCGGTTCGTTCATAGACGTAAAGGGTTCGGTAACGGTAAGCGGTTCGCACGGCGGCGGGCTTGTCGGCACGATGTACGAAGGCGTTCTCCGTCTTGAAGGCGATACCCATCTCGAAAACGCGGCCATAGACGCCGTTGGCGGCGTTATAGTGAAAACGAGGGGCAGAAGTCTTATTTACGCTTTGGGTTCGGGTACGGATTACGACGGTTCCGATCCGCAAAACGTAACGGGCTGGTCTATAACGAGAAAATCCACGGTCGAGGCGGACGACATTTATTCGTGGGGCAACGTCGTAAGAGTAGGGACTGCAAACTTTACGGAAAGCGACTTGTTCACCGTAAATATGACGGCGCACACCGTACAGGTTGGAGACGCCGCGACTTCCATGGGCACGAAAGCGGCTTTTGCAAAAACGGCGCTGAATATTCAACTCAACAACGCGGCGGCGAAAGGCGCGTTGAGGTTTTCGAGCGCGTATAACGGGACAAGCGGCAGCGCAACGCTGTTAAAGGGCAATTTAAGTCTTTCGGCGAATATAGATATGTCCGACACCGGCATAACGGGACTGACGCGCGACAACGGTGCGAACGCGGTCTATACGGGTTCGACTTTCAGCGGAAACGGTTATACAATCACTCTGGATACGGGCGCGGGTTTCGGCGTTCAGTATAATCAGGGCGGCGTACACAACCACGCCTACGTCGGATTGTTCGCAAAAGCGGGCACGACGGGCGCGGGAGTTACTTTTTCTAATCTCACGGTAGCGGGTACGATGAACATAAGACCGAAGGGCGACGTCAGTGCAAGATACGTCGGTGCGGTCGTCGCTTACGTCGAAAACAAAGTAAATCTTACTTCCGTAACCGCGTCGCCGACGATAACGCTTAATTGTCTGGACGGTGCGTGGGCGTACGTCGGCAGTGCCGTCGGCAACGTTCACCTTAACGGAAAGGTGATAGTCAGCGGCGGAACTTACGGCGCGACGGTTACCGATAATACCGCCGTCGGCGGCGACGCCGTCGTTTTCGGCGGGGTTATAGGCAATACGGAAGGGTCTGCCACGGCTGATTCCGAACAGGAAATAAGCATAGGTAACGACGCGGCTTTAATTGCGTCTTATACGAAGACCGAAGCTTTCCGAGTACCGCTTTTCGGCGCGGCGATAGGAAGAATAGAACACGCAAAATACGATACGGCGAAAAGAACGGTAACGATAAACGACGTGGACGTTAGTTTCACGGCGTCGGCGACGCCGTCTAATCGCAAGATCGGCGGGATACTCGGTGCCGAGTGGTACGCCGCAAACGTTACGGTAACCGATTTAAGGATAGATAACACGCATATTACCGCCAACGGTTCCGCGGATATGGGCGGGCTGGTACAAACGGCGACGGGACACTGGGACGTGGTATCCCTGTCGGTGGATGCGGATAACGACGGCGACGTGGTAATCGCGGCGTCAAGCAATTCCACTTTCGGGTTTATGGCAAATAAGGCGTACCGTTCGGGCGACACCGCCGCGGCGAGATCGGCGTTGTATCTCGACGTGGACAATACGGGAAGTAATTACGATATCGCAAAACTTACCGTTAATAACGCAGGCAACTTCACGGTGTTCGACGAACTCGTCGCCGACAGCCGTTTCGGCGAAAACGCGATAACGAGTAACGGTAACGCGATAATTTCCGTTACCACTACCGACGGAGCGGCGATAAATTTCGACGACACGGACTGCAACACCTATCAGAACAAGACGACGGCGGGCAAAGCGCACGGCAAACACGGCAATACGCGCTACTATTATAACCTTAAAGCGATACGCACGGCGGTAAGTCCTGACGCCGCGCAGAAATTCCTTATCTGGTCGGTAAAAACTTACGCGCACGCTTCTCTTAGCGGTTGGTTTACCGACGATGTAAAATTTACGGGCAGTTCCTTTACGGGTTCTCTCGATATGACGGGATTGTCCTATTATCCCGTTGACTTGAACGGCGCGAGCGTTACTTTCAGATCCGTCGCTCTTACTCTCGACAATAACGGAATAGAAGCCGCCGAAGGTTATAACGGCGGTTCTACCGACTCCATAGTAAGGGGAACGAGAACGAGCGGAAGCCAACACTACCTTATGCACACTTCCACCTTCAAAAACGTAGTGGGCAGGATATCGATAAACAACTCGTTCACCGTAAGCGGCAACGTTCCGAGACTTAATAACGGCGAGTATTGCGGGTTTTTGATTGCGGAAACACTCGGCGGCACGGGCAGCGGCGTGGTTACTCACGAAGATGCCGTTTCGCCGTACAACGGTACGAGCGGGATAACGTTCGACGGCGCGTATATTACCGTAGACGGGGCGCACCTAAATGATGATGCTTATGCGCCGCTGTTTATAAACAAGGTTCTGCGCAATTCGACTGTAAATATAGTCGGCGCGAGTCAGTCTAATACGGCCTACGCCGATTATAATGACCACGGCTATTACGCCGCGTCGAGTCTTATAGGCGACGTCGGGGACGCCAACGCGACTTCTATCCGTCTGTCTTTCGAAAAACTCAAATTCGACGGCAGGATCGACGAGATACCGGACGGGACTGGGACTACCAACGCCAAGATGAATTCAAGCGACTGGTACGGTACCGAAAGGTCTATATTCAGCCGCGCGACGATTCTCAACAGTTTCTTAAATGCCGACCAGAGTTCGGGGCAGAGTTCGGGAATTTATAACTTTACCTGGGCCGACGACTGGACGGACAGCGCGCATAACGTTACTTACGGCTGGGAAATAAAGGGTTCCGTCGAAAATGCGGGAAATCAGGAAAAGTATTATGCCGACGCAAACAGATACGTCGATCCGACGAGTAATAATAACACGAGCGGCGTTTACGCGGGCTTTACCGACGCATATTTCCTGCCTTACGTTTACTTACCCCGTAATTTGGATTTAAAGCAACACGAACTTGCAGTCAATATATTCGTGGCGGTGGGGAATATCACCGGTTGCGGAAAATACGGCGATCCCTACGTGATAACCGACGGCAATATGCTGAACTACGTTTCCAACGTTATAAACGGGAGCGTTACCGATACCGTAACCGGACTCACCCTTCCGTCGGATATTGCGGATCCCGATACTGCGGTCGCACACTCGGGCACGCCCGGAACCGATTACGACGTGGTTTACAAATATAACGGCAGCGGATATTTTACGGCGGCAGGCAAAGACAACGTCTCGCTTGACGCCGTAAGGCTTTACCTTGCGGGTGCGTATTATCAGATAAAGGCGGCGAAAATAGAACTTCCGACGAATTTTTCGGGATTAGGCGTGCCGAATAACGACGACGCCAACCCCGAATATTACGCTTTCCGCGGCGTGATCGTGGGACATCCCGATTACGATAACGTTATATCAAACGCTTCCGCCGCACCGCTTATTTACACTTCCAACGGGTGCGTCGTAAAAGACGTTACCGTAGAAGTCAACTGTGCGACGACGATAGCGTTCAATTACGCGAGTTACACGGGCAGTTTCGAGTACAGAAACGGTTCCAAGGCGTACGGCGCGGTCATAGGTCAGGTGATGGGCGGCGATACCATAATAGACAACGTAAGCGTTACTTATACCACCGCCACGTTCTCGTTCAACGATACCGTTTACACGCGCCTTGCTCCTATCGGCGGATATATAGGCGTCGTTCTGAACGGGGGAGTCGTATTCCGTAACATGGCGGGGAAAGTGCCGACGAATTTCGCCGACAAACTCGACAGAGTAAGTGACGAAGGTTATTTGTACGTCAATCCTATAATCGGCAGGGTGATAGCGGGGTATGCTTTCCACGAAACCGACGCTTACCACTGTACCGAAACGACGAGTACGCTTAAAAACACCAACAAGAACTATTCGATACCCGACTTTAACGCTACTCCGTCCAACACTCTTAACGTATCGGGCAATAAGATAAACGTTTACGACGGGCAGAGTCTGTTTATTCTTTCGCTGATAGTAAACAGCGGCGCGGGTGCGGCGTCTTCCGACGCAGGCGATTACGACGATTTAAGCGGTTGCTGGCAAGCGTACCGCGCTTACTGCGCTACGCGCGGAACGGCAAGTTATAACGATCTCGGCAACGAAAGCACGGATTATGACGCGTCTACGTCCGACGGGTATGCGGGGCTTAACAGAACGCCCTACGTTATCGCCAAATACTCGACTTCCGACGCCCGTACCGTAAGCAGCAACGTGGATAAGACCGTAGAAATATGCGGTAATTGCGAACTTCCCGAAAGTTTCCGCGGTATAGGCAGCATTTATATCAACAACCCGCTCGTGCGTATCCGCGCAAACTATTTCCGCGGCCACAACAATACGCAATACGAGATAACTCTCAACACCAGGTACGTGGAATACAATATCGACAGAAGCGACGGAAACTTATCGTATAAGTTCTACTACGAAAGCAAGAACTACGGCTACTGGGAAGAAACTTCCGTACGTTCCATAGGCATTATAAATCAGTTTATCGCGACGACGTCCACCGGAAACATAACGCTTAACGTAAGCAATCTGAAACTTGCGGGCAGCGTTTACGTAGATCTTCGCAACCGCGAAACCGGTGCGGCGTTTACCGAGTATCTGTTCTCGTCGCTTGCAAACGGCGGTAACAATAAAAACGATACTCCGCTCGCAGCACCCGCGTCGAACGGTATAGGCGGTATAAACGGCGTTTCCGTTACGGTAGGCGGCTTTGTCGGTTGCGTTTACAATAACAGCAGAACTCCGACCGTGAACTTTACAAATATCGATTTTGACGGGATAAGCGTTCAGGGGCCCAAGTGGGCGGGCGGTCTTGTAGGTGCGGGACGTGGCGCGGCTACGGTGTCTTTTACGAATTGCGACACGATAAACGGCAACGTCGTTACCGTAAAAGCCGGACATCAGGCGGGCGGTCTTATAGGCAGATCCCGTCAGATAACCGTCAACGTCAACAGTAGTAGCGGCAGTTCCACCCTTCAGATAGGCGAGATAGTATGTATGGGTAAGACTTCGGGCGCGACGATAAACGACGTAACCTACACTTCCGCAAACCACGACAACGCGCCGGGCGACGGTTCCGGACAGAACGAAGAATCTTATTCCTGCGGCGGCGTTACCGCCTATGCGAGACAAAACGCCCTCACCGTCAAAAACCTGACCTTAACGGGCGGCTATATAAAACACGAAGTAATGGCAAACGACGACAAGGTCGGTTTTGCGGGCGGAGTGCTGGGGCATAGTTTCCAACCGAACTTTACTTTTAACAACGTTACGGTTCGGGGCGTCAATTTCGACGCGGAAGTAGTCGGCGGACTTATAGGCGGTATCGCGTCCAACTTGCAGGCGGCTTGTTACGTCAACAACTGTACCGTTGACGGGCAGGGTTCAGCTACCATACAAGGCAGGAACAAAGCCGGCGGCGTTTTCGGTATAGTGCAGATAGGTCAGAACGGCAGAAGTATTGAAATATCGTCTACTACCGTAAAGCGTTATACGATCAGTCAGACCTATGAAATAACTTCCGGCAGCAATTATGCGAGTGCGGGCGGACTGTGCGCGCACGTTCTGTTTGCGGACAACACCGTAAGCCTTAAACTGTTCGACGACAGCGTTACCGAGTGCACCGTATCTTCCGCATATACTGCGGCAAGTACCGGCAGGGGCACGGGAGGACTTATAGGCGTGGTAACGGGTTACGGGAAAAACGTGAACGGGTACGACCTGTTCCTGGACGATACCGTTATACTTGGGAACGCGGATCGCGGGGTTTTCGTAGGGAAAAACAACGCGAACTGTGTTTTCAAACTCGTCGGTGTGTCTTACAAGGACGTGTATTCGAATTCTTCCAAGACCGTGGCTTTTGAAGCGGACAGCGCGGAATTCGCTCGGCTGTATGCTAATGGTTCCGGTAAACCTTACGTTGTATTCGCGGACTATGCGGGCGCGACTTCGACAAACGGATTTTCGCCTATAAACAATTCCGCCAACGTAAATTCGGGCACGGCGGTATATCCTTTCGTTACCACCAACCCGTCGGTCAAAATAGGCGTGATGTCAGGACCTACGGATCTCGTGCTTACCGGCGACGGGGCGGCACTTACCGTTGAAAGTTTGCCAGTAAAGGCTATATTGCAGGACGGTAAGGACGGGAAATATTTCTACGCCGCGAATAACGCTTATTCCGGAAGCATTTCCGACAAAAACTACGACGTGTTTAACTCGTACGCTAATAAGTTTTCATTGTTCTCAAGGGAAGCGTTGGGATATAATCCCGCAGGCGAAAACGTGGATTTTCCCGTGCTCGTTATAGATTCCAACGACAGCGATACCGTAACGAAGATGCTCAACGCCTATTTAAGACTTCTTACCGATACGCGTCTTTCGTTCGCCGACTCTACGGATCAAAGTAATTACAATTTCGCGGTGAATTTCTACTGTGTAAGTTATTCGGGAAGCAACTTCACCTGCAGTCCGATAAGTAGTTCGCTGGTTACCTGCGCCTATCAGAAATTCGTTATAACGCGTGATTATTTCGATAGCGGCAAAAATCAGTTTATGCTGATAGAAGTGGCGTTTAAGAACCCCGCGGATACGAATAAGATCGCCTATCACCTGTATTTGCCGGTTTTCGTGCAAAGGGTGTTGAACTATCGGTTTGACGTAGCGGTAAGGAGCGGCACGGGCTATATCGAAAGAGATTATTCTCCCTATTACGGGGATATGCTTATAGAAAACGTCGGTTCGCCCGTTACCGTGTATTTTAAGTACACATATCAAAGGACCGCGGAAGAGTGGCTGTCTTTTATAAACGAAGGGGAAAATATCCACCGTAATTTCACTAAATCCTTGGAATTCAGAAAGGCGAACGAAAATGCGGTTCTCGACCTTTTGCCCGACGATACCATATTAGTTCTGGTCGATCCTAATAGCGGCGAATCTTATTACTCCGACGTGGGAACGGCTGTTTCCGACGGCATGCTTAATCTTTCGGCGTTTACGTCTGTAATGGGGAAAACGGGCAGCACCGTTACTTTCAGCGGTACGAGTTTTGCACCGCAAAATTTAGACGCGCTTATGAACGGAACTTTGGCGGTAGTGGAAAACAATTCGGGACCGCTCGTTGCGTGTGCGGAAAACGTTGCGACGGTCAAGATAGGCGAAGGTTATTATTGTCCATACGAAAGCGGGGAAGGTCAGAGATATTCCGCGGTGATAGTAGCGGACAGCATAACGGCGTCCGAAAGCGGGGCGTACGTGCCCTGTACGGTAAGTTCCGCCACCGTCAAACACGGAACGAATTATTACCGTCCGTACGTTGACGGAGACGAAGGAACTCGTTACGACGTTACCGTCAGATCGGAAAGCATAGGAAGTTATAAGTTTTCCGAAAGGTACTATATTTCGATATTTACCGAAGCGTCCACAAACTTCCACCGTTACGTCATAACCGCGCCGCATACTTTCGGTGATTCCGATCATCCGTCGGTAATTTCCGATACCGGTGCGCACACTATGGTACACCTTATAATGGGAAGAATATTCGACCACAGCGGATTTTCCGTAACGAGTACTTCTCGTAGCGGCGATTACGTTATGACGGCCGATAACAACAGACTTATAATAACCATGCAGTCGACGATGGGCGTTTCGTCTTCGCTCGGAAGTTTGCGTAACGAAGTAAAACAGTTTGTCGGCGCGACGAACGTTTATCAAAGTTTTATAGTTTACTTAAACAGAAAAGCAGGCGGCGATCCCGTGAAAGCCATACTCGGCGATCCTACGGCTTACGACTCCTACTATGTCGTAGGCGGCGGATCAAACGTTTATTACGACGATAACGACGAAGAAACCCATGGGGATTTGGGCGAGATACGCATCACGCAAAACGGTGCGGAATTCGTTACGGGCGATCTTGCGTCGGTTTTCGCGGTGCAAGATACTTTCACCGTTTCGGCGCATATCGTTATGGAATACACGAGTGCGGCGGTGTCTCAACAATTCCCCGGCAGAAGCAGTATTGCGCCCGATAACGGCGTTACGGTTTCGGGTGCGTCGAATATAGCGTTCTCCGCGGACAGCACTACTTACAGCAAAAACTCGCAGACGGCGAACGAGTCGCCCGCCAAATCGTATTATTCCGAAGCGGAAGTAAAAGTCGCGATATTAGACCTTAACCCGATAGGCGACAAGGTCGGCGAATTTACTCCGCTCGGCATAAACGCGCTCAACAATAAGGACGAGGACGGCAATAATTCGTCTGTCGCGAAGTTCGATCTTCTTGCGGTCATTGATGCAAACGCTATATACGAACAGATAGAAGATTATTATTCCGCCGAAGTAACGGTTACTTTAAAGCAGAAACAAAACGACGGATCTTACGGTAACAATCTTACGGTTTCGGACTATATCGACGCGTTTACGGTTGAAAGAATACCAAACGGTAATATAACGAACAACGGCACTTATTTCTCGGTGGCGTTGGAAAAAGAAGATCTCAATGACCAAGGTTCGGCTATCGTAATTCCCGTACTGCATTTCGCCGTCATTACAGGCGCGCGTTTCGAAGAGGCAGGGCTTGAATACGGCAATTTCCGTATTACCGTCAGTGCGGTATTGAAAGATAGCGGCGGAAACGAATATTCCGTATCGCGCGTATCCAACTTCGTTATCTATACCAACGCCAAGATAATTCCCGATTATATAACTTAAAGAAAACGAATAATAAACTTATAAAAAAAGAACGGCAAGCCGTTCTTTTTTTATAGACAGTTTTACGCTTTATTTGTTTTTCAAATCGTTTGCGATCTTATCGGATTTTAAGAAATCTTCTATGAACTTATCGTAATCGCTCAAACTCATGGGTTTTGCGAAATAGTAGCCCTGAATTACCGTACAGCCTAAATCTTTAAGGGTTTTAAGTTGTTCCAAAGTTTCTACGCCTTCCTGCGTTATTTTAACTTGCAGTTTTTTAGAAACGTCTATAACGCTTTCTATTATCAGCCTGTCTCTTTCGGACGACGGACCTTGGTCCAAGAAGAACTTATCCATTTTAATTTCGTCTATATCGAGTGTCTTTAAGACGTTATACGACGAATAACCCGTTCCGAAGTCGTCTATGGAACACAAAAATCCCGCTTTCCGCAATTCCTTTGCCACGGTGGATAAATATTCGTAATTTTCGTAAGCGAAACTTTCGGTAAATTCAAGCGTTATAATGCCGTTTGCGATATGGAACTTGTTTTTGACCCTTATGTAGTAGGCGATAAAATCGGGCTGGATAGCCGTTACTCTCGAAACGTTGACGGAAATAGGAAACGTTCTTTTGCCTTCCGCAATGCGTGTAGCAAGCGTTTCGCAAGCGGTGTAGTAGATATGACGGTCAAGTTTAGAGATAAACCCGTTGGCTTCGAACACGGGTAAAAATTCGCCGGGATGCCTATATTTTTTTATGGCAGGGTCGTACCAACGTACTAAAAGTTCCGCACCGTCGATATAATTTCTTTCGAGATTGTATTTCGGCTGATAGAACACCCTGAATTCTCCCGAAGCGAGAGCGTTTTCCATACGACCTTCTATCTCCGCACGGTGCAGGTAATCGGACTTGACCGTTTCGGTATAGAAATGGCATATTTGGTTTACGTCGGAACGGGACGGCAGATTTTTGACCACCATCGCCTTTTCCACCATTCTCTGTACCGGTTCGTCGCCGCCTTTTTCGGCTTCGTAAATACCGTAGCACATAGTAAGGTCGTATCCGTTAAGATACTGCGCGGTCGTGCGTTTTATTATAGCGTAAAGCCCCACGAGACGGTTTTCAAGCCGTTCTTTTTCCTTGTAGTGGAGAAGTAATACGAATTCGCCGTTTTCTATATAGCCGTAGGTTTCTTCCACCATTATCGCCGAAGCAAACGCTTCTTTTATGCTTATAAGCATATTGTTGGTAGTGGTTTCGCCGAAAGTTTCGGTTATATAGTTAAAGTGATGTACGTGTGAAATAATGACGGCGAAAGACGTCGCCTTGTTTCTTGCAAATATTTCTTTGGCGTCTTTTTCATATTTCAAAAGCGTCGGGCAGTTTAATGTCTGGTTTATCATATTCATTTCGTTAATGCGCCGTCTCATCTTGTTGCGCGAAATGATATAATAGAGCGCAAATCCCACGAACACCGCCCCTAAAAGCGCCATCGTAGTTATGATGGATACAACGAGATCGTACCCTTCGCTATAAACGTCGTTCGCCTTATACAGCGTTATTACGCACAGCCCGCCGTCGCTCTCGTTCGCCCGTCCTACGGTAATAACGTACAATTCGCTTTTAATAGAAACCGTCGTAACTCCCGATTTGCCGGTGGCGAATATACCTTCCGTTTCCTTGCCCGTAACTCCGTCGTTGCTTATCTTTTTCAAGTATTCCTGAAAGGACGAGTTTTCGGCAATTAAGTTTTCTTTGTCGTGGATTATCTTCAATATTCGCAATTCGTTGGCGTTTTTTTGGTAGCAGACGGCTTGCAGGGTAGAGATCGCGGTTTTTTTCTCGGAAAGATTGTCCGTAAACGTAAGCGCGGTTTCCTGCGGGAAAAAGACTAAAATGCCGTCTATTATCTGGATATCGTTTACGTTTTTCGGAACGGGGCAGTAGCACACGATAGAAGACGCTATACCCGTGTTGTAAGTTATGATACCGTAAGTAGCGAGAGTGCCGGCAGATATCATATTTAAAACGTACGGGTTCGTTTCGGTTATTTCTTCATCGCCGTTCAGGTAAGAGTATTCCTTACCCATAGAAAAATAACGTATATCCTGAATATTTTCTTCCTTGTAGCCTTCGGACTGCGGTATGTTAATCAAATATTGGTGAAGTTCTTCTTTATCGGTATAAGCACTTGCACCTACGGCTATCGCGTTACTTTTTTCGCGAAGAGAGTTCATTTTGTTAAGGTATGCGGACCTTGCGTCTTCGGCGTAAGTTTCCGCCATAACTATCGACTGTTCTTCTATATCCGACGAATATTTTAAAGACAGAACGAGAATATTCAAAAACGCTATCAAACTCACGAAAATAAGCACGACGAAAGATATATCTCTGCCGTGCGAGGACAAATAGTTTTTGATGCGAGGATTACGACTCATTTCTTCTTTTTACCCTCTTCAAGTTTATGTTGCAGTTCTCGTATTCTTTCCCTTATCACGTTTATATGCGAAGTGTACTTATTAAAAAAGTCCACGTCTTCGTCAAGCGGTTCTTTGCCGGAAAGCAAAGCCTCGGTAAGCGCGGATTGAGAACGCGCGCGTTTGGTTTCGAGTTCTCTTATCTGCGACGTCAAAGTGCGTATCCTTCTTTTCATGCGGAAAGTTTCAAACATAATTTTCCCCTTTATATTCGGCTAATTTATGGTTTACCGTCGCCGTTAAAGGGGACGGGATTCGGTTCGTTGTCTTTTGCGGCGTTCAATTTCGCCATTTCTTCCTTAACGCGGCGTTCTATCTCTTCTTTCGCGTCGTCTTCTATATCGGGCTCGTCTTCTTTACGTTTAAGAGCGTTTTTGATGTCCGGAATATAACAGACGAGAACGACTATGAGAAACGTTATTATTACCAGCACGAAACCCACGTTGGAAAGTATTATCCTGCCGAAAAGCGTCATAACGGGAAGAGTTTTAACGTATCTTCCCACTATATTTTCGGGTTTTGCGGAATACGCTCCGTCGTCGACGAGATTGTTATCGCCTTTGGTTACTAAAGGTTCGCCGTCTTCGCTTACTATTCGGTGAGTGTTGATACTGCCGTAAATTTGCGGGTCGGTGGATATAAATGCGATTATATCGCCTTTTTTAACTTCCGAAGCGTCGACTTTCTCCACCAGAATATAGGTTCTTGCGGGGATAGTGGGGTTCATACTGTCGGTAGTTACCCACATCGTCGTTTTGCCGAAAACAAACACGGGCGAGCCGCTTATTTTTGACAATACGAAAACGACGACTATGAATAAAAGAAACAGTATTGCAACGGCGTGTACGGTAGTTTTTATGACTTTTTTAAGTTTCGCGTTCATAAATTACTTTTTCCGCCTGAAAATGCGTGAGAATAGGTTTTGTTTGCGTTCCGTCGCATCTTCTTTCGGTAAAAATTCTTCTTCCTGTTCTTCCTGTTCTTCCTTTGCGTCTTCCGTTTCCGGTTTGGCGGATTTTTCGAGATCGGCAAGCGTTATGGGTTTAAGGGTCAGTGCGTCGCCGCCGACGGGCACTTCTTCCTGAGCGGCGCTTGCGTTTTCCGCAGCGGGCGTTTCCGCGGCAGGCTCTTCGTCCGGAAGTTCTAATATCGTTTCGGAAATGCTTTCCACCACGTCCTTTTTAAGAAGCAGCGGATCTCCGCCAGCACCCGACATATCTGCGGGGGCGTTGTCGGCGGGTTCCGTATCTTCCAAGACGTCCGAAACTTCGGCGATTTCCGTATCTTCCGAAACTTCCGTCGTTTTTAAGGGAGTATCTTCGGAAGATTCCTTGTTTTCCGCCGATTTTTTGAATTCTTCTACCTGTTTTCTTGCGTTTTCCTTTATTCTCTTCAAGTCTTTTTCCGAAAGTTTTTCGGCGGGAACTTCCGCCGCGTCTTCTTCCGTATCGGGTTTGATACTCTTGAAGGGAAGGGGTGCGGGGCGCAAAGAAACCTTTTCCGCCGCGTTTGCGGCAGGCTTTTCCGTTTCCGAAACGGTTACGGTCGTTATAATTTTCTTTACGAGTCCCATCGCCACGAGTTTATCTATGGAGTGGCGCGGGAAATCTTTTGCGGAAACGCCGTTCGGTTTAACTTTGGCGTCCGTAAACTCCGAACACAGCGTGTCCGTAAGAGTTAGCGCGTTTTTAAGCGCCCTGTCGCTTTTTACTTTCATCATAGCGGGCGTGTCGGCGTATTTTTTTATCTCCGAAACGTCTTTAACGAAGTATTTCGGCGGTATTTCCGCGGGCGAAAGGGCAAAATACACACGAAGAGATTTACCGACTATCGTAACTTTTGCAAGTGTTTTTCTGCCGGAATAGAAGGTGTCGCAAGCAAAACTCGTTCTTAATTTGACTTTATCCCTGGTAAGCAGTTTGTTGCGGATAGCGGAGTAATATTCTTTTAAAGTGTCGGAAGCAAGGCTTAACTTCGCCGCAAACGACTTCTTATAGCGGATGAGAGTTTTTGTTACAACGCCGTCCTTTTCGGAAAGGTATTCGGCTACTTCGTCGTCTTCCGTTTCGTCGCCTTCTTTTTCTTCTTCGTTGGCGCGAATTTCCGCTTCCTGCCGTTCTTTCTCTTGTTTTGCGCGTCTTTCGAGTTCTTCTCTTTCGCGCTGTTCTTCAAGTTCCCGTGCTTTGCGTTTTTCTTCTTCCGCCTTTCTTTCTTTTTCTTTAAGATCTTGTTCTATAACGGAATCGGCGGCGAGCGCCACTTCCACGGCGAAAAGAAGTTCGTCTTCATTTTCGGGTTCTTCTTCGTTTTCGTTCAAAGAAGAGTGCGTGTAGTCGAATACAGGTCTTACTTTTGCGGTTTCCGACGCGTCGGGGGTGAGTTCTCTCGGAACGACGAAGTCGTTTTCTTCGGTACGGATAGCCGCCACGTTGCGGCAGAATACGAGATACTGCTGTGCGACGCCGTTATACACCTGTTTCAAGAGTTCTTCGGAAACTTCTTCTTTTTTCTCGTCGACGATAATACCTATCTCGTCGTCGTAACTTTCTATGAATTCCCAAAGCGCGAGGCACTGGCGCAGGTTTTTGTTTTTAAGTATGGGGTTAGTGCGCATTATAGGCGGGCGAACGAAAGTTTTGCCCATATTAAGGACGAGTTCGCTGCTCTGGTAATTGCGCACTATTTCATAAAGTTTACGAACTCTTTTCCAAAGGTCGGTATTTACGGCGTAATTTTTGACTTTATCCTTATTGTCTATCGTATCGGTAACTTCTATTTCGAGACGTATTTTGCCTTTTACCGCGCCGTGAACGAAAGTATCGGTAAAGTCCATAGCGGTTACCTTTTCGTTCGCGCCGTTTTTCACAGCGGCGTTGTAACGCACGGTAACGAAGGTAAGAAGTCTGTTAAGCAGCGTGTTGACGAACTTATTTTCGTAGGTCATTATGGAATCGTCGCGGAACACGTTCAAAAGTTTCGACGGGGTAATGGTATTGTCGCTGTCTATTCTGGAAATAAGGTCGGTGTGCTGTGAAAGGTGTATAAGCGAGCGACTGGTTACCTTTTTAGTTCGTTCTATGGGAAGGACTTCTTCGGTTTCTTCTATAAAATGCGACGGAGTCCTTACGACTTCGTCGAGCGCGGGGATACTGTCTTCGACGGCTTTGACCCACGTTTCGTCTATCATTTTAAGCATAAATTTTTTGCTTAAATTGACGGCGAGTTCGCCGGATTTAAGTACGTCTAAAATTTCGGTGTATTCGTCGTGGCGGGAAATAAGGTCTTTCGCCGTTTTTACGGTGTCTTTATAGACGTCTTCGGGAACTACGAAAAATTTTAAGCCTTCGGGTATTTCCGCGATATTTTCGGAATCGGGCGAAACGGGTATTTCCGCAACGCCGTCCGCATCGGTTTTGGTAAAAATGGTTTTTGGAACTTCCACGATACGGCGTATAAGTCCGCGTGTCAAGAGATTATCGAAGGTATCCGACGGGAAGTTCTTGGCGAGGATAGGTTCGGGCAGTGGAGATTTTTCGGTAAGAGAAAGTTCACCCGCCATTTTTTCTATGAGAAAAACGGCGGCTCTAAGCGCACCGGAACTTTTTATTTTAAGTTTGGACGGAGTAAAGCGATAGGCTTTTTTATTGCCGACGTCGGTCGCCTTATATCTTCCCAAAGATTCGTCGGGCGCTACGGCGAGGTAAACGCATAAGGTCTTGCCCGAAAAAGCGACCTTGGCGACGGTAGTTCTGCCGAAAGAGAAATTCACTCCCGACCAGTTAAAGCGGGATTTTATTTTTTCATAGGACAGAAGTTTGGTGGCGATAGCCGCGTAGTATTCTTTTACTGAAATATCGCTTAAAACGAGTTTAGAGAGAAAAGATCGGGAATAACGAAGTTTTTTAACCCAATCTTTTCCTTGTTGCTCGTTTAAGCCGCGTTCGTCGGACATAAAAATACCAGCCTGAATAAGTTTTTAATAACTTTTTTGTAAGCGTTGCAGGTAGTTGATACTTTCCTTCATGGTTTCCTTACCGAAAAGGTTATCCATAAACAGGATAAGACCCCTTATTTCGTCTCTGATAAGAGAAGTGTTCAACGCTTCGAATTTACGGAAAACTTTGGTGGCGAGAAGGTAATCCAAGCCTTCAAGTTCGTTACCGCCGCAGGCGACGAAAACGGGCACGAAAGTTTTCAGTTGTTTCATAATACGGTTACCGAACGCCACGCGGAATTTTTCTATGACGTACAGGTCGAGTTTGCCGACCTTATCCAAAGTTTCGTCTGAAAGCGCGTATTTTTCAACGGCGTCCTTATAGAGAGATTCGACGTAGGAATAACTTATGTTTTTAGCGGTGGTGGGTTCGGGTTCGAAAGGAACGCCTTTGCTGTCGAAGTTAATGACCAGAGCACGGTCGTAGACCTTATCGGAAACGGCGAAAGTAGAATCGTCGTTGTTCGCCGTACCTATATACCACACGTTTTGCGGAATGGTCAGTTTACCGTCTACAAGGTGTTTGGGGTCGTCGGGCCAGGAAGAAGGGACTATTTCTATTTTCCACTCGTTGGGGTCCGGCATTTCGAGAACGGACAGCATTTCGGCGAAATAGTATTCGATACGCGCAATGTTCATTTCGTCGAGTATAATTATGTTTATATCGTCGTTGAAAGACGATTCGTATATACGTTTCAAGACTTCCGTTTCGTTGAACTTTTTGGTAAACTCGTTGAAATACCCGAAAAGTTCGCTTCTTTCTCTCCAGGACGGCTGAACGGAAGCGATAGTGGCGTCGTTTAAGAAGTATTTGCCGAGAGTGTAGGGGAGAGAAGTTTTACCCGTACCGGAAATACCTTGAAGGACTATAAGTTTTGTGGACGCAAGTCCCGCCATCATAAGTCTTATGGTTTTTATTTCGTAGAAAAGTTGCGAGTGGTAGCAAGCGAAATTTCTTATATCGTCGCATATTTCGGATAAAGACATTTCCTTATTGTAGACGGGCGGCTGATAGAAAACGTATTTGTCGTCCACGGCGGAAAGTCTTGCGAAACGCTTTGAAGATACGGCGACGGCGTTTTCCGTCGCGCCTTCGGCGGGTTGTGTCGATTCGGCAGTTTTGGCGGCGGTTTCCGCGCCGCTTTCGGTATCTTCGCCCAGCACGGCTTTGAGTTCTTCGTACGAAAGACCCGTCTGGGTTATTTTCATTGTCATTATTTTTTCTTTTTCCGCGGTCAAGCGTATAACGTCTCTGTGCAGGTCGGCGATTTCTTCCAGAAGGTCTTCGTTACCGACTATGGTGTGGCGGAAACGGAGATATTTTCTTATGCCGATAACGATAAGGAAAATAAGTCCCGCCCAGATGGCAATAGCGAGAACTATGACGAGTATGACGAGAATCCACATCCAACCGAACTGTCTTCCGGCAAGTTGGTTCGCGTACGCGCCGAAATTGAATATTTGACCGATTCCCAAAAAGATATGCGAAATTATTTCCCAGATGCCGTCTATCATCTGTTTCATGAATACGAGAAACCAGTTTCTGAAATTATCGTAATATATCATTTTCTGACCTTTAAAGTAAAATTTCCGATAAGCGGGGCGGGGGAAACGTCCCTAAAAGCCCCTATTTTATAAAATCCCCCAAAAGTCGCGTGATTTTCGGGGGATCGTTACGGTTGAAACCGACAAACGTTTTTATAGGATACCGAATTATTCCTTGGGTTCTTCCGAGCCGTCGTTTTCGGTGGCAGTTTCAGCCTGTTTATCGTCTTTCTGATCCGCCGCGTTTTCTTCCGTCGCGGTCTGTTGCTGTTTTAACAGATACTCTTCGTACAATTTCTGACGGATAGCCTCTTCTTCGGGGGATATCTTCTTTTTGTCGCCGTTCTTCAACTGTATCATAAGCAGTATGAATTTAACGAGTTCGTAGATAAAGAATACCGCAAGGGGCAGTATTATGATGAGCAGGAATCCCAACTGACTCTGTAAGAACCCTATCACCGCGCCGAGCCCCGCGATCTTCGTATCGCCCTCGTGCCACACGCAGACTATGTCGTTTGCGTAGACAGTATAATTATCGGGCAAGTCGTTGTTATCGCCTTGTGTCTGATAAGTGCCGTCGCCATACGCAATTTTTATTCTGTGCGTGTTTAACTCTTTGGTACCGTTGCCGTCGAGATCCGCAAAAAACGTAATAATATCCGTATCTGCATGAAGATTTGACTTTTCTTCTCCCGTCAAAACCGTACCGAGTATCATATCGCCCGCTTTAATAGTGGGAGACATAGAGTCGGTTTTAATATTGAGTACGACCTTATTGCCTACCGTCGGCACGCCGTAGTCGTTGGAAGCCGACATAAAGGCGAAGATCATAGTAATCAAAGCAAATGCCAAAAATACCCACAAAATCACGTTAAACACTATTTTAAGCGGTTTTTTGGCTTGTTTTTTCTCTTGAGAATCACTCATAAGTAATCACTTTCTCCATGATATTTGGTAAGATTTCGGTTTTCCGTAAAAAAACGCATACTTCCGTACCATACATATCATTTTACCATATATTTGGCGTTTTATCAACGATTAGATAAAACTTTTTTAATTCTTTTAAAAGAATTTAACGTTTTCGGGCGGATTTCTCCGCCCGAAAACGTAATTATTATGTTTCCCGTATCAGGATTTTATTCCGAGTCGAAGATTAGACAGGGAACGCAAACGTAGTACCGAACGCAGTGTTCAAGGCGTCTAATTCCGTACTATCCGTCAAATTCGCGGTGGGAATAGTGCTTGCATCGGAGTTGATCTGCGTCATATTGCTTCTTAAGTACACGTTCGTGCCGTCGAATAATACGTCGGTGCTTGCAACGCTCTTAATGGTCAGAGACGCTACTTTGTATTGACTGATGTACGAAACGTTCGTGTTGGTTTCGGCAGAAGTGTCGAGCGCAAAAGCGATATCGAGACCCCAGGAACTCGTCAACGTCGCATAAACGTCGTTCTTACAAGTCGTATCTTCGCCTTCGAGATACAATCTCGCAACTACTTTGTAATATTTGGTTGCGCCAGCGTCAACGGAAACGAGAGTAGTCGCAGCGTTATAATTCGCAGTCAACTGAGTCGGAGCGGTAGCCGCAGCACCGATGGCGTAATTATTACCGCCTTCGTCACTCTGGTTGGCAGCGCCGTTGGGGGAGTAGATACCTACCAAATCTCCGGAACCGGCAGTAGCAGTACCGGCGGTGATGTCTTCACAGAAAAACGCTACACGGAAAGCTTTACCGGCGTCAGTTGCGGGATAAACGAGATTGAGTTTGGTGATCTTTATAGGTCTCGCGTTCGCACCGTCGGCGTTCACGGCTTTCAACTGGAATACGTAATCAACGTAACCTACCGCACCCGTAGTGCCGTAAGCGGTGTTGAAAGCTTCGAGTTCGCTACCGACGCCGGAAGTCGGAACTTCCGCCGCATTATAAACAACGTAGTCGTCTGCCGCCGCGTCGCCCGTCGTTAAAGCGTTGGTGGTATAGAAGAACGCTTTGCCGGTCTTGGTGGAAACGGGTTCGAGTTGCGCTGCTATAGCACCGGATTGAGCGGTCGCGAAATTCTCGTCGCCTTTTTTCGCCGTGGAATCGAGAGTGTCTGCGGCGATCATCAGGTTCGAACCGACTTTCGTCGTTACCGTCATACCCGTGATGGAAACCTTGTTGTTCATAGAGAACCATGCAAAGGTCGAAGTGCCGACCAGGGTTGCCGAGATCAATAACATTGCTATTGCAGGTACGATCTTTCTGAGTGTCTTTTTCATTTTTTTTCTCCTTTTGAAAAAAATATTTTTTTATTTATTTTCACGGGCGTTGCCCGCTTTTTCCTTTACTTTAATTGTCTTGCGGTATCACGTCTCTGGCGGATATCTGCATCGCGAACTTGATAGAGCCGTTTTTAATTGTGTCGTCGCAATCGTCGTCGGGACCGTCAAGCCACACCACGATGGTAAATCTCACTATTGCGTCGGGTGCGACGTTGTTTACGAGCCCGTAACAGACGGTGTTTCTGTTGGCAAAAACCTTATCGCACATATGTTCTTCTTTGCCGCCGCCGTCCGATCTCGTTTTGGCGTAATCGGTGTACTCTCCGTCTACGTAAAGCCTTACTCTTACCGCCTCGTCCATATTGTTGGTCACGTTGTTGAAAGTAAGTTCGTAGTTAAGCGCACAATCGGTGGCGCACATATTCTTGCAGTAGAAGGTGTAGGCAAGGTATTCGTCAGTGCTGTGGTCGCCGTTTATTCCGTCTATATTGAGCGGCAGAGATTCGCCGTTGATATTCGTAAGTTCGGCGATCTTATCGCTGGAAAGCATCGAACTTCTGGTAAGAAAGTCTTCGTCTTCGCAAAGGGACAAGTTATAGTCTATTTCCTGACCTTTGACGTTGACGGTAAAACTTCCCGTTCTGTCGTACACCAGCGCGAACCCGTACACCACCAGTAAAAGAGAAGAGATTATCGCGACCGAGATAAGTATTATCTTTTTAAGTATTCGGAAGTACATGACTTCCGTCGCGCTTCTTCTCAAAAACGCCGAAGTTTTTTTGCCGCTCCTGCGCGGCGGTTTTTTTGCCGCCTCGTCGAAAACGGAAGGCTCGGCGTCGGTTTTCTTTTTCTTCACGTTACGCATCCTCCTTTTCGCAAAGCGCGGACGCAAAATCGTGCGTTCCCTTTATCACCGTAAATCTGCCCGAGTAATTCTCCGAAGGGACAAATCCGAAACACTCGGCTTTATTGAGTTCCCTTAGTTCGTCGTCGCCCGTAACCCCTTCCGCTATCACGGAAACGTCCATAGACCTTAAAAATCTTATGAGCGACGCCAGAACGCCGGGTTTGTTTCTGTCAAGCGCAAGCCCCGTTATCGCGGGGGTGAGTATAACGGTGTCCACCGCTACGTCCAAAAGTGCGGAAGTGGGGAAGTCGTCCGCGGCGACGCCGCTTATTACCGTTTTGACCCCTAAAACTTTAAGATCCGCAAGTCCTTTTAAGACTTTTTCTCTTTCCGCGGTGAGTATGCTTTTCGAAAATTCCAAGCAGAGTTTATCGTTTTCGGTAAAATTTTCCGCTTTAAATATATTATCGAGTGCCGAATAAAGATCGTCCTGCGTCAGAAACGCCGTAGTAGCCGATACGGATATCCAGGATATCCTTCTTTTTTCGGCGACCATCGCTTTTATGCAGCGTATGGCTTTCACTATATTGTGTGCCGTAAAGTTTTTGCCCGTTTCCGTTTTATCGACCTTTTCCGCGGCTTCCTTTATCTTTCCGCTGACCGAAGAAAACATTTCGGTTTCCGTTCTGTAAGCGACGGGGCGGGCGGAGTAGCAATCGTATATGCCGGTGAAGTTAAGCGTTACAGGTTCTATGCCCGAAGAAACGGTTTCGTTTACAAGCCTGTCGAATAACTCCATGTCCTTTTTCAACTCCCGAGAATAAAAAAAGTCGCATATTCGTTACCCGTACGGATAAACAAAAATGCAACTGGCTGCCTTTTTAAGGCCCTATAGCTTTGCGTCATTGACTTGCGTCAATTTTGCCTATATTTTTATTTACGCACTTATTCTATAACAAATTTTTCGCCTTGTCAAGCGTTTATTGAAAAAAATTTCAAAAATTTTCGGAAAAAATTTTATTTATTGCTTTTTAAGCGTAAAACGGTTGCTTACGCACGCATTTATGTGATAATATATGTACGTTATATATATAATGGTTTATAGTGCCGTTATATGCAAGGACAGTTAAACTTATGGGAAAAACCGCAAAGATAACAGAAAGGGGAATTAAACTCGGCGTAGTAAATTACGTAATGCTTGCCGTTACGCTTATTATCTCCGCTCTTTTACTTGCCGCAAACTACAATTCTTCCAAGGCGTACAGGGAACTTGACACCACCGCGGAAAATTATATTATCTGGCACAAGAACGCCGACGACATACAGGCGGCGTCCGATTATCTTACCGAAAGGGTAAGACTTTTTTCGGTAACGGGCGAAAAACGTTATATCGACGACTATTTTACCGAAGCGAAAGAG
>JAEEGL012440934.1_pt1 | contig 30225 bp, 25 predicted proteins | sample 9134231 | NCBI WGS metagenome assembly JAEEGL01 (sample SAMN16246548, study PRJNA631951) | gut metagenome | biome: gut microbiome; feature: rumen; material: fiber-attached | host: Bos | place: Iran: Karaj | collected 2018-10 | reverse complement strand
GTTTGGTTATGCTGCAGCAGCATATTCAACAGCTATATGTTATTTTTTGTTTGCAGTAGGACACTATATATATACTGTTGTCAGTCTGAAAAAAGTATATGGATTTGCAAATATATTTAATGTAAAGCGGTTGATGGTATTAAATACCGGGGCGGTAGTAGCAATCCTTATCATGATGATAGTGTATAACAATATCTATTTACGATATGGAATTATAGTATGCGTCGTTGCGATTCTATATATTAAAAGGGAGTTTGTTAAGAATACTCTTAAGGAAATAAAAAAGAAGTAATGAATTGGAAGAGGAAACCAAAATGAGTTCTACAATGGATAAGATTTCAAGGAAAATCAAGAAAGTTATGAAACGTGGAAAAGTCTCTTCAGAGGACTATGCGGATTTACTTAGAAGCAGAGGAACATTGGTAGGGAAGGGAACAATTTTCACGGAGCCAAGTTCAATAAGAGTTGATTCCGGGTATCCATATTGCGTAGAAATTGGTGATTATGTAACTGTTACAAGCAATGTTTTAATTCTGGCCCATGATTACAGCTATTCTGTTTTGAGCAATGTATATGGAATAATGCCTCAAAATTCCTACAAGACAACAATTGGAAATAATGTATTTATTGGTCAGAGGGCCATTATTTTACCCGGGTCACAAATTGGAAATAATGTTATTATTGGCGCCGGTTCAGTTGTTCATGGTGTTGTTTCGGATAACAGTGTGTGGGCCGGAAATCCAGCTAAGATGATCTGTACCTTGGAAGAATATAAAGTCAAAAGAGAAGCTAAATATGAAGAAGGCGCGATTACTCTTGCAAGGCAAATAATAAAAAATGCTAAAAGAAAACCTACATATAAAGATATGAGGATGTACATTGGATTATTTGCGCCAAGAACAGAAGAATATCGTCATTATTTTGATGAACTGCCAACCGATTTTCCTAATGCAAAGGAAAACAAGTGGAATGAGATTCCAAAGTATGATGGATTAGATGATTTTTTGGAGAAAAATAATCTGATTTGAAATCTTTAAAGTGGTACTAGGGTAGTATTGGAAAGAGTGTGCTAGTGGAACAATCAATTAACAGTGCAATAGATGTGATATACGGCTATTATCTGAATGATGATAAGTTAAAAAAGTCAGCATCGGGCGGGGCTTGTACAGCTCTTGCCGAAACTATTATAGAGAAGTATAAAGGTGTGGTGTTTGGCGCTGCATATTCTGCAGATTATTCTCAAGTTGAATATGCTATGGCTAAAACAGTAGATCAGCTTTCGGCATTGCGTGGATCTAAATACGTTCCCGCCAAAAAGGTGATTTTGATAGATAATAGGTATGTTCCGGTGTTTGACATAGTAATAGAGAACTTGAAGAAATCAGTGACGGTTCTCTTTATAGGTTTAGGCTGTGATGTGGCTGCATTATTAAAAAAGTGTTTAAGTGAAAATGTAGATACAACAAATCTATACACTGTTGACCTGATATGTCATGGACCTGCCCCGGAAAAAGTGCATACTGATTATGTCGAATGGCTAAAAAAGAGATTTAATTCAGATATAAAATCTTTTAGTGTCAGATATAAAAAAGAAGGCTGGGTCCCACCTTACCTGCATGCTGAATTTGAAAACGGAAAAACATATGAGATAAATTTCTATAAAACTGATTACAGCAAAGCTTTTTCCAAGATAGCCAGACCCGGTTGTTACAAGTGTCCTTTTAAAGGGAGCGAGCATAAAGCAGATTTAACAGTTGGTGATTATTGGGGAGTTAAGCCGGGCATGCCTGAATATAATAAGAATGGAGTGTCTGTTGTTTTTCTCAATAATCAGAAAGGATGCCAATTGGTATCTGAAATTGATAAAAACAGTTTCTTTTACTCAGAGGCTGACAGGGAATTGGCAATTGCCAATAATCCAATGTATCTGAAGAATCGACAAAAGGATCCCAAATACGAACAGTTTTGCCGGGACCTGAATAAAAAGAATCTGATGTATGCGGTATTGCATTATGAGGGATTTATAAAAGGAATATATTGGAGAATAAAAGATAAGGTATAACCTTTGATGGGACGGAGATATGGTTGCAAAAAGTAATAGGGTATATGGGCTTGATATTTTAAAAGCAATCTGTGCTTTTATGGTAATTGTTATTCATGCTAATTTTCCGGGAACTTTTGGCTATTATGCAATAGCAATTTCAAGAATTTCAGTTCCTGTTTTTTTTATGATAACAGGATACTTCTATGTGAATACAGAAGCAAATAAGAGACAACTGGTATCAATAAAAAGAATATGTATTATAGCATTAACAGCTACCTTGATATATTTTATCTATAGTTGTTTAAAAAATATACTATTGGGAAAAAGCTTTGATACAATTTTGGCGGCATTTGGACCTGACAAAATACTGAATTGGGTATTCTTCAATGATGTTCCTTTAGGGGGACATTTATGGTATTTGTATGCATTATTGTATACTCTGTTAGTGGTCTATTGTTTGAACAGATTTATGCCTGATTATGCATATAGAATTTTGGTGGTCATTACACCGGTATTACTGCTTGCAGATTTGATATTCGGTAAATACTCTGTTGTTTTACTTCATAGAGAATTTCCGCATATTTATGTGAGAAACTTTATCTGTGTTGGCATACCTTATTTTACAATCGGATATTTTTTAAGAAAAAATGAAGTGGTAGTTGATAAAATCAGGAACAATAAAAGATTAGTGATAGCACTAATTATGATGTTTTCAATTACTACGTGTTTGGAAAAATTCCTGCTGGATTACTTTGGAGTAAGTTCTTTAAGAGAACACTATATTAGTACAACACTGTTGAGTGTTATAGTTTTTATATTTTTTACCGGAAATATTTGGGATGGAAAGCTTAAAAGCCTCAAATATATTGGGGAACGTCTTTCACTATATATCTACATAATTCATCCGATTGTTCTTTTCTTCTTGGGCGTGTGCATTGGACGTATGCCGCAAGTTGTTAAGGATATATATACTGCAGTCATGCCGATTATGATTTTTGGGGCCTCGGTAATAGCTTCTGACTTGTTTTATAGAATTAAAAAACAAGTCAGAACCTGATACATAATTATCTAATTGAAGTAGAAGAGGCCGGGCATATCGCTTTGAAAAAAGCCATATTGTTTTCGTTATTTGTATAGATGGATAGATTAGACTGAGGTATATTGGCAAATGCATTATCTGTTGAAATAAGGATTGCGGAGTTAACGTTGCCCATATACAGCTCTGTCAGAGAACCACATCCCTGGAAAGTTCCTATTATTGTTGTAAGTTTTTGCATGTTACAACCGTAAAAACTAATAGTGCTGAGTTGGAAACAGTCGGTAAATGCACAAGTCATATCTTGAAGCTGTGAAAAGGATTTATTTGAAAAATCTACTTGCTTCAAAGAAGTACACTCTCTCATGAAACTTCGCATATTTAGTACTAATGAAAAATCCATGTTTCCCAAATTTATACTTTCTAATGAGTGTAAATATGCAAAGAGCTGATCTGAGTTTTCAGGGGCATATACCGGTCCCGAGGTTGAGGCAATATATAATACGTCGCCTTTTAAATACGCCATGACATGACCTGACTGATCAATGGAGACATCCCAGCTGATATCGTAATTTGATGGCTTTTGGCTTGAAGTAGTGATGATTACTTGCCTGATTTTATCTCTGTACTCCGGGGACCAAAAAGCATAGTTAGTGTTTTGGCTCATCATCATGCAGTAATTTGACAGTTTATAATTTTTTCCGTTACTCGTAATATAGCGTTTTAAAAACAGACCACTTTCAGAAAGACTATTGCTTGTCAGCGAATTGGTCCATTGCCCGGGCTTACAAATTGAACTATCGAATGTTGGGGCTGAAAAATGAATATCAGACATGTTGAAAAACTGCCAGCTGATATTATATTTATCCAGGTACTTTAGATATATTACAGATGGAACTTCATAGTGACCATCCGTGCCATTTGACATTGTGGTTCCAAATTCGGATATATCTAATGCCAGATTAGCATTAAAAAAATCTCTGATGAGGGCTAAGCTGTCATATGTCAGAGTTTGACCAGTATAAATGTGCGTGGTATATATTATGTTGTTATAGTTTAAAGGAGAATAGATTGCAGCATACGGAGTGTCCGGTTGTGAAGATGAGTGATAGGGTGTGCCAACCAATATTACTGAATCAGGAGCATTATTCCTGATGATCGGAATGATTCTGCTTGAATAGCTACTGATATCACTCCAAGTTGAATGAAATGGTTCATTAATAATTTCATAAAGGATATAGGGATTGTTGGCATATCTTTTACTCAATGCATCAAAAAATGTAGCAGCGTATTGCTCATAGGGCAGAGGATTTCCACAAAGTCCCCATTCGACAATTACATACATGTTTAATGATGTAGCTAAATCTACATATTTTTCATATTCGGCAAGACAATCCGGATGACTAATATAATAATCGTAAGACATCGCAATGCGAAAGGTATTACATCCCCAAGATTTAATGGTGGAAAATGATTCTTCATTATACCAATCTTCAAAATTAGATGTATGCCATGTGTTATGAACAAGTTCAAATGCTGCTGCACCGGGACCGATGAGCCTGACGGTTTTTCCCCGTGCGTTTTTTATTGCATTGCCTTCAACATGAAGAGCATTTTGGGAAGAAGCTGCGCGAACAACACTGGTGCGGCAGAAAAAGTAAAGACCAAATGCTATGCAAAATAAGAAAATTAAAATCAGAAAATGACGAATTATTTGCTTGTGTTTCATAAATATATACTCCTTACAAGCTATATTAACATTTTTGAGGCCTAATTAAAAGGAATGGAAGAAGAGTACAGCATAGTGCTTATAAAATTTATAAATTGAGGGATAAATATGAGAGTGTTAATTTCTGTGTTTGAATGTAATCCTATGAGAGGATCTGATTCTTTTGTGGGATGGTCATATGTTTTAAATGCCGCAAAACATAATAAGGTGTATGCTCTTACACGTACCGAAAATAAGAAAGATATAGAACAGTTTTGCAGTGACAATAAGGTTCCTAATATTGAGAATATTACATTCTTATATGCAGATGTATCGCGACTGTTTACAAAAGGGCTATACAAGTTTAATAAATCATGGATTTTTCTTGCTTCATATATGGTGTGGCAAAATGCAGCATATAAATGTGCCAAAAAATTGCATCGTGAAATGAAGTTTGATGTTGTTCATCATGTGTCCATTGCAGATTTTAGAGTTGCCGGAAAGATGTGGAAGCTGGGAATACCATTTATTTATGGCCCGGTGGGAGGCGCCCAGATTACACCTGAACCTTTAAAATGTTATACTCGTGGTCATGAGCGCAATGAAAAATTCAGGGAATTTCTCAATGTTTTTCTGGTTCGACTGCCCGGTTATAAGAAAGCAATAAATAAAGCTGAGTACGTATTTGTATCTAATGATGAAACAGCTGATGCGGTGCGAAAGGTTATTAGAAAAGACAGACTCAGCCGTGTGATAGTAAAAACAGAGTTGTGTATTGATGATCAATATCTGCTTCAAAGGGAAAAAATAACAAAGAGTGAGGTTAACCCTGAAAAAGTTCACTTTATTGTTTCCGGACGATTGATATATAGAAAAGGAATCGAATTTTTGCTTGATGCCATTCCACTGGTTGATACTAAACAGGATTTTGTTGTTGATATTTATGGCGCCGGAAGACAAGAAAACTATTTGAAAGAGAAAATAGAGAAACTTGGTATATCTGACCATGTCATAATGCATGGAAAAGTTGCTTTCAGTGAGCTTCAGGAAAAATATATGACAAGTGATGCACTTATTCTGCCGTCACTTCGTGAGACTACCGGAACGGCTGTTATTGAAGCAATGGCCAATAAGCTGCCTGTAATTTCATTTAAACAAAACGGTGTAAAGAATATGGTTGGAAATGAGGCAGGAATTCTGGTTCCTGTAACATCAACCGACCGGATGTTGGAAGATATGGCAAAGGCTTTAAAGGAGATAATTGAATCGCCTGAGTTGAGAATTGAGTATGGAGAAAATGGTTACAATATAGTGAAGAATCAGTATACATGGAGTGCACGTGCTGAGGAAATGAATCAGTTGTATCATGAAGTGTGTGCGGAATAATGATGTTGTGTTGATGTGGAGAAAAACATGTTCGCTGTTGCTTTTACGCTAATTTTGTTGTTGGTAAATATCTATTGCTGGAGGCAAAAGAAGTATTTGCCATTATATATTGTTTGCATGATTTTTTTACCTGATTATTATGGCGTGGCCTTTGATAATCAGGCTTTGCCTGTTATTTCAGTAAGCAGAATCATTCTTGTTGCATTTTTGATATATGCAATTATTTACAGAAAATGTTCGCTTAAAGAAGCCTTCATTTTTTCGTGGAAAAAAGCGTTTCTTTTTTGGGCGTTTGTACTTTTTAGAATTGCGTCAAATTTATACTATATCACTACTTATGATCAGGCGCTAAAAACAATATTTGTAATACTGATAGAGCAAGCTTTATTCATGGTGGCGATAACGTTGTTGAATCCTGATAGATCTGAGATTATCGGAATCATTAAAAGCGTTGTTGTAGTTGCAAGTATTTATTTTTATTTGGGTATATTCGAAAGCTTTACAGGATTAAGACTTTTTGATCTCTTGTATACAGTTAACAGGGATATGCTCGATGAATATCATTATAGAATGGGAGTGCTCAAGGCCACAGCTTCATTTGGGTTGCCGGGATTTTTCGGCGATATGTGTGTTGTTGTTTTGCCACTGATTTTTTACTGCTACCGATTGACAAAAAACAGAGCTTATCTGTTTTCAGTGGCTTTAGATGTCATGGCGGTAATTCACTCGGGGTCAAGAGCCTCTATTATGTTTTTTATGCTTATATGCTTTGCATATATTGTACTTCGAATTTTCAGTGATAAGCATGAGTGGTTGGAACTATTGAAAAACGCAAGCGGTATTGTGATTTTTCTGACTGTTGTTATGTTGATAATTGGGAGTATAAGCCCTAAGTTTCAATATTTTTATACGGGAACAGCCAAATCGATATTGAATGTAGTTGGATTTGAATTTGATTTGGATGAAGGTGCCACGGAAGAATCGGGGGGATATGGAGAAAATGTAGACGGGACATATTCCAGAACTGTGCAGTTTACCGGACTTAAATATGCTTATAGTGTTAATCCTGTTTTTGGACTTGGTTCCGGGGCTCAGGTGCGAGGTGATGTAAGATACTTTAAGCGTGGAGAATGGAGAACCAGCTATACCTATGATGTAGGATATGTTGAGATCTTTATGGATGAAGGATTTCTGGGATTGATTGGCTATATTTGTTTGGCTGTTTTTGCTCTCTGCGGGATATTGAGTATACGTCGAAATGATAAAGATCTGGCCGGAATGCTTTTTCTATGTACTATGGCATATTTCTTGTGTTTGTTGGCAACAGCAAATGTTCGGAGTTTAATGGTATTAGTTTATAGTCTTATATACATGTGCAGTAATAATATTACAAAAAAAATATAGGGGATACGGTTGAATTTGGTTATGAAAATTATAAGGCAGATTTGCGGATGGGTAATATGCATCATTATTGGTTTTTTGTTTATAAATGCTATTTGTTTTGCGTATGACAGACAGCCCGGGTGGCTGGATACGCCTAATGGAGCGTCGCTTGCGGTTCGTGAGCCATATTCATTGGTTGTTCATGGCTTAGAAGGATATTCTATTATGAAGACCGATAAAAATGGATATGCGAATCCGGATAAGGAATTATCAGATAGTTATGTCTTGATGATGGGAGCATCCCATACAGTTGGAAGACAGGTTTTTCCAAATCAGAAGTATTCAGCTTTAGTAAACGATCATTTTGCAGACGATGACAGGCTCTATGTTTACAATATCAGCTGTGATGGAAGTTTTTTGCCTGATCAGATTAAACATTTTAAGGCCGCAACAGAAGCTTTTCCAAATGCTGATGCGATTACAATTGAGATATATTCAACAGACTATTCCATTGATGAGATTAAGAATGCGATGGAACAGGCAAATTACGATGAGAATGATTCTGCAATAGCTTTTTCGAAAATGCCATTACTAAAGAAAACTAAAGTCTATATAAAGAAAAGCTTACCAATTTTGTCAATAATAAAAAAGAATATGGAGACATTAAAGAAAAATTCGGCTGTGGTTGCAGAATATCAAGTAGACGAGAACGAGTATAGTGAAGTAATAAATAGTGCAATGAAATTACTTAGATCTGAATATGACAAGCCTATCGTGTTTATTTATCACCCATATACAATCATAGAAAAGAATGGTGATATTTCTATAAAACGTTGTGAAACTTGGGAAATCTTTAAAAAGGCATGTGAGAATAATGATATTGATGTCATAGATTGCGGAAATGATTTTTTGGAGTATTATTCGGAGAATAAAAGGCTGCCTTATGGATTTTTTAACACTACATTAGGGACAGGCCATTTAAATAGACTGGGCCATAGGATCATCGCGGATGAAATAATAGATTATTTGGAGGGTGTTATAAAGTGATCTTTTATTCGGTTTCTTTTTTGCTGTTTTTTTGCTTTTTTTCTTTGCTGGTACATTTTTCACCATCTGTTAAGGCACAGAATATTGTTTTTTTGGTTGCTAATATAGTGTTTTATGCTTATTGGGATTACCGATTTTTATTGTTACTTTTCGGAGTTATTTGTATTTGCTACTTTAGTACGCTTTGGTATTCGAAAACTCAGAAGCAGTGGTTGATTAGTCTTTCTGTAATCATTTGTCTGGCAATTCTGTGGGTGTTTAAGTATTTTGATTTTTTTGCAACTTCTTTTTCACGCGCATTTGGTATCAGCGATCATGTGACATTAGGACTTATATTGCCTTTAGGAATTTCTTTTTATTTATTCCAGGCAATGAGTTATTTGTTTGATGTCAGATATGGAAAAGTTCAGGCTGAGAGCGATTTTATTAAGGTTGCAGCCTATATTTCATTTTTTCCACAAATAACATCCGGACCAATCGTGAAGTCCAAGGATTTTTTGCCTCAGCTGGATATATTGCACAGAATTAAAAAAGAAAATGTTTATGAAGGAATTCAGCTTTTCTTAATTGGATTAACCAAAAAAGTAGTATTTGCTGATAGAATTGGTGTGGCAGTCGATGCTGTATACAATGCACCTGCTGCATATAATGGTATAAGTATTTTGTTTGCAATTATTGGATATTCTTTTCAGATATATTGTGACTTTTCCGGATACTCCAATATGGCAATCGGAATTGCAAAAATGTGGGATTTTAATCTTGGAGAAAACTTTAATGCTCCATATATAGCGCAGAATCCGTCTGATTTCTGGAGAAGATGGCATATTTCACTTTCCACATGGTTTAGAGATTATGTTTATATTCCTTTTGGAGGAAGTAGAAAAGGAAAGGTCAGAACGCTATTTAATCTATTTATTACAATGGTTCTGAGTGGAATATGGCATGGTGCAAATTCAACATTTTTGGTATGGGGTATATTGCATGGATTAGCATCAGCTGTACATAAAATTTATAAAGATTTAGTTTACGACAAGAGAATAAATCATGTGTTGCCTAAATCAATCAGCATTTTAATTACTTTTATATTCGTGTCATTAGCATGGGTAATATTCAGAGCAAGCAGTATACAGGAAGCAATAAGCGTATTTAGTTCTATACTAAATACAAGTGGTCTTATGTATATTAATGTATACGTTGTTATCTATGTATTACTTATGGGATTCCTTCATTTTTATTCTGCAAAGTATAATAACGGAAATGTAATAACTATAAATTTGGATTTGGATCAATTTAAGAATAAATTATTTATCTGTGTTTGGGTATGGGCAATTGTTCTGTTCATGTATTGTGGTAATTCTGCTTTCATTTATGCTCAGTTTTAATGTGAACTTTCCCCAAAAAAAATGTAGGTCTCAGTGCCAATCGGCTACTGAGACCTACTTATTTTTTTATTACTGAGTAAGGGCTAGCGAATCAGATTCATCTTCACAGATCAGTTCAAGCGAACCTGAGTTTCGCCCTGCATTGCGTAGCAAGTTAGTAGTGTCAGTTATTTTTGAAGAATCTACGTCAGGCAAATATACTTTTTCCAATGAGTAACAGTTGTAGAAGGTTTGCTGCATTGCATCAATATTGCTTAAATCACAATTCCTTAAATCTATTTCTTTTAGGCTGTCGCAACTCTTAAACAATCCATTCAAATTGGTAAGTTTTGAAGTCTGGAAATTCGACAGGTCAACAGTTTCAAGGGATTTGCATCCATAGAACATTACATATGCATAATTAACAAATCTGGTATCATAATTGTCAAATGATATTTCCTTGAGTTTGGCGAAATTCATAAAGACACGATCACTTCTTGGAGGAGCAAGTACTTGACCAATTCTGGCAACGATGTAAAGGTTCGTATCCTCCAGATATGCCATGACGTCACCCGAGCCTGTGCTCATAGAAATATCCCAGGCCTCATCATAATTTCCTGAATAGTTATTGTCACTTACAAAAGATATTTTTGTGACTTTAGAACGAACATCGTCGGTCCAAATACCATAACCTTCAGTGTAGTTCATCATAGGAGAGTCTGTAAGTTCAACAGAACCATTCTCAAAATAGGCTTTTATAAACCTTCCACTGTCTGACAGTGCATAGTCCGGTAAGGTCTCATCCCACATACCCGGTTGACAAACTGAACTCTGGTATACCTTGCTTGTAGTTCCAAAATCGGATAATTGGAAATTACACCAATTTATATCATGCATTTCAGAGTATTTAAGAAATGCTATTGAATAGTCCTGATAATAATGGTCTCTTCCGTTGGCATCCGTTACACCAAATTCAGTAAATATTACAGGATAACCGGCATCTACTAATGCGGTTGTTTCGTCCAGATAGTTGGAGGTGAGCAAAGAGCCTACATACATATGCTCCTGATATATAATATTGTCAAAAGGCAATGGATTTGCTATAACTGCATCGTTATCCTGTTCGCCACTGTATCCATTTCCTGTCGGGCATACAATAATGGCAGAAGGAGCTTTTTCTCTTATTATAGGGATGATCTCGTCTCCATATGCTTTAAGGTCTGACCAAGGGCGCTTAAACGGCTCGTTAAGGATTTCGTAGAGGATATGTGGATTGTCACCATATCTGCTTGTTACATAGTCGAAGAAAGCAATGGCACCATCTTTATAGTTTTCAAAATCAGCATTTACCATCCAACTGACAATAACGTAAATATCATTGTCGATACAGCGATCAACGTATTTACAGTACTTTTCAGCGAAGGGTTCTCCTTGTGCAGTGGCACCGGCTGAATAAACCATGCACCTAAAGACATTAGCGCCCATGTCTCTGACAGTAGCAAAGGCGGTATCGGTATACCAGGTATCCCATTTTGTATCAATATATTCACTTCCAACAGAACAGAAACCGCGCAGGCAAACTTGTTCACCGTTTCCATTAAATATTTTTGATCCGGATACATGCAATCGTTTCGATTCATCATAAGGGCCCTGATCATCATCTGAAGCGATGTCTCCGGGTACAATTGGCATAAACCCTTCGTATTTATCTACTATAGGAGGTTTTTCACCTTCTGCATATTTACCTATTACAAGGTATTTGCCCTGGTATTTATAGGCACTGCTCCATTCGATGAATTTTCCATCCGGGGCTGAATAATCAGGCTCGGATTTGAGATTTGACCATACTTCGTCAAAATTATTGTACAAATCCTGACTATAGTAATATAGACCGGTTCCTATAAACTCAGCCATATCAGGAGTTACGTTTGTAAATACTGTTTCATAATGCTGAGAATCAAACAGGTAAAAATCTGCTTCATAAGCCTCCGGCGCAGCATCTACATATACACCTGCTACAGCGACAAAATCATTTGATTTAATTATATAACGCCATTCAATTGACTTACCGACTGTTACAAAGGCACTGATATCGGGAGCTTTTTGAATGGACTGTTTTGCTTTGGCGGCATCGTTAAAGACATCTTTATCGTAAAAAACTGTACCCTCTCCGATATAATCAAACATGTCGTCTGAGATAAAAGAAAGATTATCAAGGACTACATCATCATGGGCAACGTAGAAGTGGGCATCAACAAGGCTTGCCAAAGGAACGTCATCATCTATGATTACTGAAGGATTACCATTTGGTGATGGGACAGGCGTACTATTAAAAAAGTAAGAAGAAATAACAAGAATGAGGACAAGAATAGGTAAAAGCCGAGATAATATTTTCGATACTGGATAATTCATTCGATATTTCCTCCTTGGTACTAAGACTGCGTCATATGAATACAAAAATGAAATGACACATATTAATTATCAATTAAAAGTGGACCAAAAGGAATGTATTAAAGGTTAAACTTTTATAAAGAAACTATAACGTGAATGTAAGATGTGAAATATGAGAAAAAAAGAAGGGATTCATTTAAGAATCCCTTTCTGAAAGCTCTTTGATTTATTTAGCTAATATTTTTTTATTAACTGTTTGTACCAGCTTATGTAATAAAATTGAGAAAATTACGGTAAGTAAAATGGAAAGCGCTGCGCACAGCACATCAGAAGCAAATGTTCTTTTTGAAAAAGAAAAAATTATGGTCATTATTGGCATATGGACAAGATATTCTTCATAAGAAATAGTACTTAGCTTTTGAATGAATTCATTGGAATTAAATATATTTACCTGATATAGGAAGATAAATAATAATAAAACACCAAATAACTCCGGAATGTCATTAAACAGGCGTCCAAGACTATTTTTGGATGAAAGTCCATATACTATCATCAGTAGAATTCCGACCCAAAACGCATATTTTTTATTTACATTTGAAAAAGGAGCCGGATCATCCCTGTAATAATCACAAAGCGCCATACCCAGGCAAAAAACAGCAATATACTTTGGGAATAAACGAATTGCAATAATATTCGCATCTAAGTTATTGATGGCAAGTAAGATAATATAAACGAATTGGACGATAAAGCTTCCGATTAGGAATTTTTTCCAACCAATTTTTTTCATCAACCGATATAGGGGAATGAAAAGAAGATAAAACTGTATAATAGTTGAAATATACCAAAAGTGTCCGCCAAATGATTCAAAATACAGTGTGCTGAAAAAGCGAAACTGAAAAAGATGAGAAAGAAAAGCTATTATGCGGTTTCCATCTACCTGGATCAGTGGAATCAAAAAACAGATAAAAACTACAAAAATATACGGTATGTATATGGTTATAAATCTTCTTTTTAAGAATTCAAAAGTTGAACGATGGTTATTATAATACGAAAGAGTTAACACATAACCACTGCACATAAAGAAAATTAAGACACCACTACTGCCGGCATTGGCCATATACCTGATGTATGGTGGAACGCTTTTCATATATAGTGATACCAAATGATATATGAAGATACATATAAAAGATAAACCTTTAAAGTATTCTATAATTTCGATTCTCTTTTTTGCTGCCAAAATAATACTCCCCCAACCTGATAAATATTCATTATTACTATTGAAATTTAGAAAAATTCGCAAGGTGCATTTTAGCAGAAAAAGCAGGTATTATCAAGGATTAGTTGGATTATATCTGAACACGAATATTCATTCGTTATATTTATTAAAACTTTGTAAATTATAACAAAAAACTAATCTTAATTCTAAAAAAATTTTGAAGATTGACTAATATACAAATTGGTACATTGATGATATAATCCACTAGATTGTGCGACTATATTTAGGAGGGAATATTAATGTATAAGAATGAGTTGGAGATAGATATTGGAAGATGCCTTTCAGCACTGCTTAGGAGGATAAAGTTCATAATACTTATGGCACTTATTTTCCTGCTCATAGGCTATGGACTGACAATTGATGTTGGAGAAGATAAGTACACCGCAGTGGCTACTGTATATGCTGCCGCAGACGGTTCTTATTCTGACGCGGCCAATGCTGTTACAGCCATGAATGCATATCTTGATGTTGCTAATTCATATAAGGTTAGCCAGAGAGCTGCACTTATTATGGGACGTCCGGATGTAACCGGAGAGGATGTTCAGAGCTGTACCGAAGTAAGTTCCTCTTCAAAGACAAAGTCAACAACATCCACTATAAGTTTCATGAACAGTTCAGCAACCATAATTTCATTTTATTCAACAGCTACTGATCCGGAGCTTTCAATGGAAATGGCGGATGCCATGGCACAGTCTTATGCTTTTGAGATGGCTGAGATTTTGACCAAGGATTCTGTAAAAGTGCTGGATAATGCATATACATATGAGAAATCTTACGACGCTGTAAGAGGAGCTTGGAGAGGAAGAATAATAATCATGCTTGGTGGCTTTTTGGCTGCTTGTCTCCTCGTAATAATCTGTGAGATTTATGACATGAAAGTTCGTACAATTCGTGAAGCAACAATTAAACACACTATACCGGTTATTGGTATCATACCGGAAAATAAAGAGAAATAAATAGGAGGTATGGTATGAATAAGTTGGAAATATACAAGCAAGACAATTATATTTTAAATGATGCTTTTGATCAGTCAGTCATGAATCTTCATATATTAAAGAAGCAGCATGGTTATAAGTCTTTTGTTATCTGTGGATGTGAAACAGGAGATGGTACTACAACTGTTTCTATCAATCTCGCAGCTGCGCTCGCAAGCTCCGGATGGAAAACTGTTCTGGTTGACGGAGATATGAGAAAGAAGAATCGTTATAAGAGGCTTAATGAGAATGCGGATAACGGTCTTTCAGATTATCTTATGAATAAGGTGGCGCTTGATAAGGTAATATATGAAACAAACGTAGAAAATCTGTTTTATATTCCTTGCGGCGAACGTATAGATAACCCTGTCAGATTACTTTGTTCAAACAAGATGAACGATGTCAGGGACGAGCTTTCTCTGAAATATGATTTTATTATTTTTGATATGCCTGCTGTAGAAGCGGCTCAGGATGCAAAGGTTATGGCAGTTAGCGCCGATGCAACAATTCTGGTATCAGCAATTGGCGAGACTTCAAAGAACGGTCTTGTAAATGCTGCTAACGCTTTGACAGAAGTAAAGGCAAATCTTATCGGAACAATCATAAATAAGATGGATATGAATCAGTACGTTGATTATAATCGCGACTACGATTATTTTAAGAATGAGAAATATGCCAAAAAGGCTAAGGCTAAGTCAAAGAAAGAGAACAGGGGGAAGCAGTAATGAATAAAATGATTTCAATTTTCAGAGCAGGCGCTGCATGCTTGCTTACCATGATGATATGCTTCCTTGGCTTGAGCCTGGATGTAAATGCTACAGAAGTTGAGGGAACTGTTGCTGCTATAGTTGTTGTTGACAGTTATAGCCTCGAGGGCGGAATTATAGAAGCAGGAAAAGATATCACTGTCAACCTCAAGGTTCATAATACAGGCAGATACACTTCAGCAACCAATGTTCTTCTGACAGTTTCAAGCAATTCCGGACTGATTTATCCGGCCTTTGGAAATGATAACCAGTTCTTTATCGGAACACTTGCTGCCGGCGCTTCTGAGACTGTGGCTATTCCGCTTACCGTAAGCCAGTCTTACGAAGATCAGAATTTGGATCTTATCTGTACCTTTGATTACGCAAGTTCTAATACCAGAATGAATAACTCAGCAATAGTTGTTATTCCAACATCAGGTGGTGGTTCTGTTGAGATCAAATCCATAAATGTTAGCTCTCATGCTACAGTTAATGGAGATTCGCTCCTTAGTATCAGCTATGCTAACCGTACCGCCGAGAAAATTGCTGATGCAGAGATTCTTGTAAGCGGTAACGTTTCAGTAAACAGCAGAGTAATTAAGCTTGATCCAATTAAGGCAGGAAAAAGTTACTCAGAGGATTGCAAGATTTCATTTATTGAAGAGGGCGATCAGGAGATAGAGGTAGTATTTGCCTATACAGATATCGATGGCCAGAGAGTAGAAAATAACCTTGGCAAGTTTAGTGTTGATGTAGAAGAAGAGAGCACTGTATCGGAAGAAGATGATGACCAAATGATGACCTGGATCGGAAGAGGTATTGCTATTGCGGGTCTATTGTTTGCTCTTGTCGCAAGCATCTGGTATATCAAGAAAAGATAAGTATAGCATAAGTTTTTAATAAATACTCAGACAGGCTGCTTTTAGTTTTGGTATCAAAATTCTAAGTAGCCCTGTTTTTTTGAAGGCTTCTTTATGAAACATATTGCAGTAGTTACTCCTTGCATGCTTCCGGTACCTGCTACTTTGGGAGGGGCTGTTGAGGAACTTATAACCGGATTGATTCTGGATAACGAACATCATAGCGAGTATATGCTCGATGTTTTCTCAGTACGGGATGATACTGAAGATGACATCGTGCTTTTGCATACTACTGTAATTGATATAGAGTATACTGATGGATTGCGGTTAGGAGACTATATATTTTATAAGATCCAGAGGTTACTTAGAAAAAAGGAAGGATATAGGCTGTTCGATAAAAGGGTAGTTAAAGCCTTTGAGGAGCGTTTATCCGGACTTGAAGAACCTTATTCAGCGGTGATCCTTGAAAATCAGGGATATATTGCAAGAGAAATAACAAGGTATTGCAGAAGAAATTTTGAATTTCCTGTTTTTTTCCACATGCATAATGAGGTGGATATTTACAGAAGCAGGGAAGATGTTATAGAACTTGCTGCAAGCGGCGTTCAATTTATTGCAGTCAGCAATTATATAAAATCACAGATTTTGGGTTGTTCTGAAGATGCAATGGTTCATGTTTTGTATAACGGAACGCATCGGTCAGAAGAATTAGTTAAGAAGACTTATGAAAAAACTACATCGGAGCCTATTCGCTTTTTGTATGCCGGAAGGATCATTTCGGATAAAGGTATTATTGAGCTGGTTAAGGCTTTTGGATTATTCCTGGATAAGCTGTCGCTACAGGATAAAGAAAACTATCATCTTGATCTTATAGGCTTTTCAGGTTCTTTAAATAAGTACGAAAGTATTGTAAGAAATCTTTCAAGAAAATATGCGGCAAATATATCTTGCATTGGGCGTCTCAGCGCAGTGGAAATGAACAGGAAATATGCTGACTATGACATTGTGGTGATGCCAACTCTTGTTCAGGAATCCTTTGGGATGGTCGCTCTTGAGGCTATGGGAAAGGGACTTCCGCTGATTGTTTCTGATTCCGGTGCACTTCCGGAAATAGTTGGAGATTGCGCAGTCATTGTTAAAAGAAACGATAATTTTGTCAATAATCTTGCGGATGCAATGTTTGGGCTTGCCACTGACAAGGATGCCAGAGAGAATCTGGGCAGAAAAGCTTACAGCCGTTCCAGAGAAATTGCTGATTTTGATATAAAGAATTTCTATGGCAATTTTATGGGCATAATTGATAATAGATCGGATGATGCCAAAATATCCGTTATAGTACCTGTGTACAATGTAAAGGATTATTTGGAGAGATGTGTTAACTCTCTTTTGGCACAGACTTATCCTAATACTGAGATTTTGCTTATCGATGACGGTTCAACCGATGAATCCGGAAGAATTTGCGACAGGCTGATGCAGACTGATTCCCGAATCAAGGTGATCCATCAGAATAATATGGGATTATCCGGGGCTAGAAATACCGGTCTTGATCATGCCACCGGAGACTATGTTTTCTTTTGTGACAGTGATGATTATTTACATAAAAATGCTCTTAGGCATATGTATGATAAACTCATAAGCGACAGAGCTGATATTGTGGCCTGCGGTTTTTCCAATGTATGGGATGATCATCAGAATAGCGGCAGAGAAGAAGCAGTAACCTGTCCAAATCCCGGAGTATGGGATGGAAAACATGCAGTTATTGAGATGCTACGTAGTAATAGCATCTGCACTGTGGCTTGGAATAAGCTGTATAAAAGTGAACTGTTTTCTGATGTAAGATTTCCGGTTGGGGTTATACATGAAGATGAGGCAACAACCTACAAGCTTATCTACAGCTCGAAGATAGTGGCTTATACACCTGAGCTTTTATACAAGTATTATCAGCGAAATGGTAGTATAATGGAAGGAAAGCTGGACGAGCGCTATAAGCACCTTTTAAAGATACACAGGGACAGAATTCAGTTTTTTAAAGAAAAAAACGAGGATGTCCTGGAACAGCATAGTAGAATTTCTTTTTTGGAGAATATAAAGTATTTTTACAGAAATGTTTATAATGAACAGACAAAGAAGGAACTGATAAAGATATATCGTGATAATATCAGTTTAAAGATGGCTCCGGGTGTTATGGGCATAGGAAAAAAGTTATCATTGGTGTTGTGGAAGTATGTTAGATATTGATTGTTATGGAAAGTAAGTGTTTGGTTTCGGTAGTTATACCTACCTATAATGCAGAAAAGTACATAAGTGATTGTCTGGAAGCTACTATTAATCAGACTTACAGGAATATTGAGATTATTATAGTAGATGATGGATCTATGGATTCTACTGTAGAAATCTGCAGAACCTATGCAGAAAAGAATCATCGTATCAGACTCTTTTCTCACTCTAATTCCGGAGCTTCATATACCAGAAACAGGGGAGTCAGACATTCTAAGGGCGATTATATTGTCTTTTTTGATGCGGATGACCGTCCGGAATTAAGCCTTATAGAGCGTTATATGGAGGCTAACGAGCAGTGGGCAGGCAGGAAAGTTGCATTTATTCTCTGCGGGATGTTCTGTGATAATGAATTCAATAAACATGTGGATAACAGTGAGAGTATCCTGGAGAGTGCACATGGCTATATCCGTGATGAGAATTACTTACTTAGCAGAAGTGCAGCAGCTACATTGGCGTGGCTTAAACTTTTTAATTTCGTCACCAATAAATTTTACGATCTTAGGAAAATTAAGGAAAACGGTATAGTCTTTGATCCTGATGTAAAAATTGGAGAGGACTTGAAATTCAACCTGGATTATCTTGAAAAAGTCGAAGGCTTTTTGGGAATGATAAACAGTCCGCTGTATCATTATATAAAGCGCAGCAATAACAGTCTTTCAATTTCTTACCACGAGGGTGATATTGAGGATACGAAAGCCATCTACAGGAGATTTATCGAGTGGGAGGCTTCTCAGAAAGATCATACCGAGGATAATCTTAACGTTTTAAAGGGAATATACATTACCGACTGGGTCAGCAGAATGACGGCAATGTATGAAGTACAGCATAGAAGCGAACAGCGTGCTACTGTTAAGAAGAAGCTTCGAATTGAGCTTCAGAGCAGGGAATTTAAGAAAACATTGTACGAAGTATTCAGAGCTAAGAAGATTAGTAAAATAAGGTTCTTTAGTTTGAATATTGGCTCATTTGAATTGTTCTTTTTCCTAAGAGGCATTTATCAGGTAATTAAAGGCTGATGTCAGAGGATTGTTTATGGTTTCTGTGATCATACCTGCATACAATATGGAAAAGTATATTGGCAGATGCCTGAGCTCTGTTATTGCCCAAACCTATTCTGATCTGGAAATAATAGTTGTCGATGATGGCTCTTCAGATAATACTTATGACATAGCAAAAGAATATTCTGAGAAGGATAAAAGAGTATTTATTTATCATAAGGAAAATGGAGGAGTCTCTTCTGCCAGAAATTTCGGCATAGAAAAAGCTACCGGTGAGTACATTTTCTTTTTTGATCCGGATGACCTTTTGGAAAAGGATTGCATTGAAGTTCTTGTAAGTGCAATGGAGGGAAGCGAAGCTGATTTTGTGTCCTGTCAGCATTCAAGATGGGATGATACCGGAGCAAAGCTTGAGGATTTCAATTTCATTACAGGTGATAAAATATTTGCCTCGGATAATGACAGAGTTGATTTTTTTGTCAGAGAGCTGCTAAATTATCACGTTGGATTTGAAGTCTGGAATAAGCTTTATAGAACCGGAATTATAATGGATAATGATGTGAGGTTTTCCGACACATGCAAAATTGGCGAAGACCTTTCATTTAATATTAAATATATGATGCATGTATCGCGAATGATCAACTTGCCTGACAGGTGTGTCAGATATACGATGCGTGGTGATTCTGCAATGGGAAGTCTTACAAGTCTTTCAAAGAAGATAAGTGAAGATGTTCTTCTTACTAAAGATATCTGGGATTATATAGGAAGAATCTGCAATAAGACTTTCTTAGATCTGTTTCCGATTTTGTTTGTAAAACTTATAGAACATTCATATATAGGATATTCTCCTGATGAAGTGATTGATGTCATTAAGGAGGTTCCGGATTTGGACTTTCTTAAGCAAAGATATAAGGAGATTGATTCTGGGAAGAAAGAAATTCTGGCATCTTTTCCTGATGAAATTGCGAAGATTAAGTATAGATATCATTTATATGTAAGGGCAGCATTACTGGGAGAAGAGAGCCTATGGGAAAAGCTTGGTTTCTGCCTGTATGATCTGTACAGAAGGCTGCGATGCAGGGAGAGTCTTGGCTCTTGGAAAATGCCCTATTGACCACAAAATTATGCTATCATATATGTGTTACAAAAAAAACATTATAGTAGGGATAGTGATTATGAAAAAAATATTAGTGACAGGTTGTGATGGACAGCTTGGTCGTGCTATTCAGAAAGAATATGAAGGAGAAGTTGAGTTCATTCTTACAGACGTTGTTGAGGGTGATAAGATTTCTCCTCTTAACATTATGAACCTTGATGAAGTGCTTGATTTTGTTGAGAAGGCAAAGCCTGATGTTATTATTAACTGTGCTGCAGCTACAAATGTAGATGGCTGCGAGAAAGATTGGGACTTTGCTTATAAGCTTAATGCTCTTGGACCAAGAAATCTTGCAATTGCCTCAAAAAAGGTGGGGGCAAAGCTGGTTCATATTAGTACCGATTATGTATTCCCGGGCAATGCTACAAGACCGATTACAGAGTTCGACCAACCGGCACCAATCAGTGCTTATGGGAAAACTAAGTATGAGGGTGAGAAGTTTGTCCAGCAGTTTGCTGACAAGTGGTTCATCATCAGAACAGCCTGGCTTTATGGCGATGGTAAGAACTTTGTTAAGACAATGCTGAGACTTGCAGAAAATCACGACGAATTATCTGTTGTCTGTGATCAGCTTGGTTCACCGACATCGGCGGCAGAGCTTGCAAGGATGATTCATCATCTTGAACCTTCTGAGAACTATGGCATTTTCCATGGAACCTGTGAGGGTGATACAAACTGGGCAGACTTTACCGAAGAGATTTTTAAGCTAAAAGGAATAAATGTTAGAGTAAATCACGTAACCAGTGAAGAGTACAAGAAGTTGAATCCTGATAGTGCCGACAGGCCTCATTATTCCATTCTGGATAATTATATGCTTCGCCTTACAGGCGATTATAAAATGGCCGATTGGAAGGATGCACTGGTTGAGTATCTGACAAAGGAGAATAAGTGATTATGAAGGGTATTATTTTAGCAGGTGGTTCAGGTACAAGATTATATCCACTTACAAAAGCTATCAGTAAGCAGATTATGCCTATTTATGACAAGCCGATGATTTACTACCCATTGTCGACACTTATGCTGGCGGGAATAAGGGAAGTACTTATTATTTCTACTCCCAGGGACCTTCCTGTGTTCGAAGAACTCCTTGGTGACGGAAATCAGCTTGGCATGAAAATATGCTATGCTGTTCAGGAAGCACCTAATGGTCTTGCAGAAGCTTTTATTATTGGTGCAGACTTTATTGGCAGTGATGCAGTAGCATTGGTTCTTGGTGACAATATTTTTTACGGTCAGTCTTTTTCAAAGGTGTTACTTACTGCTGCAAAAAGAACCGAGTCTGAGCCGGGAGCTACTATATTTGGCTACTATGTTCGTGATCCGAGAGAGTATGGCGTGGTTGAATTTGATGAAAACGGAGTGGCCATTTCCATTGAGGAAAAGCCGGCTAAGCCAAAGAGTAACTATGCTGTTCCCGGATTATATTTCTATGATAATTCAGTTGTTGAGATTGCAAGGACAATTAAGCCCTCAGCTCGTGGAGAACTGGAAATAACTGCAGTAAACAATGAGTATTTAAACCGCGGCAATCTTCATGTAGAAACCTTGGGCAGAGGCTTTGCATGGCTTGATACAGGCAACCATGATATGCTCCTTCAGGCGGCAGAATTTGTAAGCACCTTCCAGAAGAGACAGGGAATGTACATTTCCTGTATAGAGGAAATTGCGTATAAGAGAGGATTTATCACCAAAGAGCAGCTCCTTGAGCTTTCAAAGCCTCTTATGAAAACCGCCTATGGACAGTATCTTGTGGATGTTGCCAACGGATTGTAATTATATAGAAGAATTAGGGGAATAAAATGGGTAAAATTACTGTTGAGAAGAATGTTAATGGAATAGAGGGCCTTTGTGTTATCACTCCGACTGTATTTGGTGATGAGAGAGGCTATTTTGTTGAGACCTATAACAAGAATGATATGGAGGCTGAAGGACTTTTTTATGACTTTGTTCAGGATAATCAGTCAGCAAGCAAAAAAGGTGTTCTGAGGGGCCTGCACTTCCAAAAGAACTTTCCTCAGGATAAGCTTGTACGAGTTATTTCCGGTGAGGTTTATGATGTCGCTGTTGATCTTAGAAAGGATTCACCAACTTTTGGTAAGCACTATGGAGTCCTTTTATCTGCTGAGAATAAGAAGCAGTTTTTGGTTCCCAAGGGCTTTGCTCATGGATTCCTTGTAGTAAGCGAGTTTGCTGAGTTCTGTTATAAGGTAACAGACTTCTATCATCCCAATGATGAAGGCGGACTTATGTTTAACGACAAGGATATTGCTATCCAGTGGCCAATTCCGGAAGGAATGACAGAAGCGGACTTGATTCTTTCAGATAAGGATACAAAGAATCCTTCATTTGAGGAATATTGCAAGGGAATAGGACGCTGAATAATTTGTAGAAAAAGCTGATAAATTAGGGAAAACTGACATACTCTCATGAAGCAGGGAAACTCCATGCTCCATGAGAGTTTTCTTTTTGCAGATTAATTGTGAAAAAATTTTCACAAAAATGCCTCAAATATTTCTATACGTTGTAACAGAATTATCAATATACAATAGATGGAATAGGTGATATAATAACGCGGATTAATTTATAAAGATTTAATAAATTAAAGAAATAGCTATGAAAAAGCATGCATACCTTATAATGGCGCACAATGAATTTCATATGTTAAAAAAGCTCCTGACAGAACTCGATGATGAAAGAAACGACATCTTTATCCATATTGATAAAAGAGCAAAACAATTGGATGAGAAGGATGTTGAATCGGTAGTACACAAATCACGGGTTATTTTTGTTCCCCGCATGAATATTTACTGGGGACATTTAAGCATCGTAAAATGTGAACTTAAGATGCTTAAGCTTGCGATAAAGGGAAACTATCATTATTATCACCTTCTTTCCGGAGTGGATTTTCCATTAAAAACACAGGATGATATGCATGAGTTTTTTGATAAGCAGGTTTCTGAGTTTATCAGCTATCACAAAGACGGCTATGACGGAGACTCTTTTTTATACAAGATCAGGTACTATTTCCCGCTTCTTAAATATGTGGGAAAAGGGGATAGAAATCTGCAGGGAGTTCGTGGTAAGCTACTCCGAAAGCTTGGTATTTGGCAGGATGATATGCTGGCTTTTCAGGAAAGAAAAGGAATTGATCGCTGCCGTAAGGACAAAGGCATCATACATTTTAAAGGCGATCAGTGGTTTAGCATTACTGATTCTTTTGCCAGATATATAGTTTCAAAAGAAAAGGAAGTTTTAAGACGATATCGTTTAACAAATGGGCCGGATGAGTTCTTTGTACCTACTCTTGCCATGAATTCGGAGTTTGCAAAAAATGTCAGGAATAATAGTCTTCGTGAGATCGATTGGAATAGAGGAAATCCTTACGAATACACTATTGATGACCTGAATATGCTTGAGACCTCGGATAATTTATTTGCAAGGAAGTTATCATACGATAAGAATCCGGAACTTGTTGAAGCTATTATTGAGCATCTGCATCATAAAAAAGTGGAAAAATGAAGTTCATGATGATCAGTGTAGAGACATGATCATTCATGTCTGATAAAAGTTGAGGTGAAAATTTTGGGTAAATTAAAAGATAAAGCCATGAATTTCAAGGGAGGAATAATCACCAGGCTCTATCATGATCTTAAGTGGATTTACAGTTTCTTTTCAAATTACAGATTAAGAATGGCGCTTTATGTTTTCATTGAGCTTATACATATAGCAGTTGAATTCATGATTACATATAAAGTCGGAAGTATTGTAGATTATGCGGTGGATAATGACTACCATAAGATGATCTATATTGGACTTGCATATATTGGTATGATCGTGGCCAATGCTACAATCAGTATTGCCGCTAACAGGTGTGCGTCATGGAATTACAATTCGATGCAGGCGGATCTTGTAAAGAAAATGTATAAAAAGATCCTTATTTCTGATTGGGAGGAACTCACCAAGTTCCATACAGGAGACCTGCTTTCAAGATTATCTAATGATGCAAAAATGATATCGCAAAATGCAACAGTCTTCCTGACAACTATTTTTACAAATTCAATAATGATGCTTGCTGCGGTAATAGTAATTCTGCATAACGATGCAAGTATGATAGGGGTTGTAATTATTGTTGCGCCTATTATAGCGTTATCTTCCAGAATCTTCATGAATAAGATATACGAGGCGCAGGCGGCTATAAGAGTCATCGAGAGTAAGGAAACTGCTTATAATAAGGAGTCTTTCCATAATATCCAGGCTGTTAAGGCTTTTGGTCTGGCTGATAAGTTTTATGAAAAGATAAAGGACCTTGAGGTTGAACGTTACAATGCGGATATGAAGTCCAATTTCTACTCCCTGATGTCATGGGGCGTAACTTATGTGGGTGGTATTTTTGCCGGTGTTATCTGTGTAGCATGGGCATTTTACAGAGTTAGTTCCGGTGTTATGACGCTGGGAGCTCTGACTATAGTAGTAACTATGGCGCTTAGGGTTGCCATGGCAGGTAAAACAATTCTTGGACAGATACCTGTTGCACTGCAGCTTGCTGTTTCCACAGAACGTGTATGTGAACTCATTGACCTGAAGGATGAAATAACTCATGATTCTGCCGAGTATCACAATCTGATTCAGCAGGGCAAAGAAGCCGGAATTGCAGTATATATCAAGGATATGTCCTTTGCTTATAAAACAAACAGGCTTATATTTAACAAAATCTCTCTGGAGGCTCATCCCGGTGAAATAATCGCTCTTGTTGGCCCTTCGGGAGAAGGAAAGACAACACTTCTCAGAATTCTTCTTGGAATTTTGAATATTCAGGAAGGCGAAGCATCAGCTTGCGTGGAAGGCAATGAGCAGGAGAAGCTTGCTCTTTCAACAGATACAAGATCTCTGATTGCCTATGTGCCACAGGGTAATACCATGCTTTCCGGCACTATTGAAGAGAATATGAGACTTATTGCTCCTGATGCGACAGAGGAAGAGATAATTGATGCTCTTAAGCAGGCCTGTGCATACGATTTCGTGAAAAAACTTCCTGATGGAATTCATCATAACATCGGTGAAAGCGGCATTGGCTTCTCAGAAGGACAAAATCAGAGGCTCGCTATTGCCAGGGCTATTATCCGCAAGACTCCGATCCTGCTCATGGATGAGGCAACATCAGCTCTTGATGTTGCAACTGAGAGACTGGTGCTGAGCAATATCATGAAAAAGGATTGTAAGCGTACCTGTATTCTTACAACTCATCGTCCAAGCGTATTGGCAGCCTGTGACAGAGTATACAGGATCAGTGATGGCAATGTGAAAGTTATTGGAGAAGCTGAGATTCAGAAGCTTATGAATGAATTCTAAGTTTTTCAAAAAATGTGGGAATTAAGTAGAAAGTAAGAAAATGCTAAAAGTTAGTGTGATTGTTGCAACATACAGGCAGGAAAAATATATAGCAGAAGCATTGGACAGTATTCTGGCTCAGAAGTGTAACTTCGAATATGAAGTCCTTGTGGGAGATGATGCCTCACCTGATGGAACAGGGGAAATTGTCAGGCGCTATGGAAAAGAACATCCTGAGCGCATTAAAGCAATTGTCAGAGAGAAAAATGTAGGTGCATTTAAGAATTTCAAGGATCTGTATTCCAGGGCGCAGGGAGAATATCTTGCGTTTTTGGAGGGGGATGACTACTGGCTTGATGAGTGCAAGCTTCAAAAGCAGGTGGATTTTTTGGATGCTCATTCTGATTTTGTAGCCTCTTTTGGGAATTGCATCGTTGTTGACGAAAACGACGTAAGAAATGAAGAAATTGAAAAATGGATCCCTTGGGCTGAAGATAATGAGTATTATCCGGTTGATTTTGAAAACTACAAAATGCCGGGGCAGACAGCAACAGTAATGTATCGAAAGAGTGCATTGGATAAGTTGCTTGCTGATGTAAAAAAAGACTGGAGATTGATGCCTAAAGTTCCTGTAGTGGACAGATTTCTGGTTCTTGGCATGCTGTCAAAGGGCAGGATCGGCATATGTTCCGATGTGTTCGCGGCCTATAGATATGTGTTAAACAAAGAGAGTGGTTCCTGGTCCTCAAAACATGACGGGTTCAGTTTTAAAAATGTTTTGTTCTTTTTATACGGCATGAAAGAGATGGAACGCGTTGCAAAAAGACTCGGGGTTCCGCTTTGTTTTGACGAACGCAGAAAGTATGAATTTGATAAGATTGCTCATTACAAAAAACAGATGCCGATGATTGCAATCAATATAGTCAGATTTTTTATATGGATCTGGGTTAAAGACAAAAAAGATTTTCATGCATTTTTTATGGAGAGGCATAGTGGTAACAGATGATGAAAACTGCAGTAGAAGTATATGAAGTAAAAGATATCAATGAATTGATTGATATATTTGATTGTTTTATTGAATATAAAACACTTACTTTCCTGAAAGATGAGGAGACTAAAGTACAGTTTGCAAAAAAGCAACTTGATAACGGGCATGTAATCGTTGAGAAAAGAGATGGAGTTCCTGTTGGCTTCGTCTGTTTTTACAGTAATGATACGGTCACTAAAACCGGCTACATAACCGCCCTTGTTCTTGAAGAAAAACTTGGGCTTGGGAAAGGGAAAACGCTGTTTCGTCTTTTTAAGGAAGGCGTTAAGATTGGCAGTGAGGCCGGAATGAAAAGCATTAAAATTGAAGTTGCCGACGATAACACTAAGGCCAGAACTCTTTACGAACATTTGGGTTTTAAGTACCTTCGTGATAAGGGAAATGGTACTTCATATATGGAAATAGAGCTTGATGATTTTGTTGGAAGAATGCTCAGAAAATGAGGGATGAAATATGTATGTAAAGAAATATTCGGATAAAAGAGAAGGAGTATTTGTTACAAAGCCTTCACTTCCACCGCTTGAAGAATATATTGAATATTTGAAAAGAATTTGGGATAAGAATACTTTGACTAATATGGGCCCTCTTCATGAGGAATTCAGAGAGAAGTTATCTTCATTTTTGGAGTCAGAGATATGTGTTCCGAGTTGCAATGGACATATGGCTTTAGAGTTGGCTATACAGGCTATGGGACTTAAAGGAGAGATCATAACTTCGCCATACACTTTTGCTTCTACAACCCATGCAATTGTACGAAATGGTTGTACTCCTGTGTTCTGCGATGTGAATGAAGATGATTGCACCATTGATACAGACAAGATAGAAGAACTCATCACAGATAAAACGGTAGCGATCCTACCTATTCACGTGTACGGTTTTCCTTGTAAGGTCGAGGAAATTGAGAGAATTGCAAAAAAGCATAATCTTAAGGTTATATATGACGCAGCCCATGCTTTTGGCGTAAAGATTGGCGGAAAGAGTATAGCTAATTATGGTGACATTTCCATGTTCTCTTTTCATGCTACTAAGGTCTTTAACACCATCGAAGGCGGTTGTGCTGTTTTAAAGGATTTTAATACAGCTGTAAGATTTTACCAGCTTATAAATTTTGGAATAATGGGAGAGGAAAAGGTTTCATTCATCGGAGCCAATGCTAAGATGAATGAATTTGAAGCAGCAATGGGCCTATGTAATCTTGGACATTTCGAAGAAAACAGGGCGAAAAGAAAAGCTGCATATGAGACATATGAACAGGAATTGGCAGGAATTGATGGAATAAGGATGCTCAAGGTCTATAGAGATGATGTTGAGAGAAATTATGCGTATTGCCCTGTGTTTTTTGATGAAGAAGTCCTCGGCATTTCACGAGATGCTATATTTAAGCACTTGTCAGATAACAATATATATGCACGAAAGTATTTTTATCCTTTGACAAGCGAATTTGAATGCTATGCAGAGGGCGGATACAGGGGGGATACTCCTATTGCAAGGAAAGCTTCGAGGCAGGTTCTTACCCTTCCTTTTTACGCAGATATTGAAAAAGAAACTGTTAAATATATCTGTGGCCTTATCAAGGAAATTATTTAAGAATCGAATAATAGATTTATAAATTCAAGGAGAGGTTTAATTATGATTCTGGGTATTATGCAGCCGTATTTTTTCCCATATCTTGGATATTGGCAGCTGATGAATGCAGTAGATGAGTATTTGATCATTGATGATGTGAATTATATAAAGAACGGGAATATAAACAGAAACAGGATACTGGTCAATGGTGAAAAATTCTATTTTGGAATTCCTGTAAGAAAAGCATCACAGAATAAACTTATTTTGGAACATGAACAGGGACTTGATGAAGCTGCCGTGAATAAGCTTCTTACAACGCTTCAGAGTGCATATGCGAAGGCTCCGTATTTCGAAGAAACCTATGAGCATGTCAAAGAAGTTCTTGAGTTTGGATTGAAGGAAGAAGGACGAAACCTGGCTGATTTTCTTAGTAATGCAAACAGGCTTACAGCGAAGAAACTGGGAATAAAGACTCCGATTTATAGAACCTCAGAAGTTGTTCATCTTGACGGGGAATACAAGAGGGAACACATGGTGGTGGCCATCTGTAAATACAGGAATGCTACTGAATACTACAATGCCAGTGGCGGAACCGGATTATATTTTCAGGATTTCTTTAAAGAAAATGGTCTTGGCCTGAAGTTTGTTAAGATGAAGGATACTGTCAGATACAAGCAGTTTTCTGATGAGTTTGTGCCAAGTCTTTCTATTATTGATATTATGATGTTTTGTTCCGGGGAGGAAATCGGGAATCTGTTGACACAGTATACATTGGAAGATGGGTATAATTCCTTAAGTGATGTGCCAATGGAGTAAATTTTTTTAAGGGAAATAGTTATGGATATTCAAGGGGCAAGTGGGAGTAAGAAGATAAAAAATTCATTGGGTATGTTTGACCAGCTTAAAGGGGTTGTAATGTTGATGGTTATGCTGGCACATACCTATGGCTTATTTGATTATATGAGTGAACATGGAAGCGAATTTCATCTTCCAACTATAATGTGCTGCGGGTTATTAAAGATATTTGCAGAGGCACTTATGCCGGTTATGTTTATCATAGACGGATACAGTTTTAGAAAGACAACATTAAAAAAATGTGTCAATAAGCAGAGCAAATTACTTTTGGTGCCCTACGCGGTAACTGCAGTAATAACTTCGGCGCTGTATGGCTTTTCTTATCTTGTCAGTACAGGATATATAAAAGCTTCTGTGGTCAGAACGATAAGATTTATGGCAGGTTTTTTGCTGGGACTTTCAAAAAGTAAGGTGGTTCATGGAGTCTTTCTCTCCTGGTGCGGTCCTATCTGGTTTTTGCTGGCTCTGTTTATCGGAAATGTGATCTTTAATGAGCTGCTGAATCGATTTAAGGGAAAGAAGCTTCTTGGCTTCTCTTTTGCAATTGCATGCCTTGGATGGTTGCTTAGCTATATATATCTTTTGCCGGGGTGTATTTCTCAGGGGTTTGTGGCGACCTTTTTTATCTGTATAGGGTATTTGGCAAAGAAGGAAAAACTATTTACAGAGCGTATTTCCGGTGGAATAAAGACAATAGCTGTAATGGTTCTGATTGTTTTGATAACACTTCTTATGTGCAACTTTGGCGATAATAATATGGCTGACGGTATTTATACCTTGGG
>JAEEGL017093112.1_pt1 | contig 30228 bp, 15 predicted proteins | sample 9134231 | NCBI WGS metagenome assembly JAEEGL01 (sample SAMN16246548, study PRJNA631951) | gut metagenome | biome: gut microbiome; feature: rumen; material: fiber-attached | host: Bos | place: Iran: Karaj | collected 2018-10 | reverse complement strand
TTCATTTTTTCTCGATTTTATGTTTAACGTTACACCCATTTTATTGAGCGATTTCTGTAAGCCTTGGAACGAATCCTTCCTACGTCGTTTCCTTGGGCATATCTTCAGTAATTCTTGCAACGTGATATTGATGCAAGACCCACTTACAAGAGGATGCCCATCAAAAAGAGCATCCTCAAGCTTCTTGATTTCACCGGCATATGGATCTTCAGGTTGCCCGTCATCGCCCTCTACAACCGGTGTCGTATCTAACTCATTCTTTCCCTCAGCCTCAAGACACAATCTGCGGAAATCTGTCATCGGCTGCTGCTCTGTCTCCGTCATTGTAGAAAACAGTGCTTGCATTAACTGAATCATATCTTCTCAAATAACTCATACGGTAGGTTTGTGATATACAGAATATCGAATACTTCTTCTTCTCCTTCTTCATTTTTCCAAATGAAGACTTCAGTCTTAATGATCTTGTATTCATCACCGAAGCACTTCAATATGGATCTCAATAGAATATATTCAATGTTATAAGTGTCCCCGTCGCACATTATCTCCAGGAATCCACCTTCATTATAGCACGCAAAGCCGATTTTCTTAATGTCCTCCTTTGTTACTTCTATGTTCATGATTTATGGTTCGTGTATTTTTTTTGCATTCCTCTATTAAGTTGTCAAGAAAGTCATAATAAATATAATCCCCGTTACCCTTCCAAGACCAGAATCGCTCTATTCTTTCTTCATTAGTCATCTTATCAAAATCCTTATGAGCTGTCTTGAAATCCGTAACCATTTTCTGCATCTGCTCAAATATGCTGTCAAACGAATACATGATTGAAAGCTCGAAATAAGGTTCTATCATAGAAAAATCAACATTATTCGAGATCAAATCATCAAAAAGATAGTACCAACTTGTGTATAAGCGGTTATTAATACTTGATTCAAATACAAAGTTGAAATCAAGAGGGCTGACGTTGGTAAAGAATCTACCTTGGACAGGCTTCTTTCTCAAATATAAATCCAACTCAGTCTTCGATATCTGGTTAGATTCATATTGTATCATGAGACAACACGCATTATGTGCAAAATTCATCAATACTTCTCTCTCACCAAACACGATCTTCTTGTCAGGATCCTTTTTAAGCCAATCTAATGAACGCTCTATTTCTTTAGTTACTTCTTCAATAGTGTCAAACACCTGAATGACTCTAAGCTTACCTTTTTCTTTCTCCATAATTATCTAATTGAATTTGAATAAATTATATTTGTCAAGTCTATTAATAAGGAGACAATACATTCTAATCTCCTTTTTCATCATTACATAAGGCTTTACCCCGCCATTTTCCGCGTTTTTTACATTTCAGGGCCGATTGGATATGATTTATATTGATTTTGGCTGGAATTATTGATATTTTTAGTATATTTGCGGTCACGAATAAGAAGATATAATCTTCTTATCACCTGAAAGCGACCAATAACATGAACGATATATAGCAAACTCCTTTGCGGTTATATAGGCTTTGGTCGGCCTGCAGGGACTGCATTGGAGTTTGTTTTTAGATAAACATGGCAAGTAAGAAACAGAGCAATTGCATCTTTAATTCAGCCGTCAATGTACTTGGAGGTGTTCCTGATTACGCCACAATGATACAGTATGCGCTTGACAAAATTGAGGGAAAAGATAACTCTGAGTTTTCTTTTAGAACAGAAAAGTCAGGTCAACGTTTCATTGCTGCAATCAACCAAGAACTTTTGGCCTTTAAAAACGAGCAGCATAAATCGTTGATTGTCGATGCCCTTTCATCGAATGACCTTCGACCGGACCAAAAACTCATGGTTTTGTTCTGGCAGCTTCTCATCAACAACAAGTTGTTTGCTCTTATTACCGAGAACTATTTCATGAAATGCGTTTATGCTGGTCGCATCTCGCTTTTCCCCAATGAAATTGAGAGTTATCTATATGAGTTGCGTCGTGAATATCCTGAAGAATTGCAGTGGAGCGATGCAACACTAAAAACCACCGCGTCCAAGTATCTTACCATGATGAAGAAGCTTGGCTTGGCCGAAGGAAACCAGCAGAAGCACATTCGTTACCCAAACATTGGTGATGATTTGTTTATATTTCTTGTAAAACTCGCTTTAGCGGTTTTCCCGAAAGAAAACACTGAGGCCAATTGGCTATTCAAATTTTCGTTTCTTGATACAAATTCTCTAATTAATCGTCTTAAGGCTGTTCGATTTACACCTTTATGGACGATTAAACAGATAGGTAATAATATTCAAATTGAACTCACATAGATATGAGCAGTACTTTTCAAATAGAGCACAACCGGCTTTTCAACATGCTTGACAATGCCATAAACAATGACCTTGCATCTATCGCTGTTGAAGCCAACGGTGGGCGAAGCATCCTCTTTGTTTATCCGATGGAAGATGATGATCTGTATATAGCAGAGGCCCAAAACCGTCTGTCATCCGACAATTTTTCTTTCATTGATTTGCGTGAGTCTTTCAATGATTTCATTAACGAAACAGGTCAAGATAATTTTGAAGCAATGTATGCCGATTTTGGCAATGAGATATTTCGGAGCGAGAATTTTGCCGATGGTACATTCTTTGAATATCTGATGAAAAGAATAAAAGCGGTACTGGATATGGACAAATCTCCAGTATTAGTCCATACTGGTACGATATATGATATGGGCTTCTCTAATATTCACATCATGGAGGATTCCCGAGTTTTGCATGCAAAATACCCGCTTATCGTTTTTTATCCAGCCACAATCGAAGGAGAAACGATTAAGTTCCTTGGCAAAGAGCCTGCATCGCATTATCGTTGTATTGTAATAAAATAACAACCACCAATATGAGTACTATCAAAGACATCCTCACAATCAGTCTAGATGAGGAAATCAAGAGTGTCATTGACCTCAACTCCCAGGATGAAGCCGAAATAGTTTCAGAACTCAACGGCTTTATTCTTACCGAGAGTCTCGCAAAACACCTTAATGAGTTTTGCGAAGAGTATGTTAACGGAACTATGCAATCTGGCATCTGGCTCAGTGGCTTTTATGGCTCGGGTAAGTCCTATTTTGCCAAGATGCTAGGTTTCCTGTTAAAGAATCCGACTTTACAGGGAACTACAATGCGAGAAAGGTTTGCCCCTAAACTCATAGGACTACCTAACGCAGATTTTATTCAGAACAACGTGAACGCACTTGATCGTTTCAAAACACATGTGGTTTTATTCGATTCAGCAAAAAGTACAAGCCAATTCGGCATGCCGTATATGTTGTTTTCAAACTTCTTGCGTTCTCTCAATCTCTTAGACAACTGGATCGGCATTCTGGAATATAACCTCTTGCTTGATGGAAGATATGAGCTTCTGCTCCAAACGGTTCAAGAAATCGAAGGTGAATCCTGGCTTGATTTGCGTAAGATTATGACCAGATGCCATTCGGTTTTCAAAAAGGCCATGCTGCAAATGGGCAATAGTGAGGAAGAATACAATGACTCGAAATCATTGGCCGAGCAGTACAGAAATGGTTATGATGCTAATAAGTTACGTGAAGACCTGGCTCGTTATCTTGAAAAGAACCCTCAAACTCGAATTGTCTTTATGATTGATGAAGTGAGTGAGGCAATTATTCAAGAGAAGATTAATCTTCTTGATCTTGAGGGCATAGCCGAAGCTCTTGCATCATTAGGACGTAAGGTCTGGACCATCGCCATCGCTCAGCTTAAACTTGATGATGTGATTTCAATGAAAAACGTTTCAAGCAATCAGTTGACAAAAGTCCGCGATCGTTTCCGCACGACTATCGATATCAAAGCAGAGGAAGTCGATGTCATTATCAAGCAGAGGCTTTTGGCTAAGGTCGATGGCGCAAGAGAAGAACTCAAATCCTATTATAACAGCAAAAGTGGCGCCATCAGAGACCTCACCAATCTGCCTGGTTTGAATCTTAGGCCTACAGTAGATGCCGATACTTACGCTGATTATTATCCGTTCCATGAGTATCAATTCAGGATGTTACAGTACTTCCTCTTTGGGTCAGGCGAAATGGTTCAGACCAAGGTGGGCACTCGTGGTATGATTATTTCTGCTTTTGACGTTCTAAAAAAAGAAGTCAAAAGGGACTACCACGAGCACGCTCATGTTACGGCAACTCAGTTGTGCAATCAAGCCGAATTGACAACCGAAGAAGAACAGGCCATCCGATACGAACAAGCAGAGAATGCACTTAGTGATCAAAACTATCAATATGTCAATGGTAAGAAATTATTGCAAACGATACATTTCCTAGCAAAGACTGAGGTAACTCAAACGACTGCTGAGAATATCTGTCGCGCTTATGTTGATGGCCCAGATCAATTTTTTGATAAACTTGCTGAAATCAAATCTGCCCTTGAAGTGTTATTGGAGAATCAAATTGTGTTGCTTTCTGGCAACCAATATCGAATCACCAACCAAACAGAGCAACGCATACTTGACGACATGCGCAACTATGATGTTTTGCCATTCGTTATCAGGAGTGAAGTCACAAAAAGAATTAAGGCATTACAAGCAATTAGGAACCTCCAAACACGCAGCGTTGAAAGTATCAACGTTCCCTTCCAAATCATGCGTGAGGATGGTGAGTCCATACTTGGAAATCCTTCAGAATTAAAAGTTCTCTTGCATGATATCAATGTCGTTAATGCATCAGATAGGACGCAGTATATTAATCAGGTCAAGCAAGATTCTGACGGTCAAAAGGGCCAAATACATATTGTGCCGTCCCCTGATTTTGCCAACGAAATCACAGCTTTGGTCACAGACATCAAACGTATTGAATACATCACTCAGAAGCAGTTTACCACCGAAGAAGAGAAGCGCATTGTAAATAGTTTTGCATTGGAGCTTGACCAGAAATTTAGCCGTCTTGATGAGTATCTTGTGAAATCATACTGCGAGGGCACAGCGGTATATTGCTACAATTCTTCTTCTTTGAATGAGATTCAATTTGACAACACCATAAAGGATTTGCAACTCAAAGCACACGATAACATTTACACAAAACGTTTGTCATCGCGGTTAAATGAATCCATAGCACCTAGGATAATTACTGAGAATGCAGGCAGTTTACACTCGCTATTTGGCCCATCAAATGACTTTAAGTTTTTTGACTCAAGCGGAACATTCATTGGCAACACACTTGCCGTAACCACCGAGATTCTTGCCAAGGCATCATCTTATATTGCCGGTTCTGAGCTGGAACGCCAGTTATCGGCCCCTCCAACTGGCTATCAGATTGGTACCATTATGGGTGCGGTTGCCGCATTATTCCGTGGCAATAAGATGATTGCTCGTTATAGTGGCACCGAATACCATTCGGTTCATGACAATGGTGTTGTAGAGATTTTCCGCAACACTCGTAATTTCGGGAGAGCAAGTTTCAAAGCCGTTGCTCAAGGATTGACCTATAACGAACGTACTGACATCATTGATATTCTCAAGGATGATTGCAACTTTAGACAGTGGACAGGTGAATCCGTGAGTTATCAATTTAATGACTTTGATGTGGTCAACGCTATTCGTGATCTCTCTAAAGTGGTTATAAGTCGCCTAAACAATGAAATTGCAAGCGATGATAGATTGAAACAACTGTTCTCAACGGCATTGCAAGCAAGAGCAATGCTCAATCCTTTCACTGCACAGGTTAACGAGGGAAACTGTGTCTTGCAGGCCCGCGCCTTTATCAATCAAAAAGATGATTATATCGCGGCAGTAGAGCGTGTGGACGAAGCGCTTGTTTTCATCAACAGAAACTTTGAAACAATTGAAAAAATCAGGCTGAATCTCAGAGCGATAAAGGACGAGATGCAGCAGGCTGGCAGTGACATGCTGCTCATTAATCCGATTGTTGATCAGTTCCAGCAATGTTATGAGAATAACATGGTAAGCAACTACCAGAACATCTTGAATATTGCACAACAGGCAAGAGACGTGTATTACAGTCTCTTTGAAGCAAGTGCCAACCAAGTTACGGAAACTTATTCTGACTTGAGAGTTAGAGCCGATGAAGTTCGTCAGCAGTTAAATGCTTATCCACAAGAATGGAACACGGTTCTTATCAATAAGATTAAGCAGTTCGACGATAAATGTAAACGATACATTATCAACGGCATCAACATACCTCAGTACGAGGTTCGTTGCCGTAGATGCGGCTTCCAATTACGAGACTTGGCCTATGCACAGAATATGGCGAATCAATGTAAGCAGGAAATCACGATGTGGCAAACTGAAATTGTCACATCCGACCCCACACCACCTCCTAGTCCTTCACCTAGAGAGCCCCAACCCCAACCGAACCCTCAACCCAAGAGGCGGGCTATGCGTTCGACATTGCCAAGTGGCGAGTACTCTGTGCAACAGTATCGCCAATGGCTGACCGAACAACTGGCTCTTATCAGTCAATTTGAAGCTACCGATAAACTTGATTTTAACAACTAAAATATGATATTATGAACTTGATCGATCACGTTCTAAAAATACGGCTTCTCATCCATCGGGCATTCGATGGGAAAATGGAGCGATTAGGAATTGAACAAACGCAATATGCCGACCGCATAGGGCTCTCATCGATTGATGAACAAGTTCGTGCGCGCCTCATTGACATAAATGACACTCACCTTCATGAGAAGGGTGGTGATTTTGCTGCGGCTCGTGAACATACACTCAAGCAATGTGTGTTCACGCTGTTCAATCGTCTTGCTGCCATTAAACTCATGGAGCGCAAAGAACTGTTCCCTGAGGTCATTAGGCAACGAGCTGAAAATGGTGGTTTATCCGCTGCACATCAAGCTTGGCTTGAACTTCATCCAGAAGGGCGTGGTATGGAGCGTGATGGCTTGGCATCTTTTATCAGTGACAAGTTTATTGAATTGGCAGGATTTATACCTCTATATCGCGAGGATTATCCCTATTCACTCATGCCAACTGCTGACGAACTGAATGAGGTAATACGTGCTTTTAATGACATCGAAGATGATTCTGATTGCAATGAAGCATGGCAGGGCGATGACATCCTTGGATGGCTCTATGAAAACTTCAATTCTGCTGAAAAGGAGGAATTTAAAGATAGCGGTGCAAAAGCTGAGTATGATAAAGTATCACTGCAGAGCCAAGTGTATACCCCCAGTTGGGTGGTCAAATTCCTTGTGGATAACACGCTGGGCAAGGCCTACCTTGAGATGTACCCCGACAGTAGAATTGACCAGCCGGACATCAATGGCGATCGTAGATACATAATTGCCAATAGACCAGCTTCACGTATTCGCGAACCTAAAGATCTTAAGCAGATTCGTTTGCTTGATCCTGCTTGTGGATCTGGTAATTTCCTGCTATATGCCTTCTCCCTCTTCTACGACTTGTATTTAGATCAAGTCGAAAACTATGGTGCTGATTACAACCGCAGTGAAATCCCGGCCATCATTGTCGAGAACAACCTTTATGGTGTTGATCTTGATGAACGCGCTGTTCAACTCGCTCAGATTGCGTTATTGATCAAAGCCTGGGAGACCGGTGGACGTCGTGCTCCCAAGCCCAAACATACTGGTGTTGTTTGCAGCAATTTCTACCTTCCTTCCTATGACGAAGTGAAGACCCATTTCGGCTACGATGTGGGGTTTCAAAAGTATGATGAAATCGCTCGTAAGATATGGACAGATCTAACTGAAGCCTATAAATTCGGTAGCTTGGTTCGAGTTGAGGAACAACTAAATGCCATCGCACCTAATGAGGATAACTATTCGCTTTTTAGTGCGGATAGAATCAACTCACTCTTTGATGAGCGCAATAAGATGAAAACCCAATTGCGAAATCTTGTTCTAAACTATGGCAACCAGAATAACAACCCATACACATTGCTGAAGATGAATGAGGCAATGTCTTTCCTCGATGTCATTTCCAACTCATTTGATGTAGTCGTAGCGAATCCCCCATACACTGATAGTGCCGATTTTGGTCGTCAGCTAAAAATCTTTGTTGACGCAAACTATCGTCAACCTCATAGATTCAACACTAACCTATATGCTTGTTTCATCAAGCGTTGTTGTGAACTTGCTGGCGAAGAAGGAAAGGTTGGTATGATTCACCCAATGACATTCATGTATATTAAGTCTTTTGAAGATGTTCGAGAATACATGATAAACAAAACACATATTAGTCTTTTTGTTGAATATGGTTTAAGTAATCTATTTGGCACTGTAATGGTGGATCCAGCTTTCTATGTTTTGGATATGGAAGCACAATCAAAAGAAAACTCGATTTTTATTTCTTTAGATCAATATACGAGAACTCCTGAAGAAAAATTCAAAAAGTCTTACTGTCTTCAAGCATTAGTAGATATTGCAAATGATGAGCAGAATAAACATGTTTATTCAATTCCGCAGTCGAAGTTAAAAGGAATTAAGTCCTGTCCGTTCATTTACTGGATTTCAGATGAATTCAGAGAAAAATTTGGAGGAAAATCAATAGATGATTTCTTTAAACCCGCTTCAGGAGTTGCAACATCTAACAATAACAAGTATCTTCGTTTCTGGTGGGAACTGTCTCGTATACAAGCAGAAAGAGATTGGAAGTATTATGCAAAAGGCGGACCATATAATAAATGGTATGGAAACCTTTGGTTAATGGTAAAATGGGCAAACGATGGCTACGATTTAAAAAATGATCCTCGCGCAATTTTGCGCAATCCCAGCTACTATTTCAAGAAAGGTATTACTTACTCAGCATCAGGAAGTAAAGGAACATCATTCCGCATCTTACCAGAAAATTGTATTTTTGATGTTGGAGGAGCTAGTGTATTCCCTTATGATGAGTTATCAAATAATGATTTAGAATATTTATTAGGCTTACTTAATTCAAAACTAAGTAGTTATATAGTAAATTGCCTAAATCCAACTGTTAATACACAAGTTGGGGATATCGGTCGAATTCCTTTTTGGATAGATTCCGACTCAGCCCAAACAATTCATGGGATTGTTGAACAATGCATTGAGATTAGAAAATCTCAATGTAAATTCTCGTTAATTGAACCTGAGTATGAAAAAACACCAATTATTACGACAAATGATGTTTTATCTTCGATAAAGTCATTTTATAATAACGAGAACGCCCAAGTATCACAGATTTTACTTAACGAAGCCATTATTAACAAGATTGTTTTTGATGTATATCAATTAAGTAATCATGATAAACAAATGGTGCTCGATAAAGAAGGAATCCCTGTTGGAAACTTACCTGTAAGTCGTAAGGCCAAAGAAGCATATCAACAATGGCTGAATAAGAGTGAGTTTAAGCCATTTAGTGAAGTGCTTGTTCATTTGGATAGTTTAGAAGAAAGAGATGACTTATCGAACATTACGGACTTCGAGTCGCTTTATCTGAGCAACTATGATTGGGAAGAATTCTGTATCAAACACAAGATGAATCCTATTGAGGTATGGTGGCAGTTCTGCAATGCAGGTATATTACCGCCACAACGAACCCAGGTTTTGGTATTTGAGCTGATAACAGATGTCATCCGCTCTCTTCTGGCCAAGGATGACGATGGCGTGATTCCGCTCACTACGAATGCGGGCGAAACCAATCTTGCGCCACGAATTGAGGCGGAAATGATTGAGCGAGGTTATAGCCCAGCCCAGATTGCCCAAGTGTTTGCATTACTGGGAGGCGGTGGCCTTGAGCGATACCTAAGTGAACGCTTTTTCCAGCAGTTGAGCGACCATCTTAACTTGTTTATGTACTTGCCCAAGACACCATTCATTTGGCATGTCACCAGTGGTCCTCACCGTGCGTTGGATTTGTTTGTCAGCATCTACACGTGGAGCCGTGATACTCTGCTTCGCATTAAGAGCGTCTATGCTGCCAATCGAGAGGCTGCTCTCAATGATCGTCTTCAAGTGTTAATGCAAGGTGATGCAACAGCACGAGCGCAAGCCGCTGAAGTTCGTGCTCAGATTCAAGAATTAGCCCATTTCTGCAACAAAATTGACCAGTTGCTTGCATCTGGTTATGATCCTAAACTTGACGATGGCGTTGGCAAAAACATTGCTCCCCTGCAGAAGGCAGGTATTATCAGTTATGAAGTGCTCAATAAATCTCAACTCAAGAAATACCTTAATGCAGACTGGTAAATTTGATTGATATGATAGAAAAGTGGTTCATAGATGACGCTAACCGAGTGCTTCGAGAACACAAGCGGCTTGTGATTACGGACAGAACAGGCGAAGGTGCTTTTTTGATTAAGTATCTTTCTCCAAGGCGCTGTAGAATTCTCACGGTTGCTAATAGTAGTCAGGAGCGAAAAGCACGCATAGAAGCTGAGCGTGATTATCGTGATAAGAACGTGGTCTTCTATACGACCATTCCGCAAGCTAAACTAACGATGTTGCAAGAATATGCCGCCACCTGCGGTTGCATCGTACTTGACGATATGGAAGCATACATCAAGCAACAACTCTATCGCCAGCTGGGTATAAATAGCAATGCTGATGGCCGCAAACTTGTGCTTGCAGCTAAAGTAAGTAAAGGCAAGGACGAGAATTGGTGGCGTGGCGTAGCAGAAGGCATCATTAATCCAATTGACGCTGATACGCTCCTATGGGATTTCTTGCGTAATCCCAAGGAGTTTAAAGATAATAGTGATGATGCCGTTTATGAAGCGATGCAGGGCGAGGTAAGCCGCATTACGGAGTCGCCAACCGTTGACCAGAAACCCAAGATATTTGCCCAGGGCATCATGAACACATTCTTTGCTGGAATGACGAGTGGTACACCAAATGGTGAGCTCCTGCAACTTTATCGTAAAATGGCTGACAGCGAATCTATGGATGAACAACTCAGGCTCTACATTCAAAGTTTTCAGCTACCTGAAGAAATTGATGTGTTTGCCTGTCATTGTGATCATCCTTTTATCGAGATTGACAAGGCGATGTTCCGTGCTTATAGCAAAATGCTACAGCAAGGAGAGGATACTACGAAAGTCCATCAGTATGTTTCGCAACGGTTGAATTCAGACAAGGCAAGAAAATTCAAACCATCTTGGCTCAAGGATTTATCGACACTTTTGAACTTTGACATGGGCTCTCCTCATGAGATAACCGATTTGGAGGGATTCGCAGAGTATTACAAGAATACATTCGCTCCTCTAGATACAGCCATGCGCCATCTCTATGAGGAGTGGCTGAATGAGCCTGCTGTGATAAGACCAGTCCAGGAACTCTATGAGCAAATGAATGGCGCCATGCTGAGTTGCTGGTTCTCTCTTGTGGACATTTATCACCCGACACAATTCAACTTGATCAAGCAAAGCTTTGACCAAGCGCCTGGTAAAACGGCAATCATTGTATGCGATGGATTGAGGCTTGAAATGGCAGAGGCCATTGCTAAACGCATATACCCGTCAGGCACAAATAAAGACCTAAAAACAGCCTGGTGCAAACTGCCATCTGTCACTCCAAATGGCATGAGTGCGCTCTATGGTATTGCATCTGCAAAAGACGATAGTGCATCTAAACGACTGGCCTCATTGAAAACTCAGCTTCCTGATGTGGAAATCATGCAACTGAACGACCTCAATAACGGTGTTACCGCAAATCACTTAGTTCTATTGTATGGTGATATCGATAAGATAGGCGAACATAAGCAATTAGCGGGACTTCGTGACATCGCCGCATATGAAACGGTGTTGTGTGAGAGAATCAAAGAGTTGCTCAACATGGGTTATCAAAGCGTTTTCCTCACCACCGACCATGGCTATGTCATTACTGGCTTGCTTGATGAATCACAGAAACTGGACGTTCCAAATGGAACCCATGCTAATGAGCGTTTTGCAACATCAGATGAGCCTATCGGTGATTCTTCATTCGTAGAACGTACTGATGACTGGACTGAGGGTAACTATCAGTATTACGCTCGAACAGACAAACCTTTCCGCACTACTGGCGAATATGGTTACTCACACGGCGGCTTGACGCCTCAAGAGTGCCTTATTCCGATCTATCGATTCTTTAATGACCATAATGAAGTCAGTATGCCCGTTACGATAGTCAATAAAGCAGATTTGGCAACCGTAACAGGACAGTTTTATACCATCAAACTCCAAGGTGGAGGCAACCAGTCAGATGTATTTGCATCTGAGCGTAAAATTAAGTTGCTATTCTTTGATCCTCAAGGAGCAGAGGTAAACCAGTCTCCGATCATTACAGTCAGAGCAGGAGAACAAGAACAATCTGAGTATTCGCTAACCCATGACTCACTGAAGCTCGTGATTGTGGATGCACTCACTACCGAACAATTAGACTCCTGCAGTATCGTAAAGCAGGTAAGCAGAGATATTGAAGACCTTTTCTAAAAGATTGAAACGATGATAGATTTAGATAAAAAGCTTTTGGAACTCTTTCGTGGGTTCGTTGTAAGAAAAGATATAGTTCGTTCAGTTAAAGGTACTGCTAATGTGCCGGTGTTCGTCCTTGAATACTTACTGGCCAATTCATGCAGTACTGATGACGAGCAGAAAATTCAGGAAGGTATAGCGAATGTTCGCCGTGTTCTACGTGAACACTATGTCAATCCTGATGAGGCCAACTTGATTCAAACGAAAATACGTGAGAGAGGCACCTACAAAGTTATTGATAAAATCAGTGTGCGTCTTGATCCGTCAAGGGATAAGTATTGGGCACATCTCTCTAATCTTAACATCCGTGATGCCAATATTGCTGAGGCACTTGTCACAAGCCATGATAAACTCTTAACAGGCGGCATATGGGCTATCATCGATATTGATTACGATTCTTTGCAAACGATTGGTAATAAAATCTACCCGTTTGTTGTATCTAAGATTCGACCCATTCAGCTTTCAAATTTTGATGAGGAACGCATCAAGAGAATGCGCAAAGAATTTGACAATGATGAATGGCTGAATGTGCTGCTGCGCAGTGGTGGTTACGAGCCAGAATCAGAAGGCATGACGCCTCGCATGAGGATGCTTTTGTTGTCTCGCTTCATTCCACTAGTTGAGAGCAACTTTAACCTGGCTGAGCTTGGACCACGATCATCGGGTAAATCTTTCGTTTTCAAAGAGCTTTCACCTTACTCGATGCTAGTTAGTGGTGGACAGGGAACGGCAGCATCACTCTTTGTAAACAATTCAAGTGGCCAGATTGGTGCAGTTGGCCTTTGGGATGCCATTTGCTTTGATGAGTCGACCGATGAATTGTTTAAGGACAAAGAGGTGGTGCCATTGATGAAAGATTATATGGAAAGCGGCAGTTTCTCAAGAGCCGGAAAGTCTGGCGAGAAAGCAGCCAATGCTTCCATCATTCTCAACGGAAACATCAACCAGCCCGTAGAAACTGTTCTTCAAACAAGCCATTTGTTTAGCCCGTTCAGCGATAAAATTGCCAACGACACGGCATTCCTTGATCGTTTGAGTTTCTTCTTACCGGGCTGGGAAATCATCAAGTTTGCGCCACACCACTTCACCAATCATTTCGGATTCTCTACCGACTTCTTCAGTGAGTGGATGCATCATCTTCGCAAAGACAGCTATGTCAATGCCATTGATGAGTATTTCACGTTTGGTTCACATCTTAAGCAACGAGATACTAAGCCTATCCGCAAGACCGTTTCCGGTCTAATCAAGTTGCTGCATCCTGATGGAAAATTCACAAAAGAGGATGTGCGGCAGTACCTTGAATGGGCTATAGAAATGCGCCGTCGTGTCAAAGAGCAACTCAAGCGCATTGGTGGCATGGAGTTCTGGGACACGAACTTCTCATACTTCGACAACGACACTCAAGAAGAAATTTTCGTGTCTCTGCCAGAAGAACGAGGCAGTAATCTGATTGAAGATGTGCCGTTGCCTCCTGGTACATGTTATACCGCTACTAGTGACGGCGATAAGGTGACGCTCGTGAAGATTGAAATCATCACAATGCCAGGCAATGGAAAGCTCACGATAACAGGGAACACATCTACCGAAGCCAAAGAGGATGTAAAAAATACTTACAATTACATTCGAGCAAACGAACGTGCAATCCTCTCTCAGAGTCATTCTTTGAGCAAGCTTGACGTTAATGTTCAGTTGACAGCACTTTTAGGCAGTACAGTACATAAAGGAATTGGTGGCGCTGTGTTTACAGCACTTGTTTCGTCGGTGTTTAACCGCACCTTGAAGTCGGCTCTTGCCGTCATTGGAAATATCAGCATTGGAGGAGCCATAGAGCGAGCTCTCAATTTCAGCGATCGCGTGTCACTGCTCTCTGAGAATGGAGCCAAAAATGTCATCGTGCCAATGGACAACCTGCCTGAGATGGCCACACTTCCTTCTTCCATCTTGGGCAAAACAGACATTCCCTTCTATTCTAACTCCCAAATGCTCATCCAAAAAATCATTAGTTAATATTTTTCTTTGATCTACAGGAAAACGATGAAATTCAATATTCTAAATATCGCAAAGGAAACTATCATGCCAGAAGGCAAGGTGTTCTTTGTCCACACAAATCAATTAGATACTGATAAGCCAAACAAAAACCTTGTTTTTATATTTCCTCAATATATGGAAATGGATATATACGAGGGAATACTCGAAGAGTACAAAGAAGAAGGCTATTGGGAACCTGATTTTGAAGAAGAATATATACTTTGTTATAGTGTAGATATAAACGGAATGCCAAAGATTGTAGCCAAACAACGTGATTTCGATGCACAATATCCTGTTGATGAATTCTTCGATTATATGACACATCAGCGATATAGTAGCTTAATGCAGCAAACGTTTAATGTTTTTGTATTAAACGAAATGGCTGATAATGCTGGTAACGACGAAAACACATGTTACTATGTGTTCGATTATTTAACAAAGCAATTCTCGATAAAACCATATTACCAAGTAAGAGCAAATGAAGCGGTCTTTCATGGCTATGTTGAGATTGTTCCATTTACAAAGTACATTAAGCCAAAGTTCCAAGACGATTTTGCTGACTTCTTAATCGATAAGATTGTTGAAAGAGAACAATGGCCGAGTAAGGAGAGATTATTGCAATCAAATGAACGAATCAATTGGTTTAAACTCATGAATTTTGCAAAAGAGTTCTATGGAGAGGAATTGCCAAAACTAGGAAGGGTGAAAATGAGTATGGCACGTTTCTTCCTGGCTAAACACAAAGTCATGGACTTAGATGTTTATGAGTAGTATTTGGTTACACTGACTGAATCCACAAAAAGCTGATATGAGAGAATTTAACGATTTTGAGAAACGGATCCTTGAACGGATGGTAAATCATGTGTTAGATCAGGATAGTATCATTGCACGCTTAATGTTTGAATTTTGTAATGTTTACTGTATCGGGTGGGACAAAGAAACTAATTCATTAAGAGTAGCGTGCCATCCAGATCGTGATTGGGCATCAGTTAGAAATGATATCTTAGATTTTATAGTTCTGGTTCAATACCTTGAAGCAAATTCTTACATTGGATTGTTCTCATCTGATTTCACTGAAGAGAATTTGGTTTATAATAAAGGAAAATATGAAATAGATGGAGAGTTTCCGAATTTAACGATTTTTGAAAAAGCAAAGAGAATTAATGTTCATTTTAACACCAATCAAATTCTCTTCAATGGAAAAGACATGTTGTTTGAGGCAAAAACTCATATACCTGGAATAATGTTTGAAGGAAATATAAAACTGGGTGAGATTTTAAAAAGACTTTTCAATTCTACATATCATCCAACTCAAACATTGAAGGAATTTGTAAAGAATGGTTTCCAAACAAAAGAAGATATTAGATTTAAGAAGCAGCAAAGAGCCTCATGGGCGGCAATTATAGTTGCGCTACTTGTTGGAATTGGTGGTATTGTACAAAATTGCCAGAACACAAGCGGCATGATGCGGCATCAAGAAAATATAGACAACATGCACAAAGATACGGCTGTTGTAGTATCGCAAAATGTTAGTGACAGCTTAATGAATTTGCCAACTGAACTTCATTGACAAAAAGACCGTAATCCGAATTTTTAATGCCACTATTCTTAATGAACTTTACAATTTATAGTTAATGACAGACGACATTAAACACATACTTAAAATCTATTATGGTTATGACACTTTCCGACCATTTCAGGAGGAAATCATAAAGCACACAGTCGCCGGTGGAGACTCGCTAGTGCTGATGCCCACTGGTGGAGGCAAATCACTATGCTTCCAAATATCGGCACTTCTAATGAAGGGAATGGCGGTGGTGGTCTCACCACTAATATCTCTGATGAAGGATCAGGTGGAAGGGCTGCGTGAGAATGGTATAGTTGCTGAAGCATTGAATAGTAGCAATGAAGATGCTTATAACCAAAATATTATCAACCGCTGCTTGGAGGGAAAAGTAAAGTTGCTGTATATTTCCCCAGAACGACTCGTTGGCGGCTTGATACAGCAATTACAACATATGAATGTGTGCTTGTTTGCCATCGATGAAGCACACTGTATATCAAACTGGGGACATGACTTCCGTCCAGAATACACTAAGTTGGGACAACTAAAGCAGCTGTTTCCCAATGTGCCAATCATGGCGCTTACAGCAACAGCCGACAAGATAACAAAAAAGGATATCCTAGTGCAGCTTAATATAGAGCATGCACAAACATTTATCAGCTCCTTTGACCGACCGAATCTGAGCCTTGATGTGAAACGTGGCTATTCAGCTAAAGATAAACTGCGTTCCATCAAAGAAATCATTAGAAGGCATCCCAGCGAAAGTGGTATCATCTACTGCTTGGCTCGAAAGACGACAGAGAAATTAGCCCAGAAATTAACCAATGCAGGTTTTTCTGTGGGTGTATATCATGCAGGGTTGCCTACTGATGAGAGAAACCGAGTCCAGGAGGAGTTTATTAATGATCGCATACAGGTGATATGCGCAACGATAGCCTTTGGAATGGGAATCGACAAGAGCAACGTACGATTTGTGGTTCACTATAACCTGCCAAAAAGCATTGAAAACTTCTATCAGGAGATAGGGCGTGGAGGACGTGATGGATTGCCCTGTGAGACAGTCTTGTATTATAACTTGCAAGACATTATTACCCTTCGACGTTTTGCTGATGAAAGCGGCCAGCAAGAAATCAACCTTGACAAGCTGCAAAGGATGCAGGAATATGCCGAAGCACAAGTTTGCCGTCGGCGCATATTGCTTAATTATTTCGGGGAAATAAGTGACCATAACTGCGACAACTGCGATGTGTGCCAATCACCGCCACAGAGATTTGATGCTACCTTATTGGTGCAAAAAGCGTTGTCAGCTATCGCCCGAGTCAAAGAGAAGATAGGGTTTACTACCACCATAGACATTCTCCGGGGCACGCTATCACCAGATGTGGTAAGCAATAAGTATGCCTATATTAAGACATTTGGAGCTGGCAGGGATATTTCAGCACGCGATTGGCATGACTATCTATTGCAGATGCTCCAGATGGGCTTTTTTGAAATAGCTTATAATGAGGATCGCCACTTGCATATTACCACATTAGGGCAGGAGGTACTGAAAGGGCAGAAAAAGGTTGAGCTTGCTGTTATCAACCGTGAGGACTTTAGCGTGCAAGCACAGAAGAAGAAAGTGCAGCAGGAACTGACGCAACAGGTAGAAGGAGAGCCTAGTGAGAACAGGAGACTGTTTTACTTGCTGAAAGAGGTTCGCACACGAATTGCAAAGGAACAAGGTAAACCTCCTTATATCATCATGCAAGACCGCTCATTGCATGAACTGGCCACACACATGCCGACTACACAAGAGGCTTTCGCTGATATATACGGCATCGGACGGTACAAAGCTAGTTTGTACGGCCAGCTATTTATGGATGTTATTAAACAGTTTGCTCCTGATACATCTGATTTGCCATTTCCTGATGCTGGTACCACGAAGATAGAGGACCCAAAGCCCTCATCATACATGGTTGAGCAGAAGCAACAGCATCCCAATGCCTACGCTAAATGGAACAAAGAGGATGAAGTCCAATTGTTGAAACTCTTCATTGAAGGGAAGAGCATAGATGAAATTGCCGCCATGATGCAAAGAAACACTGGCGGCATCAAGGCACGGTTACGACTATTAGGTGTGTGGGACAAGAAAGAAGAACAGCAAGAGTTGCCGCCTCAACCCGACATGTCTTGGTTCAATGATTATGAATCGGAACTGGAGATGCTTTTAGAGCAAAAAGCTAAGCTTGAAGAGAGGATTCAGAAACTACGTGATGCTATTCTTGGACAGATGGAAGAACACAAGATGGACAGCATAGTATCGTCCAAGTTTTCCATCAGTTACTATCCTCCTCGTACAACCATGCAATTTGACAATAAAGCATTCAAGGAAGAAAACGGAGATATGTATCTTTCTTACTGCGTACAGAAAGAGAAGAAAGCAATGATAGTGATAAAACAGAATAAGGAACAATCACAGGATTAGCCTATGTCAATCTTCAGTTGGATATTTGGCAATAAGAGCAAGTCTGATAAGGAGTTGAATATCAGTCCCGAGCAATCTTCTTTGATTGCTTTCGAGACAGAACTTGACGAACTCCTCAACGCAGACAAGTACATTGCCCGCCGGGACTATCAGCATTTGCTGCAATCCTATAGGGAACTGTACGACCAATTCCAAACGCTGAAAAAGTCTAAGACCCTGGCATATTTCTGCGATAATAACGGCATCGAGTTTGAGTGTGTCGAAGCCTTCATAAAATCTTACGATGATCTGATTGCTGAAGATGGTTCCAAAGTAATTACCGTACACAATGATAACTATGTCAACCAACATCTTCAGTCAGAGAAAACGTATCTTGACAGCATTCTTAAGAAAGTTGATCCTGCAATATGTCTTGACGAGGAACAACGCCAAGTGGTTCTCTCCGATGAGGATTATACACTCGTTATCGCTGGTGCTGGGGCCGGGAAAACGACAACGGTTGCAGCCAAGGTTAAATATTTGGTGGATCGAAAACACATTGACCCCAAACAGATATTGGTGATTTCATTCACTAACAAGGCTGTCGGTGAACTCCGCTCTAAGATCAACAAGGCGCTGAATATTGACTGCCCTGTCACGACATTCCATAAGACTGGTTATGCCATCCTTAGAAGGCAAGAGGAAGAACGGAAACTCATCGTTGATGGTGGCTTCATGTTCAATGTGATCACGAACTACCTCAAAGGGAACATCCTTGAAAATCCCGAACTAGTAGAAAAATTGATTCTGTTTTTCGGAAGCTACTTTGATGCGCCATATGAGGGTGATGACCTGAACGTCTTCTTCAACTACATAGCCAAAGCTGACTTTTCCACGCTTCGCGGAAACATGGCAGAATATACTGAGGAGATCATCAACAAACGGACTGGTAAACGGATAACCATTGTAAGGGAAACGATGCGCTCCACCCAGGAAGTGATTATCGCCAATTTCCTTTATTTGAACAGCATCGACTATGTGTATGAGAAACCTTACCCGTTCAACATTCTGCGTTCCCACAAACTATACACACCTGATTTCACTATCACACAGGGCGATAAAGTAGCTTACATAGAACATTTCGGTATCACTGAAGACGGGCGAAACAGCAGATACGATGCTGAACAGTTAGAGCAGTACAAGAAAGCAGTGAACGATAAAGTCATGCTACACAAACAGCATAAGACTGACCTCATTTACACGTTCTCGGCTTACAGAGACGGGCGAAGTTTACTGGAGCATCTTAACGAAGAACTGCAGCGACATGGATTCAACCTTGTTGAGAGACCTGCTAAAGAAGTCTTTGAGAAGATTGTCAATACGGAAGAAAATAAGTACATAGCCAGTTTGGTGAAGCTAATTTGCACGTTTATCCAGAACTTCAAAACCAACGGCCTTACTGGCGATGATTTCTATCGATTCAAGCACAAGACCACAAATGTCCGCACTCGTTTATTCCTGGACATTTGCGAACAATGCTATCATGAGTACAGCAAGCGACTAATTGAAAAGAATGCGATTGATTTTGAGGACATGATCAATGATTCCTCTAAAATCATCAGAGAACAGGAAATTAAAGGCGAGAAACTAGACTTCAAATATATCGTAGTTGATGAGTACCAGGATATTTCTCGCCAGCGATTTAATCTCACTCAAGAACTCAGCAAGCTTTGTGATGCCAAGATTATTGCAGTCGGCGACGACTGGCAATCCATCTACGCCTATGCGGGTTCTGACATTACTTTGTTTACCGACTTTACAAAGACATTTGGATATGGACAGGAATTGAAAATCACCAAAACTTATCGCAATGCGCAGGAAGTGATAGACATTGCCGGTAGTTTCATTCAGAAAAATATTGCCCAAATGCAAAAGGCGCTGATTTCACCCAAGCACATTGAGAATCCTGTTATCGTAGAGACCTATACCGAAGAGGTTGACAGGAAACAATACGAAGGCAAGGGCGGTAAATATTACCTGATTGGCGAAACTGTGGAAAGAATAGTCGGCCAGATCTTGAGTGAAACCCCCAATTCGTCAATTCTCCTTTTGGGTAGATATGGCTTTGACGCTTACAATTTGGCGCGGTCAAGTGAATTCGTTTACGATGAGAAGACAGGCAACGTTTTCTCAAAGAAATTCCCGAATAAACATATCGAGTTTATGACAGTGCACAGGGCAAAAGGCCTTGGCTTTGACAATGTGATTATCATCAATGGTCGCAACGAGGTTTATGGATTCCCGTCAAAGGTGCAAGCTGACCCTGTGCTGAAGTATGTTGTCAAGGATGACCACTCTTATGAATATGCCGAGGAACGAAGACTGTTCTACGTCGCCTTAACTCGTACAAAAAACCGTGTCTATATCGTGGTTCCTCAAGAACACCCTTCTGAATTTGTTGTGGAATTGCTGTCAGACCATCCATCCATTAAGGTGTATGGCGACTTAAAACCTCAAGACATTAAAGATGCAAGAGAAGAAAAACGTTGTCCGGTATGTGGCTATCCTATGCAACTTCGATATAAAAAAGCGTATGGCCTGAGGCTGTGGATTTGTTCAAACGAACCCGAAATCTGTGACTTTATGACCAACGACCTTATGGGTGGTGTTCTTCCGATTATGAAATGTGATAAATGCAAGGATGGCTATTTGATAGTGAAACGTGGCGGACGGAATTCAGAACCATTCCTGGGTTGCACTAACTATAAACCCGACAAATCAGGATGTAATAACATTATAAACAAGGTGTTTTATCTGAAGCACTTCCAACAGGAACAAAAGTGAGCTTGATTATGAATGAGGTGCCGATTAGAGAACATCCCAATAATCTTGTAATTTCGCTGTGCGAGGAACAAGAGAAGCTCATGAGAGTGAAGGAGTAACGCTTTCATTGCTGCAAAATTGGAGACATTGAATGCACCCATCTACATCATGCAGCAACAACTCGGCTATGCTGACATACCCCAAGTTAAAGTACAAGCATCTTGGCTCGCCTCGTTCAAGGCCTCACCACCCGAATCCCTCTCGGAGAGCTTCGTTCAGATCAAGAACGGAGACATACCCATCGATACCTCGATCTGCGCCGCTCTCTCATCGACTTCTATTCCGAACTCACCGAAGCATATTTGGCCTAATATAATACTAAACATTATTCTTTGAAATCTGTTGAAAATACTTCAACAGATTTCGATTTATTCTTTTGTAGCACCATACTATTCAATATAATGTTGTAAATTTGTAAGCAGAAATGTCAATCGGATAAGTTATAACAAAAATTAATATGGAAGAGAAAAGAAAAATAGCATCACCTAAAATCAACCAAACAGCTAAGGAGAAGGTGTTTGCTAGAATGTATATTGCAAACGTAGCAAATCGTTTACGTGATTTGAATAATCCATCAGATATCGATAGAAAAAGATGGATTTGGGAACTTATTCAAAATGCTAAAGATACAATTGCTGGAGACTCAAACCGTACCGACATTAATGTTAGAATTGAAGTTGATGGCAATACTGTTAGATTTATACATAATGGCGCTCCGTTTACACCTGAAGCACGCTTTGGATTACTGTATAAATACAGCGATGACAAGCAAAACCAAGAAAGTACGGGCCGCTTCGGAACAGGCTTTTTGACAACACATTGCCTTTCTAAAATTGTAACTATTGAAAGCGACATGTATAAAGACGAGGAACATAGTCAATTGTGTGGATTTAAAGTGACAATGTTCCGAGATGGCATGACCGAAGACGAGCTCCTTGAAGGACTTGAAAGAATGCAAGAATCAGAAGAGTTTTATGAACAAACATTTGGTAGGACTACTTATACCTACAATGTGAATTCTGATTCAGAAAAAGCAGCTATTGAATTGGGCGTTAAGAACTTCAAAGAAAACATTGCTCAAACAATGCTGTTTTGTAAAGAGCTCAATAAAGTAGAGCTTAATTATAATGGCCAACTAACAACAGTACAACGTAAGGTAGAACAAGAAGTCGCTGAAAATTTATTTCTCGCTGAATTTGTATTCTCAGGAGAGATAACCGATACAAGACGCTTTTTGTACACTCATCACGAGGCCCACAGTGATAAATTGTCTGAAAGATATAGGGCCGATCGACAAATACGTCTTGATGTTGCTGTTGAAATTGACAAGAGTAATGCTTTAATTACTCAAGAGGGTAAAACCTCACACTTCTGTGTTTTACCGTTAGTCGGAATTGAAAGCCAGTTAAATGAACCGGTTTTAGTAAATAGTCCAGATTTTGAACCAGATCGTGAAAGGCAGAGTCTATTATTAAATGGCGTGGATTGGAATGAAGAAAAGAAAGTAATTACTGAGGTTGGCATTAACAGGCTTATATATACACTTGTTTTTCCTCTGTATGAGCGCATTGTATCGTATCTATCTTGCAATAATTATAGCAAGCTTTATTATTTGGCTAGCGGGTTAAAAATGCCAAAGAAGCATGATAAACTCGATGCCGAATGGTATTTAGAGAATGTAATTAAAAAGTATCGCGAGATTCTTTTGAAATATCCAGTGGCTAAAGCATTTAACGGCACAGGGTTGAAGAAGCTTTCAGATTGTTTATTGATTAAAGAGCGCAATCTGAATGATGAGACCACATTACATTCTTTAATAGCATACAATTATCCTGAATATCTCATTTTAGAGAATCATGAGTGGACGTCACTGATATGGGATGAAGGTTTGCATATTTGGAATACCGTTGAATTTTGTAAACAGATTGAATCAAAGAAGGAGTGGTCTCAAATTCCCTTGGGGGATAAGCCACTTGCTGAATGGTACAACGCCTTTCTTCTTTATATCAAAGGCTTTAATGAACACCTTATGACAGAATATGCTTTGCTTCCCAATATGGAAGGAGTATTGCTGAAAAAGGATCAAGATGGTTTCAAGCAAGGGGAAAATGTTACACCGTTCATCATTAAACTTTTGAGTGATTTAGGTGATAATATTAAGCAAACATTGCTTCACAGCGATATTACAGTTATTTCATTGAGCGCAAAATACAACTCGCAAAGCTTCAGTGCTGACGTCAATAATCTTGTAAAATCTATTATTGAAGATAATACTATCAAAGATGAAGACAAAACTGTAAAACTACTTCCTCTCATTTCAATAGTACCTAATGACATAGAAAAATACAAGCCGGAATTCATAACGCGTAGGAAAGGGTTATTCCATATCTGCAATTCATTGCGTCCAGACTTAAAAGCTGTTTGCTCAGAGAACAATAGTCTTTTATCTGGAGCTTGGGAAAACCTTGATCAATGGTTTGTTACTCACACACTTTCATATCTTCATAAATTAGGATCACTTTCAAAATTGCCTAATAACCTTGACGCAAAATGGCTCAATGAAGCACTTAAAGCACTGCAGGTGCAACCTGCCATTTTAAACAATTTTAGAGTACTGCCTAATCAAAATGGAAATTTCATGCATCAAAACCAGTTGTTTGTAGATTGGGGCATACCTAAAGAACTAAAGGATGACATATTCAATTCTATTGGATTGAATTATAAAAATATATTACTGCATAATGATATTGAAGCACAATCATTCTCTGTACTACAGGCAAGGAGTATCTCTTCATTTGCAAGTGATTTAAAGAAAATCTATAGACCCTATTCTGATTCTGAAAACGGTTATCCTTTTTCTTATGCGCTGTTTTACCGCGAATCATATCATCCCTATTCACAAGAAATACTTGACAAAATAGCAAGATATTTAGTCAGTATCCTTCCTTTGAACAAGGAGTCTGACTTAGGGAAAAACCAAGAAGACTTATACAAAGTGTCAAAAGTGATTTTAGGAGAGGAACTCTCATATGAAGCTAAAGACATTTACTGTGATTCAACTGAACTATGGCAGTATACAAATGAATATGTGGCCAATCAGATTGCAGAAAGATTATCTTCTATTGGCTCACTCGCTAGTCTTTGTGAGACACTGAATTGTGATGAGAATGATGCATTTCAGCACTTGAATACTTTCTTTTCTTTTTGGAAAAGAACTAACATCCATATTTGCACTACATCTATATTTCCTAACCAGAATGGTATTTTCCGTAAAATTGCTGGCTCGTTCTTTGACAAAGAAAAAATAGATGAAACTTTAAAGGATGTTATCAAATGCCTTGTCCCTGAAGAAGATGAATACAGAAATATTCTTTGGGACACAAGATGTTCTGTTTACCCAAAAGAATACAAAACAGCAAAAGATGCATTTAATCTGATAGATGAACGTGTATCAGAGTTATATGATAACCCAGTTAATTGGAGAAATGAGCAATACGTGAACGCTGTTCATATGTTAATAGAGAATTGGGCTGAGGAGTCAGGTCAATTCACAGAAAAGAACTTCCCCAAAACCAAACCTCTTGCAGACTCCATTGTACTCAATGTAGTGTGGAAAAAGGAGAAGCGTGAGATGCTGATGGAATTTTGTTCAACTTACACCGAAGAACAGATGAAGACCATCATTAATAACAGCGCTCAAGTCGGCGACTTGACGAACAAAGTTAAGGAATTGGAAGATGAAAATGAAATTCTTCGTCGTCAATTAGCTGAACTAAGCAAAGCACCGTTAACGAGTTCTAATAATGCCCTTGAAGTAGATACCGTAACTGCAGATGGTTGTCACAAGACGATCAATATGGCATTACCTCAGTATGCTGACCTTTCAAAAGACGAAATGCATGCATTCTTGATTGATGCAAAAACAGCAGTAAAGATTTATCTAGAGCAAAAGGGCTATGAGTTCACGCAAGGAATTTGCGAAGACGCATGGTGCAATATTTATGGCGTATATAAGGATGGTAAAGAAGTGCCTATCGTTGTCCATAGCTATAGGTCAAAATGCCGTGGTTTCTCTTTGAATGCATCAGATTGGGAACAACTCTCAAAAGAGAATTCAATGCTTTGGGTATATACTCATGAAGGACCTCAATGTGTACCTTTCTATGCTCTTCCCAAAGACTCGAATACTATTTCAATGACATTTAGTCCAGAGAACATGCAGTACAAGAACCGCTGTATTGCATTGGCAGAAATCCTAAGATACTTTAAGGGGCTTCAGTTCAACTTTGGTACTGAAATCATATCCAATAAGGAGCCTGAGCCGTTTAACAACTCAGATAAGGAGTTAAAGCTCTCGATAGAAAACTCCATGAGGGAACTGCATGATTTACCACCACAATCTTCTAATGCTCCTATTATCGGGGCTGATTCAGAATCATTGCTTTAAAATATGAACATTGATCGAAAAAGACATTGGCAGTTCCTTGAAGATGAAATAAGAGCAGAAACAGAAGATTTTAATAAGAAATTCTGTACTACAGCTCTCTCACTTCTGCAGAACACTGAGGAGATGTTCGTGGCTCAATTTGTCACCATAAAGGGTGGCGAGATGATAATGAAATTTCCAAACACGAGAGCTTTACCAAGAAAAGGTGAGTTCCTCGTATGCATGGTATTACCTCCCGAATTACAAAATTATCGAAACTGGGGGGATTTGACATATAGGGATCTTTATAAGCAGCGCTACCATTCAACAGAATGTGTTTGCATTTGGCATTCGCCAACAGAAGATAAACGTTTCTCATTGGTCGGGTTCAGTAAAATAAGCCTTGAATTTGCAGAGTATATTAAAAAATCATCTGGCATAGTATTCGCCTTTGCACCCGAACGTCCTCCTATAGATTATTTGATGAATTTGCAGAAAATTGTTGAAAACAATACTAGTCAATGTGTTTCGAGAATTCTTGACGGTTGTTATCAACAAAAGAATTGGGAACCGTTTTTGATAAAACAGGAAAATGTCACTGATTTTGTGCGAATGCAGTTGGAATTATGTGATACTATGATTCTTCAAGGTCCCCCAGGAACAGGAAAAACCTATATGATAGCAGATTTGTGCGCAAAACTATGCAAAGAAGGTTATTCTGTCTTGGTTACTGCCTCAACTAATCGAGCGTTGATTGAAATAGCAGACAAGCCATCAGTTCTGTCTCTTCTTAATGAAAAGAAGATATTTAAGACCAATGTCACACTTGATGAACATAGAGAAGTCCCCAAAATAGAACCCATCAAAAGCATTGCTCCGATACCCTCAACTATTGTTCTTTCTACATATTTTATTACTAGCGGATACGCAGCTGATTTATCAATTGAACAACCATTTGACTATGTTATAATGGATGAGGCGAGTCAAGCTCTATTGGCTATGTTTGCAGCAGGTAAAAGATTGGGTAAGAGGAATTTATGGGTTGGAGATGTCCATCAATTATCCCCAATAGTAAAGTTGAATGAAGACTGTATAAGGACGTATGGCTATAAGAATATGATAAATGGTCTTCAATTACTAGCGGATAATAGTTCATCACCGATTTATCAATTGACAACTACATATCGTTTTGGCCAAAGGTCAGCTGACTATACTGGACTTTTTTACAATGGATCTCTTGTGGCAAAACAATCGAATCATTATACTGATTTGCCTACACTGAATAAAATTCTTAGTGAGGAAGGTGGGCCAACACTAATTTTGACTGATTTACCATCTGGAGACTGTACTCCAAAATCTGGGATGATGCTTGCTGCTATTATAGTTGCTTCTATTTTTGCTGATAAAAAATCGAAAGAGGTAGCGGTATTAACCTGCATGAAAGATACGACGAGGTCGCTACAAAAGACAATAATGCAATATGTTGGATTTCATGAGAATATTCTTATTGATACTGTTGCTAGAGTTCAGGGTTTGACCACAGATGTAATTGTCTTTTTCGTACCGAACACCTCCTATATCAGAACACTCGAGCCCCATTTGTTTAATGTGGCAACTAGCAGAGCTAAAGAGCATACGATCATTATCGCTGATAAGAATGTTTTAGAATATCCGACTTTAAAACCAACAGTTCGGTGTTATTTAGAAAAATTAAAAAACGACAAGTGTACTTATATTTCATCTGATGTAGAAACCTATAAACAGTTTGAACAAAAGTTTTATTTGGAATAATATTTGTTCTTATAGTTGTGATTAAAATAGTGAAATATCGATGTACATTTGAAAAATAAAAGTGCAATTATCTATTTTTAGTTTTTTGCCATGATATCATCTCGCACCTTCATCATAGTTAAAGGGCAGCCCAAAGCACTCCAGATTGATCGGATTGAATTGGGCGATAACGGCTTGTATTCTATCAAGTTCAAGAATAGTTACAAGAGGTACAACTATCGCTATGATGATGTGGTGCAGTTGACCAATGCTGTGTGGCACGATCCTCAGCATACCAAAGTCTATACCAATGGTCGGGAGGAGCATAATGTTTCTGACATCTATTCGTTTAGTCAAGGAGCACTGACCCATTGGCGCATCTCGTATGGGAGTGGTTTCGTGAAGGACTATCTACATGGAACTATTCAGGTCGTGGAGTCTTGCCTCGGGGACCCTATCGCAAAAAACACCTTCTGCTACTTGACCTGCGTGGCACAAGTGAATGATCTGGGCAAGGACGACGAAAATGAAGCCATTCTGCCCGCGCTATATGAGAAAATAGAATTTATTGATGAGTCATTGGCGATAGCACCGTATCTGGATCCGGAAAAGTATAAGGTGAGTAGCCTTCAGTCGATAGGAGACCTGATATTCCCGTTCGGATGCAATGCCAGCCAGGAAAAGGCCGTCACATCCGCTTTCGAGAAGCAGATCAGTGTCATACAAGGCCCTCCGGGTACAGGCAAAACCCAGACGATTCTCAACATCATTGCCAATATTTTGATGCAGGACAAGTCGGTAATTGTGGTATCCAACAACAATTCTGCAACTGCAAACGTACTGGAGAAACTACAGGGCTATGGGCTCGATTTCTTTGTGGCGCCGTTAGGTAGGCGAGAGAACAAAGAGGAATTCATCCAGAACCAGCCGGTAATACCACAGGAACTGCACTCATGGGAACTCTCCTTTAATGAATCACGAAAGCTAAAGAACAGCACCAAATCCACACTATCTAGACTGCGCCATGTGTACGCTCTCGAAGAGGAAATGGCGATCTTGAGACAAGAGACAAAGGCTGTTGAACTGGAATGGGAGTATTTCAAGCGCGATAACGGGATCACGGATGATACCTACTCACCCAAGAAGCGAGCCAAATCTCAACGCCTAATGAAACTGTGGCAGCAGTATCAAGCCCGTGCCGAAGGCGAGGATTTCGTTTCACAAGGAACTTTGAAATCCCGGCTCAAGTGGGCATGGCTGAACTTTACCAGGAAGTTTCTTCTGGGCATACAATCACCATTCGATCCGGACAATGCTCAGCCGACCATCTTGGAACTACAAGCGCTGTATCTCATCGTACGTGGCCGGGAATTAAACAAACGTATAGCCCGCATCGAAAAAGAACTGTCATCCATCGATGCCGAGGCGTTGACATCAGATTTGACGGCGCAATCATTATCCTTGTTGAAGGAAGCGCTCTACAGCAAATATCACAAGGAACAAAGGATAGTCTATGCGGATGTGAAGGCGCTGCACCGATGTGCTGATAACGTGAGCGAACAGTATCCTGTAGTACTCAGCACTACTTTCTCAGCTCGGACTTCATTACCTGACCATGTCTATGATTACATTATCATGGATGAAGCATCGCAGGTCTCGATCGATACCGGCGCATTAGCCCTTTCATGCGCTAAAAATGCCGTCATAGTCGGTGACTCGATGCAGCTGCCCAATGTAGTGACCGAAGAGGATAGCCTCAAATACAAAGGCATCTTCAATGAGTTTCGTGTCGCCCAGGGATATAACTGCGCCGATTATTGTTTCCTGCAATCGGTATGCACAATCCTTCCAGATGTTGAACAGACGTTGCTGCGAGAACACTATAGATGCCATCCCACGATCATCAACTTCTGTAACCAGCGTTTCTATGGCGGAAATCTTCTCATCATGACCAAAGACCATGATGAGCCGGGTGTGATGATGGCCGTCAAGACCGTACCTGGCCATCATATCAGAAACCACTATAACCAGCGTGAGATAGATGTGGTAAAGAATGAGGTATTGCCGCGACTTGCCCCCGGGGAGGACGTGGGAATCATTACGCCGTATAACAGCCAGGTAAACGAGTTCAACCACCAACTGCCAGACATCGAAACATCGACCATACACAAGTACCAGGGTCGTGAGAAAGATACTATCATCCTAAGCACAGTAGATGATCAAATCTCAGAATTCAGTGATGATGCCAACCTAATCAATGTCGCTATCTCACGAGCAAAGAAACGTTTTTGCCTTGTTGTGTCGGGCAATGAGCAAGAGCGAAAGGGCAACATAAGTGATCTGATTGACTACATCGCCTATCACAACCTGTCTGTTACCGATAGCAAGATAAGCTCGATATTCGACTATCTCTACAGCCATTACACCAGTGAGAGAATGGCATTTCTGGCAGAGCACGGTAATATTTCAGAATATGATTCCGAGAACCTCACATATTCATTGCTCGAGAACATTCTTGCAGAGTACCCGGATTTTAACCATCTCGGTATCCTGTGTCATACCCCCGTGCGTAATGTGATCAAGGATTGGGCACTTCTTAACGATGATGAGCGCAAGTATATTTCCCATTACAGCACTCACCTTGATTTTCTTATCATCAACCATGTCACCAAGAAGCCGGT
>JAEEGL010788437.1_pt1 | contig 30228 bp, 19 predicted proteins | sample 9134231 | NCBI WGS metagenome assembly JAEEGL01 (sample SAMN16246548, study PRJNA631951) | gut metagenome | biome: gut microbiome; feature: rumen; material: fiber-attached | host: Bos | place: Iran: Karaj | collected 2018-10 | reverse complement strand
CTCCCCTTGTCAGGGGAGGTGTCATTTTGCCTTTGCAAAATGACGGAGGGGTAGTCAATTTGCAGTATTATCAACCTTTACTACCCCTCAGTCAGCCTTCGGCTGACAGCTCCCCTGACAAGGGGAGCTTGGAAGGTTAAGCGATTATAATCACCCCTACAAACTCAAATTTGCGATAAAAAGCACCTGCGAAAGCAGGTGCTTTTAGTTTTTGTTGATTATTTCACAGTCGGTGTCGTATCCTTCTGGATAACGTCGTGTGCGCCGCCCTCAACGATACTCGTAGCAGAAACGAGTGTGAGCTTGGCCTTCTGCTGAAGCTCGGGAATTGTCAGCGCGCCGCAGTTGCACATTGTGGACTTGATTTTGCTTAAGGAAAGAGCAACATTGTCCTTAAGTGAGCCTGCATAGGGAACGTAGGAGTCAACGCCTTCCTCGAACGAGAGCTTTTTGTCACCGCCGAGGTCGTAACGCTGCCAGTTTCTCGCCCTTGCAGAGCCTTCGCCCCAGTACTCTTTATAATAAGTGCCGTTGATGCTGACCTTGTTTGACGGGCTTTCGTCAAAGCGTGCGAAATATCTGCCGAGCATGATGAAATCGGCGCCCATGGCAAGTGCAAGCGTCATGTGGTGGTCGTAAACGATACCGCCGTCCGAGCAAACGGGAACGTAAACGCCTGTCTCCTTATAGTAGTCGTCACGCGCCTTGCATACGTCGATAAGCGCAGTAGCCTGTCCTCTGCCTATGCCCTTGGTTTCACGGGTGATACAGATTGAACCGCCGCCGATACCGACCTTAACGAAGTCCGCACCGCATTCGGCAAGGAAGCGGAAGCCATCGGCGTCAACTACGTTGCCTGCGCCGACCTTAACGGCGTCGCCGTAGTTCTTTCTGATCCACTCAATAGTGAGCTTCTGCCACTCCGAGAAGCCTTCTGACGAGTCGATACAAAGCACGTCTGCGCCCGCCTCAATAAGTGCGGGAACGCGCTCGGCATAGTCGCGGGTGTTGATACCTGCGCCGACAACGTATCTCTTGTGCTCGTCGAGAAGCTCGTTGGGATTCTGCTTATGAGCCTCGTAGTCCTTACGGAATACCATATAAAGAAGTCTGCCCTCGTCGTCAACGATGGGAAGTGAGTTCAGCTTGTGGTCCCAGATTATATCGTTAGCCTCTTTAAGGGTAGTGCCCTCCTTGGCAGTGATAAGCTTTTCAAGCGGAGTCATAAACTCCTTAACGGGAAGGTCGGGCGCCATACGGCTGACACGGTAATCCCTGCCCGTAACGATACCGACCAGCTTGCCTGCGCTCGTACCGTCGTCGGTAACGGCGATGGTGTTATGTCCCGTAGCCGCGCTCAGCGCAACAACGTCCGAAAGCGTGTCGTCGGGCTTGATATTGGAATCCGAGGTAACAAAGCCGGCCTTGTGGTCCTTGGCTCTCTTTACCATAGCCGCCTCGTCCTCAACGGACTGAGAGCCGTAGATAAACGCAACACCGCCCTCGGTTGCCAGAGCAACCGCAAGTCTGTCGCCCGAAACCGCCTGCATAATGGCGGAAACCATCGGTATATTCATTGTAATGGCGGGTTCCTCCTCGCCCTTTCTGAACTTAACGAGCGGAGTTTTCAGCGAGACGTTTGCGGGTATGCATTCGCTCGAGGAAAAACCGGGGATGAGCAGGTACTCGTTAAAGGTATGGGATGCGTCGTTGATAAAGGTCGCCATATTCTTACCTCACTTCACAATATATTATAGTATGTTAAAATTTCAATTATTTTATCATAGAGCCGCTTCAATGTCAATGCGCCCGACGCTTATTTCGGCTAAAAAAAGTATTTTTGTTAATAATTCATATTTTCGCGGCAATACTATAGTCGAGCATTGAATAAGGAGTGATATTATGCTTGACAGAATAGCGTTGATTATTCTCGTAATCGGCGGCATAAACTGGGGTTCGATAGGTTTGTTTCAGTTTGACATCGTCGGCTGGATTTTCGGCGGTCAGGGCGCAATTTTAAGCCGTATAATCTACACACTTGTCGCGCTTTCCGCCGTCTGGTGCATCTCGCTGATGTTCCGTGAAAACGAGCTTATTGAGAGCACTGACTCGCCGAGAGAATAAAAAAAGGCACCGTAAAAACGGTGCCTTTTGTATTAAAATCTTAAAAGGATAGTTTAAGTTCAGCCCTGGCCCTGATCGCCTGAAGTGTCGCCTGAAGTATCGCCGGAAGTCGAACCGCCTGCAGCAGCTGCGTCATCGGCAATCTTCTGAAGGATAGCCTTGGCGTCGCCGAGCTTGATGTCGCCGTCATCGTTCATGTCGGCAAGCTCGAAGCCGAGAGTTGAGAGTGTGTCGGTACCGACGATGTGCTTAAGAACAAGCTTAGCGTCGATAATCGAAACTCTGCCGCTTACATCGGCATCGCCCTTTTCGTAATCCTTGTAGTTGAAATCATCATAGGATGAAGAGTTCATAACACCGAAGTCCATTGAGATAATCGGAGCGCCGCCGTTGATTGCAACGCCGGTCTGAGCCATAGCAAGATACATCATACTTACGCTCTCAATCTGACCGTTATTACCGTAAGGATTGCTTGCGTCTGCTCCCTCAAACTTAACGCTTACCATGATGTTGTCGTAAACAACGCCGGTCGAATTAAGAGTGCTGTCGCTCTGCTTGAAGATATCAACGCCGAAGGTGCTCAGGAAGCCGAGCTTAACTGCATCGGCAACCTCTGAAGAAGTTGCGTAGTCATCCGTAATATGACCGAGTGCTGAGTTCTCATCAGGATCAACCTGAGTGGGAATCATAAAGGTAAAGGTGTCAACGCCGTCGAACATTGCGTCGCCGTCGATATCCTCAACGCGAAGGTCGGTCTTCTTGAATACATAATCTTCCTTAACATAAGCGGAAGCATCCTTGCCCGCAGGAACGGTTGCATTGTATGCGCCGAAATCAAATGCCTCGGGAACACCGCTCTGAAGGGTTTCCTGAACTTTGCCTGCTACTTTGCCTATAGCGTCCTTAAGAGTACCGCTTACGGGAACAAGCTCAAAGTGGCAGTTGCAGTCTTCGCAGTCGCAGGGATCGTCAGCTGTACACTCGGTACGGCTGCAGGTGCTGCACTTACCGCATTCGCACTTCCAGCCGAGAGCCTGGAAATCGGTTTCAAAGTTATTGTCAACAGTAACAATAATCTTCTTGATACCGTTATTAACGATGGGGCTGAGATACTGGCTGCCTACCAAATCGAGAACCGAACCTACAACGCTCGTGTCGCTCAGGTCGATAGTGAAGTGTGCAAAATTATCATAGGGATAATCAGCAATTCTCGTGTATGAATAGCCTGCCTTTGAGTCAACTGCATAAGCGGTTGCTGCGTTGAATCTCTCAACAAATTCCTTGTTGTCGAAGTCTCCGTCCTTGAAGTGATCGAAGCCCGAGTACATCGACTTAACCGAAATAGTTGCCTGATCAACGGAAAGTACTTCCATTGTAAGCTTTGCGGTTGCGGAAAGAACGAGATCGTACTCAACGTACATCTCATTAATTCTGTCCTCGGAGTCGAAGCCGACATAAATAGTAATATTTGAAAGAGTTATCTGAAGATCCTGGAAATTGATACCGGTCTGCTTTTCCTTTGCTCTGTCCTTAATCTGATCATCCATGCCGTCAAAATTGGGAAGAACGGGAAGGACTTCGGCAAGAGCGGATTCACTTACAAGCTCATCTGCAGTAATGTCGATATCGTCAACATACAGGAAATAACCTGCGCCCGAGCTTGAGAAGCTGGAAATCTTATCTGCGGAAAGAGTAGTTGCCTTAAGGGCATAATCACCGAGAGTATCTGATGCAACTGCATTCTTCTTAACCTTTGTATCGGCGATTTCCTCAACACCGGAAGCTGCCTTGTAAATGAGCGCCCAGTCGGGAGTTGTCATTGTGTCTGTAGCATGGCAGTCACAGTCAGAGCAGTCGCAGGGATCGTCAGCAGAACAGCTTGATCTGCCGTTATTCTGGCAGGTTTCGCAGCCGTCGCAGTGGCATTCCCAGCCGAGTGCGGTTGTGATGAGATAATCCTGATACTCGGGATACTTCTCAACGATGATGGTCTTAAGGAGATTCATATCGTCTCCCATAACGTCGGTATTGGCAATGTTAGTGATTGCCTGCGAGAACTGATAGCCGGAAGTGTGACCGTTCTCATCGCCTTCAGCGGCAATTTTCGTTTCCTCGTTAATCTTGTCAACGAGTTCCTCAACTGTCGAATAGCTTGCAGCGAACGAGCTGAAGCAAATCGAGAGACAGCCGATAATCATTGCAACTGAAAGAAGCACTGATAAAAGCTTTTTCATGGTGTGTTTTCTCCTTTTAAGAAAAGATTTTAATTAACTCCCCGAGGGCATACTGCCCCTAGGGTGCACAATTACAGAGTTATCATAGCACAGAACAGTTTTTTTTGCAACAAATTTTTCGAAATTAATTGTATATATAATATCATTTTGTACAATGTGCATATTTTGCACGGCGCATTCTGTCATTTTGACGAATTATTCCCCATTTTTTCCGCGTTTACTAATGTAAAAAAGTGTGGTATATTATTAGCGAACAATAAAACGGAGGAAACCGATGCAAACCGAAAAGCTTTTGAAATGCGTCCTCGATCTGGGCGAGCAGATGCTTATCTGCGGCGCGGAAATCAGCCGCGTCGAGGACACCATAAAAAGAGTCACCGCCGCTTACGGCTGTCCGGGAACCGATGTTTTCGTAATAACCTCGGTGATTTTCCTGTCGCTTGAGAACGAAGACGGCACCTGCGTCACGGGCAACCGCAGGGTTACAAAATACGATACAAATCTTGACAAGCTTCACGCCTACAACGACCTGTCGAGAAAAATCTGCCGCACCCTTCCCGACGAAAGCGACGTTGAAGAAGAGATTGCAAAAATCAAGGCGCAGAAGCCCTATCCCCTGCCCGTCGGCTGTGCAATTTACGCGCTGACTGCTGGCGCGTTCGCCGTATTTTTCGGCGGAGGCTGGCGCGACGCGATTGCCGCTGCGGTAATAGGCGCGATAATCAGAATTATCGTCTATTTCCAGAGCAAGACTAAGGTCAATATGGTTTTCAACAACGTCGTCAGCTCAGCCGTGCTGACGCTGCTGGCGTTTCTGACAGTAAAGGCTTTCCCCGGCTGCGAAGCCTCTAAGATAATTATCGGCGGAATAATGCTCTTAATGCCCGGCGTTGCGCTGACCAACTCAATACGCGACGTGATAAGCGGCGATATCGTTTCGGGTATGCTGAGATTTGCCGAGGCTATGATTATAGCGCTCGCAATAGCGGCGGGATATATACTCGTTTCCGTTGTTTTCGGAGGTGGCGCGATATGACGTATGCTATTCAGATTCTCGCCGCCTTCTTCGGCTCGATGGGCTTCTCGCTCATCTACAACACAAGACGTACCAAAATGCTCATTTCGGCGCTCGGCGGAGCAATCGGCTGGGGCGTGTATCTGCTCGTGACAAACTTTATTTCCGACAGCGTACCGCTCGCCTATTTCATAGCGGCTATGTGCATCACGGTTTACGCCGAGATTTTCGCAAGAATAAAGAAAACTCCGACCACGACCTTCCTCGTCGTCGGTATAATTCCGATGATACCCGGAAGCGCGCTGTACTATACTATGAACTACGCGTTTCAGAACGACCTTCAGTCCTTCTTTGACACGGGTGTTTATACGCTCAAGGCGGCTCTGTCGCTGGCGGTCGGTATTATCGTGGTTTCCACCGCAGTTCATCTGGCGACCGCGGGAATAAGAATGATAAAGAAAAGAACAAATAAAAGTATGACGGAAGAATAAAAAATGCTTGTAACCTTAAACGGCGTTTGCAAGGGTTTCCTTGACGAAACGGTGCTAAAAAACATAAATATGGCAATAGGTGAGGGCGACCGCATAGGACTTCTCGGCGTCAACGGCGCGGGCAAGACCACCCTGCTCAACATTATCGCGGGCGCGCTCGATTGCGATGAAGGCTCGGTACTTAAAAAGTCCGGGCTTGTTATCGGTTACCATAAGCAGAACGAAGCGCTCGACTCGGAAAACACGCTTGATGAAGAGATCAATCTTGCTCTTAAGCGTGTTTTTGAGCTGAGAAAGGAGCTTGAAGGTCTCTCGGGAAGTATTTCCCGTACCGACGCCGGTTCTCAGGAATACGAAAAACTTGAAAAAGAGTATTCCGCACTCGAAAACGAATACAACGCGCTTGACGGCTACAATGCGGAAACGAGAATCAACACCGTCTTAAACGGTCTGGGCTTCGGCTCTTTTGACCGCAATATGAGGGTAAAGAATCTTTCGGGCGGCGAGAAAATCCGTTTTTCGCTTGCCAAAATTCTGCTGACCGAGCCCGAGCTGCTGATACTCGACGAGCCGACAAATCACCTTGATTTCGGCATGCTCGAGTGGCTTGAAGGCTATCTGAATTCATTCAAGGGCGCGGCGCTTATCGTGTCGCACGACCGCTATTTTCTTGACAAAACGGTACGCGATATCTGTGAAATCGAGAACTGTGAGCTCGTAAGATACAAGGGCGGCTACAAGCAGTTTTTAAGGCAGAAGGAAGAGCGTATCGCCCTGCTTGAAAAGGAATACAGCCGTCAGCAGGAGGAAATCGCAAAGCTGCGCGATTTCGTCAACAGAAATATAGAGCGTTCAAGCTCGACAAACTCAGTCGGCTCAAGGGTAAAAGCGCTTGAAAAAATGGAGCTTAAGCAGAAGCCGAACCCGAGACCGAAGGACGTGCATTTCGCATTCAATTACGATATCGAGCCGCACAAGGTTGTGCTGACCTTGAAGGACGTCGGCGTACACGTCGGCAATTCGCAGACGGGAAAACAGCTTTTTGAAAACTTCAGCCTTGAAGTGCTGAACGGCGAAAAGATTGCAATCGTCGGACGCAACGGCGTGGGCAAATCCTCGCTGATAAAAGCCATTATGAAGCGGCAGTCCTTTTCGGGCGCAATACGCTTCGGCGGAAATGTCAAGGTAGCGTATTTTGACCAGGAGCTGTCGGACTTAAACCTCAACGACACGGTCATTGAAGCGGTGCACAGAAAATTCCCGACAAAAACCGATTTTGAGATACGAAGCGCGCTCGCCCGTCTGCTGATTGAGGACGAAGCGGTATTCAAGAGAGTGCGCGATTTGTCGGGCGCAAACAGAGCAAAGGTACAGTTTTTAATCATAATGCTCACACGGGCAAACGTGCTCATACTCGACGAGCCGACCAACCAGCTTGACTACATAGCCAAGGAAGCGCTTGACACGGCGCTTCGCGAGTTCACGGGCACGCTTATCACCGTTTCGCACGACAGATATTTCCTGAATTCCGTGCCGACAAAGATAATTGAAATGTTCCCCGATTCGCTTGAAATCTACAACGGAAACTACGATTACTATCTTGAGCACAGACGCCTTCCCAATGCCGACAAAAAGGAAGAAAAAGCCGAAAGCGAACAGTCAAAGGCATACACCGAAACCAAGCTCAACAAGGCGCTCGAAAGAAAAAAGAGAGCGAAAATCAACGCTCTCGAAAAGGAAATCGAAACACTTGAAAACGAAATCGCTTCCTTAAAGGAATTGTCTGCAAGTCAGGAGGTTGTTTCGGATTATCAGAAGCTTTCGGAAATTCTCTCACAAATTGAAGAAAATGAAAAAGCCCTCGCCGAAAAGGAAACCGAGTGGCTGGAAATAAACGAATAAAAAACATATAACACAAAAACAAGGCAGGATTTTTCCTGCCTTGTTTTACTGTTCATTTAACATTTCAATCAGTCTTTCAACGGACTTTTCGATATTCTCGCCTTCGGTTTCGAGTGTGATATCGGCGTACTTTTTATAAAGCGGAAGGCGCTGAGCGTAAATCTCGGCAACCGTTTTGTTTTTCGACGCCGCAATACCTCTCGTCTTTATGTTTGAGAGCCGTTTTTCAAGCACATCAACGGGCGTGTCGATAAAAACGAGCGTTCCGTTTTCCTTCAGGTGAAGCATGGCTTCTTCTCTGAAAACAGCGCTGCCGCCCGTCGCGATAACGCAGTTTTCGCAGACTGCGGAGAGTATCGCGTCCCTCTCGCAGTCGAGAAAATGCTCAAGTCCGTCGTTGTTGATAATATCCTGCAGCAGTCTTTTCTGCTGCTGCTGAATGATAAGGTCGGTATCGATAAAACCCCTGCCGAGAGTTTTCGCTAGCACTACACCTAAGGTACTCTTGCCGCAGGCGGGCATACCGATTAAGACTATATTCTTCATCAGATGGAAATCTCGTGAGCAAGCTTGTAAAGATTGAGGTCAATGCTCTTGGTCATATTCAGGGCCTCGAAGATATCGTAGTCAACGATTTCGTCCTTGGTCATGGCAATAACTCTGTTGCCAATGCCCTGCTCGAGAAGGTCAACGGCTCTGCAGCCCATTTTGCTTGCAACAACTCTGTCTCTTACTGTCGGGCAGCCGCCGCGCTGAACGTGGCCGAGTACGGTAGCTCTCGACTCAATGCCCGTAACCTCTTCAATTCGCGCAGCCATTTCGGAAACGCCGCCGATACCCTCGGCAACGATGATAATGAAATGTCTCTTGCCCGTTTTCTGGGTTCTCTTCATTCTGTCGATAACGTCGCGTTCAAAATCGAAGTCAACCTCGGGAATAAGAATAGTCGTTGCGCCGCATGCAATACCCGCGTTGAGCGCTATGTAACCTGCTCTTCTGCCCATAACCTCGACTACCGAGCAGCGGTCGTGGGATTCGGTCGTGTCGCGAAGCCTGTCAACCATCTGCATAACGGTATTCATGGCCGTATCGTAACCGATAGTATAGTCACAGCAGGCAATATCGTTGTCGATAGTGCCGGGAATTCCTACGCAGGGAATACCGCGAAGCGAAAGGTCCCTTGCGCCTCTGAAGCTTCCGTCGCCGCCTATTACGACAACGCCCTCCATACCGACCTGCTTGCAGACCTCAATAGCCTTCTGCATGCCTTCCTCGGTCTTGAATTCGGGGCTTCTCGCGCTGTAGAGTACAGTACCGCCTCTGTTGATGATATTGGAAACGCTTCTAAGGTTCATCTCGTACATATCGCCGTACATAAGGCCGTTGTAGCCGCGCTTGATACCCATAACGCGCATGCCCTTTTCACAGCCGAGACGTACTACCGCACGGACTGCGGCGTTCATACCCGGAGCGTCGCCGCCTGAAGTCAATACACCTATAGTTTTCATAATTTATCACCTCAAAAAATTCACCTATATAATACACGAAAAGTGAAAATAGTCAAGTTATTTTTCTTTTCGCTGAATTACGACATTATCCGTGCCCGCTATCGCGCGAAGCTTGGAGATAAGAATATCGTCGGGCGTCGCCGTGTAGCCAGTGTCGCGGTACTTGCCCGTGTCGTTGTAATAGAAGTAAACGGGAAGCTCTCCCGAAGCGTTGCGAAGCATTTCGTTACACTTGAAGGTGACTGCCGAATTCTCGCTCTCAAAGCGCAGGAAAAGTCCTTCCTTTTTCTTATTTGAAGGCTTCGGAGCGGGTGAAACGGAGTCAACAACTATTTTGGCGTCCTCGTCCTCCTTTAAGGACAGTCTGCCCGTAACGAGCACCGCGTTTCCGACTTCGAGCAGAGCTTTAAGATTCTCGTAACTCTTCGGGAAAACGATGGCCTCAATGTCGTCGGTAACGTCTTCAACCCTCACAAACGCCATAGCCGCGTTGGATTTCGTAATCTTCTTTCTGACGGATGTGATAATGCCCAGAAGCTTTATCTGCATACCGTCGCGGTAATAACCCGCTTCGTCCGACGAAGCCTCGTTAAGATCGATTATCGCCGCACAGCCGAGTTTTTTCGAAACTTCGGCGTACTGCTCCATCGGGTGTCCCGATATATACAGTCCCGTAGTCTCCTTTTCAAGGGCGAGCAATTCCGCACGCGAAAACTCGTCAACGTGTATCGTTTCGGGCAGGCTTTCACTCGTCACGCCTAAGTCGAACATACCGAGCTGACCGTCAACGTTTCTGCGTTTCGCGTTCTCAAGATGCTCGATAATATAGGGAAGATTCATCATCATTTCGCGGCGGTTAAGCCCCAAGCTATCAAGCGCGCCGCAACGGATTAAGCTCTCAACGGCGCGGCGGTTGAAATCACGCGACTGAGTACGCTTTACAAAGTCGTAGAACGAAACGAATTTTCCGTTAAGACAGCGTTCGCGGTAAATGCTCTCGATAAAGCCTACGCCGAGATTTTTGACCGCCAGCAGACCGAAGCGTATGCTGCCGTCCTCGGTTGTAAACTGAGCCACGGAGCGGTTGATGTCGGGCTTGAGTACCTTAACGCCGAGCGCCTTGCACTCGTTGATATAGACGGCGACCTTGTTCTGCTGGTCGTCGATAACGCTCGTTAAAAGCGCCGCCATAAATTCCGCGGGATAATGGCATTTGAGATACGCCGTCTGATAGGCGACGAGCGCATAAGCGGCTGAATGCGATTTGTTGAACGCGTACGAAGCAAAGCTCGTCATATCGTCAAACACGCTTTCGGCGGCGGCTGCACCTATGCCGTTTTTCGCACAGCCCTCAATGAACGTCGCGCGCTCCTTTTCCATCACGTCGTGCTTTTTCTTTGACATGGCGCGGCGTACAATATCGGCTCTGCCGAAGGAATAGCCCGCAAGCGAGCGGAATATCTGCATTACCTGCTCCTGATAGACCATACAGCCGTTTGTAACGTCGAGTATGGGTTTTAAGAGCGGTGCCTTGTATCTGATTTTATCGGGGTGATGGCGGTTCTCGATATAGGTGTCAATCGAGTCCATCGGACCCGGACGGTAAAGCGAGATAACCGCTATAATGTCTTCAAGGCTCTCGGGCTTGAGCCGTACAAGCACCCTGCGAAGTCCCGCGGATTCGCACTGGAACACGCCGTAGGTCTGCCCCGCCTTGAACAAATCAAAGGTTGCTTTATCGTCAAGCGGTATCTTGTTGATATCAAAGCGCGGATTTTTCTCCCTTATCATTTTAGACGCGTCGTCGATAACCGTTAACGTACGAAGTCCGAGGAAGTCCATTTTGAGAAGTCCGAGCTCCTCTATGGTGGTCATGGTAAACTGAGTTACCATCGACTCGTCGTTTCGCGCCAGCGGCACGTACTCGTCAACGGGCCTGTCGGTTATAACAACGCCCGCCGCGTGGGTTGAAGCGTGTCTCGGCATGCCTTCGACCGCCTTTGAAAGGTCAATGAGTTCTTTTACCTGACTGTCGCTGTCATACATAAGGCGCAGGTCGGAATTCTTTTTAAGCGCCTTTTCAATCGTCATATCAAGTTCGCGCGGTATCTGCTTGGCAACCGCGTCAACCGTCGCATAAGGAAGTCCGAGTACCCTGCCGACGTCGCGTATGGCGGCGCGCGCCTTCATGGTACCGAAGGTTACAATCTGCGCCACGTGATCGTCGCCGTATTTTGAGATAACGTAGTCGATTACCTCCTGCCGTCTTACGTAGCAGAAGTCAACGTCGATATCGGGCATACTTACCCTCTCGGGATTGAGGAAACGCTCGAAAATGAGGTTGTATTTCATCGGGTCTATGCCCGTAATTCCCATACAGTACGCGGCTATACTGCCCGCGCCCGAGCCTCTGCCCGGTCCGACGGGTATGCCCTTTGACTTGGCATAATTAATAAAGTCGGCAACGATTAAAAAGTAGTCAACGTAGCCCATCTGCTTTATGACCGACAGCTCATAGTCAAGTCTGTCGGTATATTTTTTATCGCAGTTTTTGCCGTAATTCCTTTCAAGTCCTTCGTAGCAAAGACGCTTAAAGTATTCAAAATGGTCCTCGCCGCCGGGCACGTCGAAATGCGGCAGCTTGGTCTTGCCGAATTCAAATTCAAGATTACATTTTTCGGCAATTTTCGCGGTGTTTTCAACCGCTTCGGGATAAGCCGAAAACAGCTCTGCCATCTCGTCCTGGCTCTTTAGATAATAATTGTCTGAACCGAATTCGAGCCCCGTATCCTCGTCGATGGTGTGGTTCGTCTGGATGCAGATAAGCACCCTCTGCGTCTTGGAATCCACATTGTTGACGTAATGAACATCGTTCGTGGCAACGAGCGGTATGCCCGTCTCGTCCGACAGTCTTTTGAGCTGCGGCAGTATTTCAAGCTGCTCGGGCAGACCGTGATTCTGCATTTCAAGGTAGTAGTTGCCCGCACCGAAAACAGAGTTGTACCACAGCGCGGTTTTCTTGGCATTTTCGTAGTCGTGTGCCGTGAGGTTTCTCGCAATTTCACCCGCAAGGCAGGCGGAAAGCGCGATAAGTCCCTCGTGGTATTTTTCGAGCAGTTCCTTATCGACTCTCGGCTTTACGTAAAAGCCCGATTTCCAGCTTTCGGACACGATTTTAATCAGGTTTTTGTAACCCGTTTCGTTCTTGCACAGAAGTATAAGATGATAACGCTCAGAGTCAACATTGTGAACCTTGTCAAGGCGCGAACGCTTCGCAACGTAAACCTCGCAGCCGATAATCGGCTTGATACCCTGCTTTTTGGCTTCCTTATAGAAGTCTATAACGCCGAACATATTGCCGTGGTCGGTAATTGCAACGGCGGTCTGTCCATCCCTTTTTGCCGCATCAAAGAGCTGCCCGAAGCGACATGCGCCGTCGAGCAGGCTGTACTGAGTATGCAGATGTAGATGGACGAAAGACATAGTTAATTATTCAAAAATCTTTTTGTAAATCGGGAAACAGTCGAAGGTTGAGAAATAATCCTCGGGCGTTTCCGCGCGTCTGATAAGCTCAAACGAGCCGTCGGTCTTTAAGAGTATTTCGGCTGATTTGAGCTTGCCGTTGTAGTTGTAACCCATTGAGAAGCCGTGTGCTCCCGTGTCGTGAATGAAGAGCAGGTCGCCCATATCGATTTCGGGAAGCCAGCGGTCAATGGCGAATTTGTCATTGTTTTCGCACAGCGAGCCCGTTACGTCGTAAAGATGGTCGCATTCTTCGTTTTCCTTGCCCATAACGGTAATGTGGTGATATGCGCCGTACATCGCAGGGCGCATAAGATTAACCGCGCAGGCGTCAACGCCGATATATTCCTTGTGGGTGTGCTTGCAGTTGATAGCCCTCGTTACAAGCGCGCCGTAGGGAGCGAGCATATATCTGCCCAGCTCCGTGTAAATGGCAACGTCGCCCATACCGTTGGCGCCGAGTATCGCGTCGTATTCGCGCTTAACGCCGTTTGCAATTTCAAAGATATCGTTGGGCTGCTGGTCGGGTCTGTACGGAATTCCGATACCGCCCGAAAGATTGATAAACGAAATCTTTACGCCGAGCTTGTCCTTAAGCTCAACCGCAACCTCAAAGAGTGTTCTTGCAAGCGTGGGGTAGTATGCGTTTGTTATAGTGTTGCTCGCAAGGAAGGAATGTATGCCGAATTCCTTGACGCCCTTTTCCTTTAATATTGCGAACGCGTCAAAGAGCTGCTCGGTGGTCATACCGTACTTGGCGTCTCCCGGATTGTCCATAATAGCATTGGAAATCTTGAAAACTCCGCCGGGATTGTAACGGCAGCAGAGCTTTTCGGGCAACTTGCCGAGTGTCTTTTCAAGCACCTCGATATGCGTAAAATCGTCGAGATTGATAATCGCCCCGAGCTCGTTGGCAAACTTGAATTCCTCGGGCGGAGTGTCGTTTGACGAGAACATAATCGCGTCGCCGCACGCACCCGTTGCCTTTGAGAGCATAAGCTCGGTCATTGACGAGCAGTCGCAGCCGCAGCCGTATTCCTGAAGTATATTCATAAGAAACGGATTGGGCGTTGCCTTTACGGCAAAATACTCGCGGAAGCCCTTGTTCCACGAAAATGCCTTGTAGAGATTTTCACAGTTTTTGCGGATGCCTGCCTCGTCGTAAAGATGAAAAGGCGTGGGATAGACGCTTGCAATTTCTTCAAGCTTTTCTTTAGTGGTAAACGGTGTTTTAGTTAACATTGTTTTCCTCCGCGCATTTGATAATATAGTTTCTTATAGTTTCGGCACCCTCGCCGTTAATTGCGGAAAAGGGAATAATTCTGTTTTCCGGTACGCCCGAAAGCTCGGTTTTTATGCTTTCAAGGCGGTTTTTATACTCTGTTTTGTTGAGCTTGTCGCTCTTGGTAAGCGCAACGATAAACGGGTATTTGTTGTATTCAAGAAATTCTATCATCGTCAGGTCGTCTGCCGTCGGCGGATGCCGCATATCGACAAGCTGAACGACAAGTCTTATGTCCCTGCCCGACTTGAAATAACCCTCCATCATTGACGCCCAGCGCTGCTTCTCGGTCTTGGCAACCTTGGCGTAGCCGTAGCCGGGAAGGTCGACTATCTTGACGCCGCCGCCTGCGGAATAGAAATTAATCGTAACGGTTTTTCCCGGCACAGAGCTTACTCTGGCTAAATTCTTACGGTTAAAAACCTTATTGATAAGCGAAGATTTGCCCACGTTTGAGCGGCCCGAGAAAACTATCTCGGGTTCCCTGCAGGGTGGCAGCTGCGAGAGCGTGCCGTACGCCTTTTCAAACTGTGCCTTAGAAAAATCCATATTAGCTCCTTAATGTCGCCGACTGGTTTGAAGCCTTGTCCGTCAGCGGTATTTTCTTTTCCTTATGCGGCTTTTCGGGCTTGTTGATAGCCATATCAAGCACCTCGGAAACCTCGGTGACGGGTACGAAGCGCAGAGCAGCCTTAACCTCGTCGTCAAATTCCTTTATATCGGGCATATTGTCCTCGGGAATGATAACGGTTTTGATTCCCGACTTATACGCCGCCATGCTCTTTTCCTTAAGTCCGCCTATTGCGAGCACTCTGCCCGTCAGGGTAACCTCGCCCGTCATGGCGATATCGGCGCGCACGCTGTTGCCCGAAAGAGCCGAAACGAGAGCCGTCGTGATGCCTATGCCCGCGGACGGTCCGTCCTTGGGTACGGCGCCCTCGGGGAAGTGCAGATGCACGTCCTTGGTCTTATAGAAATCGGCGGGAATTGAGTATTTGTCGGTAATGCTTCTTATGTAACTGTAAGCCGCCTTTGCCGACTCCTTCATAACGTCGCCTAACGAGCCCGTAAGCTCAAGCTTACCCGTACCCTCTGTGGCGAGCGCCTCAATCTGAAGCATTTCGCCGCCAACCGAAGTCCAGGCAAGTCCGTTTACAACGCCTACCCTGTCCTCTTTGAGAAGAGCGTCGTCCTTAAACTTTCTCGGACCGAGAAGTTCTTCAAGGTCGCTTGCCTTTACGGTGATTTTACCCTCAAAACCTTCGGCAAACTTAACCGCCTGCTTTCTCATTACCTTTGAAATGAGCTGTTCGCAGCGGCGTACGCCCGCTTCGCGCGTGTAACCCTCGATAATGAGCTTAATTGCGTCGTCCCTTAATTTGAGCTGACTTGCCTTTAAGGAATACTGCTTAAGAAGCTTGGGTATAAGATATTTCTTTGCGATATTGAACTTTTCGTTGAAGGTGTAGCTGTAAAGCTCGATTATCTCCATTCTGTCCTTAAGCGGCGCGGGAACGGTTGATAAATCGTTCGCAGTCGTGATGAAAAGCACCTTCGACAAATCGTAGGGTATGTCGATATAGTGGTCGCGGAACGCGCTGTTCTGCTCGGGATCGAGCGCTTCGAGCAGCGCTGACGACGGGTCGCCCTTGTAGTCCGACGAGAGCTTGTCAATCTCGTCAAGAAGTATGAGCGGATTTGAAGTCTTGGTACGCTTGAGCGCATCAATGATATTGCCGGGCATCGCTCCTATGTAGGTTTTGCGGTGGCCTCTGATTTCAGCCTCGTCGCGAACACCGCCCAGAGAAATACGCGCGTATTTTCTGTTCATCGCCCTTGCAAGCGATTTTGCAACCGAGGTCTTGCCCACGCCGGGAGGTCCCGCAAGGCAGATAATCTGGCCCTTGATGTCGGGATTCAATTTGCGTACGGCAAGCAGTTCAAGAATTCTCTGCTTGACCTCGTCAAGACCGTAATGGTCCTTTTCAAGTATCTTTCTCGCCTTTTCAATGTCGAGATTGTCCTTTGTATAAGTGTTCCACGGAAGCGCAAGCACCTCGTCAAGATAGCTCTGGGAAACCGCAGCCTCGGGACTTGACGGCTGAAGGCGGACAAGTCTGTCGCACTCGGTCAGAAGCTTTTCCTCGTCTTCTTTTGCAAAGCCGATTTTGAGTATTCTTTCGCGGTATTTCTGCGCCTGAGTTTCGGGTGAATCGTCGCCGTTGAGCTCGGTCGAGATGACCTTCATCTGCTCGCGCAGATAGTAGTCGCGCTGATTGTCGTCCATATTCTGCTGAACCTTATCGTCGATTTCAGCCTGAAGCTTGAGAAGCTTGATTTCATTGTTCAGGATTTCGCACAGCACCTCAAGTCTGCGGTGTGTGTTGCTCTCGTCAAGCACAGCCTGCTTGTCGGTAAACTCGATGGGAATATTAGACGCGATAAAGTCCGCAAGCTTGCCCTCGTCCTTAATCGAGCCCGCGCCGAGCATAATATCGGGCGGGAAGGGCGGAGCGTACTCGTGATATTCGTCAAAAAGACGCTTCGTATGTCTTATGAGCGCCTTCGCCTTCTCAGTCTCCTCAACGGGTGTGCGGCGCTCAACCGTTCTCATAACCGAAGCAACGAGGAACGGACTTTCCTTGGCTATATAGCAGAGATTTGCTCTGTACTTACCCTCGACCACAACCCTGTACGAGTCGCCGTTGGGCGAGCGCAGTATCTGCTTGACCTCGCAGACCGTACCCGTGGTGAAAAGGTCGCGTATGCCGATTTCGTCGAGCATGGGCTCCTTCTGGGTTACGAGGAAAACGTCCTTCTTGGCAACAAGCGCTTCCTTGATGGCGGCGATACTCTTTTTGCGCGCAACGTCAAACTGCACCACAGCCTCGGGGAAAACCACGAGACCGCGAAGCGCAACCATGGGAAGCGAAAATTCGTCGTAATAAACTGGCATTTATAAAAACTCCTTTGAGTACTTTTATTTTAAGTAATTATAACCCATTATAATTATGGAATAATAATTTTACCATATAATATGACTGAATTCAACATTTTTTTGCGCTGTTTATAGACTGTTAACTAATGGACAATGTAAGCAAAAAACGGCGGAGGGCTGTTGCCCTCCGCCGCTGTGGTGAATATATCCTATTGCTTATTTATAAAGCTCGGATTTCTGGTTAAACTCTCTGCCGCCGGTCATAATACCGTCAACATAGAAGTAGTCGAATGCATCGAGCGTTCCGTCCTTTGCAAGGTCGGCTGCGATATAGTAAACCGTGCCGGTTTCGATATTGCTGCCGCCGAAGAATGCGTCGGCGTTCATAAGCGACTTGTCATCACCGTCAACAAGGCCGTCGCCGTTTACGTCGCCGTAAAGGATTACCGTTGCAACCTCGTAAACGATTGAGTGGTCAAGAGCATTTACGCACTTGACGAGACAGCCCGTACCGACGAGGTCGTTGCCGTAAAGCTCCGAATTACCGTCGGCAGTTGTAACTATAATTTCGGTGCCTCTGTTCTTGAGCTGAGCTACGATATCCTCAACCGACGTACCTGCGGGATTGAGACCTACAAGATAGGTGTAATCGGTCTGATTCTCGGTGTATCTGTCAACGGTGATATTGGAATTATCGTTCTCGGTGATAACGGTCTTCTGAACGCTGAGGTAGATACCTGCATTCTGCGGATCGTCGAAGTTGTCGGTGTCGTTGTAATAACGTCCGTCATAATCCGTCCAGCCGAGGAAAATTTCGTCGTGGTCCTTATAATCGCTTATGTCGTCGGGAAGATTAGTTGAAATATCGCCGAAGGTCATTTCAGCGCCGTAAGGAATTACAAACGAGGTGATAACGTTGCCTTCGTCATCGTAAACCGTAACGTTGAGATCGGGCTTTACGTTAAGCATATTGATCGCATCGTTGATAGCGTCGATTGCATCGTTAACCTCTTCAAGCGTAGCGTCGGGATCGTTGTAAACGTCCTGAGCGTCCGAAAGAACGTCAAGGAGGTTCTGCATATTCTGATCGTCAACGTACTTGGAATCGGCAGCCTCGTTCTGTCCGTCTATAATCGCCTGTTCAAGCGCGGACTTGTCGGGTCTGAGGGCGGCGATAGCGGCGTCAATGGCGTCGATAGCGTCCTTTATTTCCTGTACGGTTGCATCGGGGTCGTTGTAAACGGTCTCGCCTGCCGCGATTGCATCGGCAAGGTCAGCCGCACTCTCGGAAGTGCATGAGCTTGTATCGGTGCCGTAGCCCTCCTGAATCTTAGCTTCAAGTGCTGACTTGTCGGGCGTGAGGTTATCGATTGCATTGTTGATATCGTCAATCGCATTCTTAATCTCTTCGGCTGTCGAATTGGGGTTGTTGATAACATCCTGAGCATCATCGATAGCATCCTGAAGAGCCTGAATGCTGCTGTCGGTGTAATCGTCGGAGCTGTTGTTTACGATATCCTCTGCATTGTCAACCGCCTGTTCGAGAAGGTTCTCAAGAGCGTTTCTGATTGCCTCGGTCGCAGCCTTGATTTCCTGTACGGTTGCGTCGGCGTTGTCGTAAACGTCCTGACCGTCAGAAAGCGCATCCTCAAGCACCTGAACGCTTGCGGGCGTGTAATTCGAGGTGTCGCCGTTGACGATGTTATTACCGTTTGAAATTGCGTCTGCAAGCTCCGTCTTGTCGGGAGCAAGGTTATTGATAGCATCGTTGATAGCTTCAATTGCATCCTTGATCTCGTCGGGTGTCGAATTGGGATTGTTGATTACGTCCTGAGCGTCCGAAACGGCATTTTCAAGGTCCTGAATGCTGCCGAGAGTGTAATCGTCGGAGCTGTTGTTGATAATATCCTCTGCGTTATTAACAGCTTCTATAAGAAGATTTGCAAGCGCGTCACGGATAGCATCGGTTGCATCCTTGATTTCCTGTACGGTTGCATCGGGATCGTTGTAAACAGTCTCGCCTGCCGTTATGGCATCCTCAAGCGCCTGAACGCTTGCGGGATCGTAGTTTGAGGTGTCGCCGCCGATTACGTCGTTGCCGTCTGCGATAGCGTTTTCAAGCTCCGTCTTGTCGGGCTTGAGGTTGTTGATCGCATCGTCGATAGCGTCGATTGCATCCTGAATTTCCTGTACTGTTGCGTCGGGATCGTTGAGTACGTCCTCTGCAGCGTCAATAGCGTCCTGAAGGTCCTGAACCGAATCGGGAGTCATACCCGTAGTATCGGTATTTTCGCCCTCTTCAATCTTTTCTTCAAGAGCGGTCTTGTCGGGAGTAAGCGCATTGAGCGCATTGTTTATAGCGTCGATAGCGTCCTGAATAATCTGATCGGCAGTGCCGTCGCCGTTATCATAGGGAGGATTGTCTATAATGTCCTGAGCGGCATCAATAGCGTCCTGAAGGTCCTGAACAGACTCGGGAGTGTATGCGTCGGGATTAGCGTTTATGATGCTCTCGGCATTGTCAACAGCCTCTTCAAGCGCGGTTGTGTCCGCCTTCGGATTCTGGTGTGTCTTGTAGGAAAGAGCCTCGATAGCATACTCGAGCTTTTCGGCAGCCGCGTCGATCATCGGCTGATTTACGTTGTCGTCGTCGATGTAGAGTCCTCTTGTAACCGCAAGAGCCTCGTTGTAAGCCTGTGTAAACAGAGCCCACTCTGAGTCAATATACTGATGATTTGAATTGTCATAGGTTGCCGCAAGCGCTATAGCCGCATCAAGCTCGGTATAGTCGCAGGGGAAATCGGTTCCCTGAATATAGCTGTTAAGCTGAGAAACGAGGTCGTCAACCTCAGTCTGCGGATAATACTCGGTGCCGTCAAAATTATAGTTTTCGTCTATATTTTCAACGAGCGCAACAAGCTCTGCCTGTCTTGCGGGTGAAAGCGGAGAATTCGCATCGTTGGCAACGGAACGTGCCTTTGCGTAAACCTGAATGATTTCACGAAGGTCCGTAACATTGATATTGAAGGTTACGTACTCGGTATAGGTCGTCGTGCTTGACGAGGAGTTGCCGGACTTGAATTTAACGGTCCAGTCGAAGGTATAATGCTTCTCGCCGTTTGCCGGGAAGGTGTAGATGTATCTCCATCTTACAACGGAGTTCGCCATCTGCTCCTCGAAGGTTGCTCCCGTAACGCCGGGAAGGTTGCCGTCTGCGCTATCGGCAGGCTTTGCGCCGGCATTATCTGTCTCGCAGTAATACTCAATATCGTCGTTTGAAAGATTGTTTTCCTTGATAAACGCCGTGTTGGAATCTCTGAAAACAACGCTTGTAACACGGGCAAACTTTGCGGGATCGTTCTTGACTGCAGAAACAGCGGCGTTGAACGAAAATTCCTGATTGTCCTTTGTCTGTACGAAGTTGAAGTTATTGTTTTCAACCCAGAGAGTAACGCCGTTGGAGCCTCTGCCGTCGGCATAGTTTGCATCGGCAGGATGGTCGTATCTGCCGAACTGCTCAACGGGGCCTGCGCCTCTGGTGTCAACCGCAAAGTGAGCGTAAACCGAGAAGCTCGAGGTAACGGGAGTGTTGGGCTTAATCTTGTTGCCGTCCGCATCTCTCCAGCCGTCGAAGGTAGCGTTCGCCTTTACGGGATCGTCTACGAAATGGTCGGTTACATCGTGGAAATTGAAGCCGCCGTCAGCCGCAAAGGGTACGGTTGCGTAAAGCACGCCGTCAACGTAGTAGCTGATTGCATCAAAAACGTTTCTGATAACGCCGTCAACTGCCGCCTGAAGCTCAGCCGCCTTTGCGTTAAGCATGGCGTTGTTTTCCGCAGTGTCCTCAAGTCTGCGGTTGATAGCCTTAGCCTCTGCAAGTACAGCCGCCATTGCGTTGTAGGTTGTCTCGTCGTAAAGCTTGCCGCCGAGAATCTCTGAATTCTCACCGAGCGCTTCTGCATTTGCGACAGCCGCATTAAGAGCGGTATAGTCGGCGCACATAAGAGCGGCAACCTCGTCCGCCTTTGCGTCAACCTCTGCCTGTGAATAATAGGTAGCGCCCGTTGTATCGAAGCCGCTGAGAACCGCAGTGGTGTCCTTGCCTCTTGTCTGTGCAAGGTCTATAAGGTCGAGCAATTCGCGCATATCGACAACGGTAATTGTGAACACGGGATTGCCCGCAACATTCTGGGAAAGATTGTCGGTAGTGTAGGTGTTGTTACGGTCGTGGTGAGTAACAACCCACTCGGGATGATAAACCGCCCTGCCGTTAGCGGTAAAGCTTTCGGTATAAGGGAAGGATGTAAACGTACCGTAACCCCATGAACCCGTCATGGTGTAATTTGAGGGAACGGTTCCCGTCCAGCTTGAAGAAATAACCAGTGAGGCATAATCGCTGTCGTTCTGAGCGGTTGCAACGCTGTCGAGCACAACGCTTGCCGACTGATTCTGCTTCTGCATATAAAGAGCAGTCGAGTAGCTGAACTGCTGACTGTCTTCGGTCTGCATAAAGGTAAATTCCATATCACCCGCGCCCATCCAGACGGTGTTTACTGCGGAACCGCTGAAGCTTGTTTTGGCGCTGTTGAGCGTCATTCCGCTCGCATAGTTCCAGATTCCGCCCTGCTGTACGGGTGAAGTCTGAGCAAACGAGGTCAGGGTAATCACCGACATTGTGCTTAATGCCATAATGACTGAAAGCACGATGCTCAAAACCTTGTTTGCAGTGTTGTTTCTTTGCATGATTTTTCCTCCTGAAAACAATTGTTATATATTCATTATATTAAAAACTTTTTTATCGGCTGTGCGAAAAGTCGAGGTATTCTATCACAAACAAACCGAACAGTCAATAAAAAAATGTTTAATAATTAAAAATAATCATTAATGCAGCGGGGAGCTACTGCCCCCCGCCGCTGTGGTGAAAATAACCTTTTTGCTTATTTGTAAAGCTCCGAGGTCTGATCAAACTCTCTGCCGCCGGTCATGATACCGTCAACAAGGAAGTAGTCAAATGCGTCAAGTGTTCCGTCCTTTGAAAGGTCGGCTGCGATGTAGTAAACCGAGCCTGCGGTAAGATTGCTCTCGCCGTAGAAGGCGTCATTGCCGATGGTGTCCTTATCGTCCGTGTCAACAAGTCCGTCGCCGTTTACGTCGCCGTAAAGGATTACGGTTGCAACCTCGTAAACTACGGAATGGTCGTTTGCGTTAACGAGCTTGATAAGGCAGCCCGTACCTACAAGATCGCTTGCAGTAAGCTCGGTATTGCCGTCAGCCGCAGTGATGATAATCATTGACTCGTCGTTTTTGAGCTGAGCCTTGATATCGCTTACAACCGTACCTGCGGGATTAAGACCTACCATATAGGTGTACTGAGTGTCAACGGGTGTAACTCTGTCAACTGCTACCGCAACGTTTTCCTTTGTCGTAATCTTATTGAGTGCAAGGCCTGTAACCGCACTGATAATCTCGTCAATGGCGTCAGCCTTTTCCTGAGCGGTTGCTTCGGGATCTCTGTTGGGATCGAGAAGGTCCTCGGCTGCGTCGATTGCGTCCTGAAGGTCCTGCTTGCTGTCGTCGGTCATACCCTCGGTATCGGTGTTCTTTGCCTCGTCGATAATATGCTGAAGAATATCGTCGATAGCGTCGTTGATAGCGTCGGTTGCGTCCTTTATTTCGGGAACGGTTGCATCGGGATCGCCGTCAACGTTGTTGCCGTTGGTTATAGCATCCTCGAGAGCTTGGGCAAGATTCTGCGGAAGGTCGGTCGTGTCGATTGACTCGGCAGCCGTGATAGCGTCCTTAAGCTCCGACTTGTCGGGATCAAGGTTGTCAACTGCATTCTGAATATCGGAAATTGCATCCGCTATATCCTGAGCCGTCGAATCGGGATCGTTGAGTATGTCGTTCGCCGCATCAATTGCATCCTGAAGGTCCTGAATTGATTCGGGCGTCATACTGTCGGTATCGGTGTTTTCGGCGTCGGTGATAACGTTCTGAAGAATAACTTCAAGCGCATCCTTGATCTGATCGGTTGCGTCCTTGATTTCGGGAACGGTTGCGTCGGGATCGCCGTCAACTGTATTGCCGTCATTGATTGCATCCTCAAGCGCATCAACGAGATTCTGCGGAATACCGGTTGTGTCAACGTTCTGAGCCGCAGTGATAGCATCCTCAAGCTCGGTCTTGTCGGGCTCAAGGTCTGCAAGCGCAGCCTGAACATCGGCAATAGCCTCTGCAAGCGTGTAGGCACTCGAGTTAGCGTCGTCGTGAGTTGTCTGCGCATTGTCGATTGCGTCTTCAAGGTCCTGAATGCTGTTAGTTGTCATACCTGTTGTATCGACATTTGAAGCGTCGTCGATTATCTGCTGAAGAATATCGGCAATAGCGTTCGTTATCTGCTCGGTCGCATATTCAACGCTTGAAACGGAAGCGTCGGGATCGCCGTTAACAAGCTGTCCGTATGAAACTGCGGAGTCAAGAGCGTCAATAAGCGCCTGCGGAACGTCGGTTGTATCTATTAGACCGGCGCTGTATAATGCAAGCTCAAGCTCGGTCTTGTCGGCAGAAAGCGCATCGATTGCATCTATGATTGTGATTACCGCATCAGACTTTTCAACGGGAGTTGCATTGCTGTCGGCGGCAATTGTTCCGGCAGTTGAAACGGCATCGTTAAGGTCCTGAATGCTGTCGCCCGTCATACCGTTCGTGTCAACGTTCTGCGCATTTGCAATTGCGTCTGCGAGAAGGTTGTTAATCGCAACTACAAGTGCGTCGGTCGCATCGTCGATCATCTGCTGATTGCTGCCCGAGTCGTCGTCATAAAGACCGCTCGGAACCGCCTGAGCGTCGGCAAGAGCGTCCTGAAGCGCCTGATAGGTCGCAGGAGTGAACAGCTCGTTGTCCGTAATCGCCGAAGCGGCGCTTATTGCTTCTTCAAGAGCGGTGTAGTCGCAGGGATCGTTCTGGTTTGCGGGATCTTTAAGAGCGTCGATAGCATCCTGAAGAGCCTGAACCGCATCGTCAATCGCCTGCTGATTGTTGCCGTCCTCATCGTCATAGAGGTTGAGAAGGTCCTCAAGGTCCTGCTTGGCATCCTCAAAAGCCTGATAAGCGTCGTCGTCATACTTGCCGTTGTCGTTGTTTATCTGATTTGCCTCGTCAAGCACTTCGTCAGCGCCCGTGTAGTCGCAGGGCTGGTTGACGTGAGTCTGATAAAGCAAAGCGGAAATTGCTTCGTTAAGCTCCTCGGTCAGACCGTCAATCATGGTCTGGTTGGCATTTGAATCGACAATATAGAGATTGCGGTCAACGCTTGTTGCGGCGTTGTACGCATTCATGAAGTTGGTCCATACTTCGTTGATGTAGTGATTGTCAGCGTTGTCGTTGTATTCGACTCTCTTCTCGTTTGCAAGAGCGATAGCCGCGTCAAGCTCGGTGTAGTCGCAGAGAACCTGAGTTCCGTCGGGAATAACCTGCTTGATCTGATTGATAAGGCCGTCAATTACCGTCTGCTCATAGTAAACAGAGCCGTCAAGCGTGTAATTCGCCTCGATGAAGTCGAGAATTGATCTGAGAGCCTCAAGGTCATCCTGATCAAACTGAAGGTTGCTGTTGGGATTGTGGTAGATACTCTCAGCCTTGTTGATCATGTTGATAAGGCCTCTTGCGTCGGAAACGTTGATTGTGAACTCAACGTACGGATCGCCGCCGCCGGGAAGGTCGTGGTCACCCGCAGAAAGAGCCCAGAGACCAGAAGTGTATTCAATGTTCCACTTCGGATGATAGGTTGCCGCACCGTTTCCGTCAAAGGTATAGATATATCTCCATACTACACGGTAAATCGTGCTCTGATAGCTGTAACCCGAACCCAGAGCGCCGGGAAGACCGGAATTGTTCGGCTTGGGGTCCGAATTCTTGGTAGCGCAGTAATAATCTATGGCGTGACTGCCCATAGCATCGATAAACGTCTGGGTTTCAGCGTCGTTGGTAAGAAGATATACGTCGTTAACACGGCAGGTGTTACCGCCGTCGTTTTTATATGCGGTTAAATCTGTATAGAAAGAGAATGTTTCATTGTCGGCAACCTGCATGAAGTTGAAGTCCGTGCTCTGTACCCACATTGAAATGTAGTTGTCGCCTCTGCCGTCGGTATCGTTTTCGGAAAGCTTATGCTCCCACTTGCCGCTCTTCGAAAGCGGCGCGATACCGTCCATTCTTACCTCGAATGAAGCGTAAGCGTCAATGTCGCCGGTAACGGGAGCGTTCTGGCTGATTCTGTCGCCGTTTACGTCTGCCCAGTAGGAGAATACCATATGCTCCATAGTCGGCTCGCCGATAAATTTATCGGTAACGTCGTGGAAGTTGTAACCCTTTGAGGTGTCGCAGGTATTCTGAGCGAAAAGCTCGCCGTTTGCATAGTAATTAATCAACGCTTTTCTTGTCGGGAAAAGATTGTCAAGAGCGGTTTCAAGAGCAGCCGCCGCATCGTTGATAACGGTCTGATTATTCGCATCCTCGTCGGTGAGATAACGGTCAACAGCCTTTGCATTGTTGTAAGCGGTTTCAAACGCCGCATATTCGTCATCGCCGTAGAGATGTCCGCCTAGTGCGCCGTTTACGTTCTCTTCAACGGTATTTGCCCTTGCAATCTGAGCGTCAAGCGCAGAGTAGTCGCAAAGCAGTCTCTCACGAAGCTGAGCAACCATCGTGTCAATGACATCCTGTGTGTAATAGGTGTTGCCGCTGAGGTCTCTGCCGCCCGTGATATCGTTTATGGCGATATTTTCGGCAGCAGCCATATCGGCAAGTGTGCGAAGCTCACGCATATCGATAACACGTATGGTTAAAACGGGGTCGAGGTTTTCAGCCTCGTCTGAGCCGTCGATAACCGTGTAAGCGGTATTGTGAGACTCCGTTGTATAGCCTATTCCGGCGCCTCTCGAGGTAAACTCTATCTGCCATTCGGGATAATATACCGCACTGCCGTCGGCAATGAAATTCTCGGTATAATTCCAGGCAGTAAAATAAGTTGACAGCCAGTTGGTTTTCAGCTCGTCTCCATTGGGAGAGCTGTCGCCGCCGTCGTTAACCTGACCTTTTACAAGCGCCCATGATGATGAAGTAACCTTATCGGAAAATGCAGTATCACGTTCAACGTGAGTATCAACAAACGTGATATGCGCTTCATTGGCAAAATTGTTCTTGTAGGCATACAGGGTTGTCGTATAGGTGAACTCCTGATTGTCCTGCGTCTGCATAAACACGAATTCCGTGTCTGCCACAGCCATACTGACGAAGAACGGACCGTTATGGTCAAATCCGTCTCTGTTAGAATTCAGCTGTGAGTCGGCATAGTTCCACTCACCCGCAGCGTAAACACGTCCTGTTGCCGCAACGGATGTGAAAGCCATCATCGGCATCATTCCGGCTACCATAAGCACGGAAAGAACAACGCTGATGATCTTTCTTGAAATCATTCTCTCTTTCATTGTGTGTGTCCTCCTGAAAACAGATTTACTTAAATTAACACTATTTATATAATACTTTAATATTATTTCGTAGGCGTACAGTACATACTATATGTATATGTCCAACAGATGTCCAACAAAAATAGACGTTTTCAAAAAGTTTTGTCGGTTTTTTCTGCATAGTAAAACGCCGTACTGCCCGAGTATTGCTGATTGTAGCAGATTCATTATGCCGCAGAAGCACAAAAGTATGAATTTTTTATGAATTTTTCACGCTTTTTTCACGTTGTGTATATTTATGCATAATTTCAAGCCAAAATGCAGTAAATGATAAGAGAATTACACAAAAACGGTATATAAATTTATTTATATTTTGTTGAACATTTACAAACAAATTCTTGGTTAAAAATTGACTGTATTCAGCAATCTGTCGATTAAAATTCAATTTACATATCCCCTTTTTTGTTATATAATAGATGCAAATGAGGTGCTTTTATGATACTTAAATTAAAGCCCGCCTTTAAGGATTACCTCTGGGGCGGAACAAAACTAAAGACCGATTTCGGATTTGAAAGCGAGCTCGACAAGCTTGCGGAGGGCTGGATGCTCTCGTGCCATAAGGACGGCGAAAACACCGTTGAAAACGGAGCTTATGCGGGCAAAACTCTTTCGGAGGTCATTGAGCTTGAGGGCAGGGATATACTCGGAGAAAACGGCAAAAAATTCGACTTCTTCCCCATTCTTATCAAGCTTATCGACGCTAAAAACGACCTGTCCGTTCAGGTGCATCCCGACAATGAATATGCCCTGCGCGTCGAGGGCGAGTACGGCAAAACCGAGTGCTGGTACGTGCTCGACTGCGACGAGGGCGCAGAGCTGATTTACGGCTTTAAGAAAAAGATTTCAACCGACGAATTCCGCGCGCGCATCGCCGACAACAGCTTCCTTGACGTTGTCAACAAGGTTAAGGTAAAGAAGGGCGACTTCTTCTTTATCGAGGCGGGTACGCTTCACGCCATAGGCGGCGGCATACTGCTGTGCGAAATTCAGCAGAATTCAAACACGACCTACCGCGTTTACGACTACAACCGTAAGGACAAGGACGGCAACACCCGTCCCCTGCACGTTGACAAGGCGGTTGACGTTACTCTCTGTGAACCCCCGAAATACGGCACAAAGCCGCAGGGCGAGGTCAAAACAATTGACGGCGGAAAATCGCAGAAGCTCGTTGACTGTGAGCTTTTTAAGGTAAAAAGAATCGACGTCGAAAGCGAAGTAAGCTTTAACGTCGGTAAGAACTCCTTTGTGTCCGTCGTAGTGCTCGACGGCGAGGGTGAAATTGAAAACGGCTCGGATACGCTCGGCTTGAAGAAGGGCGATAGCATCTTTATCGCCGCCGATTCCGGCAAGGTTGTCCTAAAAGGAAAGCTGAGTTTAATCAAAACTACGGTGTAAGTCATAAACCGAACACACAAAAAAGGCGGTCGTAAGACCGCCTTTATCTTTGCTTTTTTATTCTTCGGTTCCGTTGTTTTCGGTGTTTTCGGTTTCTTCGTCTTCCTTAACCTCAACCGCCTTGGCCTTTACGTTCATCTTAAGGCCGCTGCCCCTGATAATCTCGGGTTCCTTCTCCTTGGCCTCTCTGGCGCGCTTTTCGTCGGCAAGCTTCTTTTTAAGAGCGTGCTCCTGCTGCTTTAAGGAAATTTCCTTCGCCTTTTCCTCGAGGTCAATCTCGTTCTGCTTGAGTCTTGCGCTCATACGGATAAGGAACAGATTCATATCCTTGGGCGAAACGAAAACGTATCTCTCAACGTAATCGTCAGGCTCGTCGGACAGATGTTTCTTATAGCCTATCGCAACGCGGTCAAACGAGAGACCGACGTTGGTCTTGTCCTTGGTTTCGAAATCACCGTCCTCAACGTTGAAGATATCGAGATACTTTATCTTGTATCTTCTTATCGGGAAGTCGTGGATTAAGAGATAGTCGTCCTCAAACTTGTAATAGGTCAGCATTATCAGCGGAGCTATGAAAAAGACATCAACGGCAAGAAACGCGAATCCGATTTTGACGGTGATATAGCTGTCCATAACAAACTTTGCCGTAAACAGCAGAACCATAACGATATTGAAAATAACAATAAACGTTGTCAGCAGTTTACCGACCGCGGACTGAAATTTCAGTTGCATGGTATAATCCACTCCCTTAATCACAAGATATATTCGGTGAACAAAATGAAAAAGCTCATTTCGTTTTCGGGCGGGTTACTGATAGGACTTATAAATATTCTGCTCGGCGCGGGCGCCGGAACGGTCGCGGTGCTTATCCTGAAAAAGCAGGGACTCTCCCAAAAGGAGGCTCAGGCGAACGCGCTGATGATAATTTTGCCTACTACCCTTATTAGCCTGATTATATACTTTTTCAATGGCCATGTCAATTTTTATGACAATATTTTTATTATCATACCCGCCGCGCTCGGAGCATTTGCGGGCACGTTTCTGCTGTCAAAAATTCCCGCTGACCTTGCAAAGAAGCTTCTGGGCGCATTTACTCTGTTTGCGGGAATAAGGCTGTTGAGCGGAAGATGAATTACGGTTTAACGGATTTTCTTGTGCTTCTCGCCTGCTCGGTAATAAGCTCAATGGGTTTGGGCGGCGGAGGCCTGCTGATACTTTATCTTATCGGCATCAGAGGTATTTCACAGCTTACGGCGCAGGGAATAAATCTCTTTTTCTTCATCCCCTGCTCGGTGTTTTCCGTTATAATTTATATCAAAAACGGACTTGTAAAGCCGAAGAAACTCTTGCCGATGCTTGCGGGCTCGGCGCTCGGCGCTCTCGGCGGAAGCCTTATTGTAAATAGAATCGGAGCCGACGCGCTGAAAACTCTGTTCGCGGTTTTTCTGATTGTATCGGGTACTGCTTTGCTGTTTTCAAAGGGCAAGGGCGGCAATAAATAATATTGTATAATTATAAATTCTGTGCTACAATCGTGATATGAAAAAGAAAATGTTTTACGTGCTGACAATCGGATACTTCATTTTGACGGTCGCGGACTTACTGCTGACCTTTATTGCCACGCCCGATTTAGCGCTTGAAGGAAACCCGCTCGTTCAGATATTTGAGATGGACTGGTTCGGACTTATAGCCGTGAATATTATTACATTCGCGGCGTATTTTGCGATGGCGTACTATGCCTATATAAAATACGAAACCCGCCTATCCCCGGAAAAGACCGACGTGCGGCGTTATCTCGCGGACATAAACTACGGCGATCCCGACAAGGTCAGCATCGGGCTCACAAAGCCGCCGAAATACTGGGCGCCGCAGGTTGCGTGCCTCTGCTTCTCGGTTGCGACGGCGATGCCGTTTGCAAGGCTCATAGTGGTCGTCGAGTGGTATCTTTTATTAAAGGACATCGACGCGCCGCTGTTTTTCGATATAGTATGCGCCTTCCCGATGGGCAGAATTGATTTTTTCATCGCGCTTGTAATCGCGTGGATAATGCCGTTTTTCTGGATACAGTATGAATTCAAAAAGAATCAGAAAGCACCTATGCCGACAGAGTGATAAATCGGAGTTTATCGGGGAGTTGTCCGTGAACAATTTACCCCAACCTCCCCTTGTCAGGGGAGGTGTCATTTTGCCTTTGCAAAATGACGGAGGGGTAGTCAATTTGCAGTATTATCAACCTTTACTACCCCTCAGTCAGCCTTCGGCTGACAGCTCCCCTGACAAGGGGAGCTTG
>JAEEGL013038431.1_pt1 | contig 30229 bp, 14 predicted proteins | sample 9134231 | NCBI WGS metagenome assembly JAEEGL01 (sample SAMN16246548, study PRJNA631951) | gut metagenome | biome: gut microbiome; feature: rumen; material: fiber-attached | host: Bos | place: Iran: Karaj | collected 2018-10 | reverse complement strand
TTGTAAAAATTTGGTGGTTACAAAGAAAGTTCGTAACTTTGCACTCGAAAATAAGAGACATTGGGATATGGTGTAATGGTAACACTGCAGATTCTGGTCCTGCCTTTCCTGGTTCGAATCCGGGTATCCCAACCTAAGAAACCGCTAAGAAGCAAGCATTGCTCTTAGCGGTTTTTTCGTATCTTTCGGTCAGAAACCTTCCCCCCAAACACAACGTGCGAGGCAGGCATCATCAATGATAGCCTGTCTCGCACCGTTGTTATGTTTCAACACAAAAGCACGGTCAGCAGTATTTATGCTGACTGCCATGCTTGTAGGTAATCCACGAGTAGTCCTCCCATTGCGGACCACCGTGCCAGTATTCCGTAAAGTCTTGTGAGCAGGCTGGGAGGTTGTCGCCCAGGGCATCTCGGAATATCATTGCCGTCTCCTGTTCTGCCTCAGCCTCTTCCATCTCCTGCTCCCACTCGCCAATGGGGTGCTCGTAGAACTCGCTGAATTTATCGACGTACAGGTCGTAGTAGCACGTTCCGTTATACGTTCTGGTGAAGTACTCCATTTTGTCATCCCACCAGTCATACTCCGGATGTCCCAATGCGCGCCACAGCTGGCTGCATCGGCGGTACAGCAATTCGCACTCAGTCTCAGAGATTACATCCCTCAGCCGCACCCAGTCGTTGTCAAACCACACGTAGCGCCAATCTTCGTAATCCTTGTCTTCGATAAGCCCTGCGCCAAACCTCCATATCTTCAATGCCCACCAGAAGTGTCCCGTCTCGGCACAGAGGTCACCGATATACATCGTCTTCAGATACTTACGCTTACAACTCTGGGCGCAACGGATGGGATGGATTTCACGGTTCACCAGGTCCCTCAGCAGACGGGCTTCAAGATGAGTCACTACGCCGTTAGGCAGACATCTACACACGAGATAGGGAATCCTTGGACGAGCCACGCGGCTGCGTCCCTCATTTCTTTTCATAATTTGCAAGAATTTTGTGTAACAATAAAACAAAGAACAACCAATCACCAGCCCTTCAGGGGGCCGATGTTTGCGGGCAATCGCCCTGCATTGTTACACTTGCGCATTAAAGCGTTTTCCTGGTCAAGTCATCTTGCAAAGATATCAATTCGGGTGCAAAGCTACACAATTCTTTTCATTCCACCAAATTTTTGAGGCATTTTTTCGCAAACTAAAACCCGTGCATAATCATGCATATCCTTGCATACGCACTCCGAAAAAATACCACCAAAAAAGCTCTAATAAATCGCGAAAATCCATTCTGAGAGGCGGTAAAGACCCTTCGTCATGTCGCCGAGTAACTTTTAGACCCTTAAAGTTACTCCGGAACACCCTTAAAGTTACTCGCGGACACCCTCAAAGTTACTCGCGGATAGTGCCAAAATTCACCCACGATACCACCCCGTTGTTCCATTCTTCCTCTTAAAAAATACCGCATTTTAACGCTCTAAACATCAACTGCCACATTGTCAATATGTTACAAGAATCGTTCATTTTAACGTTTATACGCGTCCAGATATTTTTTCGTGAAAAATACGCCGCTGTAGAGCATGAATAATTATGTAGAATCTGCATAAATGCGCGTTTTGTCCTATCCCGTTTAAGTGAAGAGTGAAGTCTAAGGAATTAAGGAATTAAGGAAGAGTGAAAAGTGAAGAGGGAAAGTTTCTCACGCTCGGCGGGATTTCGTTTGAAAGAAATTAGCATAATTAGAATAATTTTTCGTTATTAGGCATTCCAACTGGCCAGCCTAATTCTTGCGCTCCTGTAGGTGCTCAGGCGAGCAAAGCTCGGAATCTCTTAATTCTTCGCTCATTTCTTTCTTTTCGTAGGTGCTCAGGCGTTTCGAGGAGTCTAATTATTTCTGTCCTTCCCCCCTCCATGCGCCAGCCTATTATTCTTATTATTCCAATTTCTTTCAAAAAAACATCCACCCTATTTCTTTCCGTTCTTTCCGTTATTCGTGAAATTCGTGAAATTCGTGAAATTCGTGGTATTTTTTCTTGCGCATCTCAAAACTTAATCGTACCTTTGCACCGAAGTCTGTAACTTCCGTCTTCATACAGCATGTTGACGCACGGTGTGCCGCGAGGCGCTCCAGGGTGTTGGACTTCAAAGACATTGCGGAAAAACGAGAAGCATTGTGCTTCGTCTTGTACTTTGAAACCCTGGAAATTTCAAACAATGAAAACAAGATGGATCATAGTGACTCACTTGCGTATGGCTAGGGGATAGAGTATCACTGTGTCTTCTATCGTTGTTTTTCTCTGGACCACAAAGTAGAGATGTATAGCAGTTTCAGTGCTGCGCTCTTTTTCGTATCCAAACCGGAGATCAATACAACGACTATACACATTAATCCTGACATTAACAAAAAACCAAAAAGAATATGGAAATTAAACAATTACTTACAAAGACGCTCCTTGTGGCAGTAGGACTGCTCGTAGGGCAAAATGCGTGGGCCAAATCTGTAGTTTGGTCCGAAAACTTTGAGTCCGCAACAACATCATCAATTCAGTCTGCATGGATAAAGAATAATGATGCAACATGGGGCGCCACGTATTCTCCACACCTTGAACTTGCAAATAACAGTTATGGAAATACTACAAACTATCTGTTCGCATACGATACCACAACAAATCGTCAAAGGACTGGTTATTATATGTTTGGTTCAGCATTTACAGGTTCTGCATATCAGTTAGATGCAAAAATCAATTTAAATGTAGGAAATTCTTCTGGCGAATCTCGATTTTACGTAATGAACGGTGCTAAGGCTGGCACAAATGCTGATCCATCAAACTATCTTTTCTATATAGGAGGAAATACTAGTGGATACGTATATGTCTCAAATGGCACAGAGACGGAAACGTCCACTATAGGAAATGCTGGCACTTCGGAAAATCTGTCCCAGTCTCAAGGGAAGTCTTACAAAAGTACAGGATGGTTCAATGTTTCATGTATCATTGACATGACAGCTGGAAAAGTTAAGGTAACCATAACAAAGGGATCAAATGAAGAAACATTTTCAATCAATCTCAAGTCTGGTACAAAGCAAATATCTGGTTTCGGTATCATCACAGGTAAAGCATTGGGCGGATCAGTAGGCCTTGATGACATGTCTTTATATGAGTTGACAGCGCCTGCTTTCACATTGTCTGAAAATTCAAAGACAGTGTCTGTGGACGGTTCTGAAACAGTGAATGTGACAGATATAACAGGTACAATAAGTGTTTCCTCGAACAATACGGCAATAGCCACCGCATCTTATGACGCAGGAATTGTCACTATTAATGGCGTAGCATCAGGTGTAACAACCGTTACTGTTACAGGAACAAATGATGGTTTGACATTGGATAAAACTATAGAAGTAACTGTAGGTTCTGTAGCAACAACAGATGTTACTGTAAACTATCTTTGTGGTGAAACCCCAATAGCAGATGCGTTAGTTTTAACTGATGTAACAGTTGGTTCTGTTTTAACAGCAAGCGAGGTGGTTTATGATGAGGTTATTTATGGTACGGGTTGTAGATATGCTAATCCTGTATTGAGTGAATCCCTTCCTTATACTGTTGTAGAAGATGGTGTTATTAATATCACCTATACCCAACAGAACTCTGTTACTTCTCTTAATGTAAAAGCTCAGGTCGGCTCATCTAAATACGATATAAAGTCAGAATCTCTTACAGGTAAATATATTGGTGACGTTGTTATTATAACATACCCTCGTCTGTGGCTTGTAGGTACTACTCTTTATTCTACAGCACAGCAGGCTCATGGTAGTGACTACTTTAGATGGAACTATACACTTGATGGCAATGACGCAGTTGTAGAGTACAATACGATAGAAGCTACAGGAGTTGTTTATTATTCAGAAGGTGAGGATATTGAAGGTATGACACCAGATGCTTCTGGTAATGCAGATATCCGTTGCTCTGGTGGTAAGGGTGGACGCTCCGCTGACGAGTTGTCTCTTACAACACTTGGAACAGGTGTATACAAACTGACTTCAAGAGTATGGGGCGGCAAAGACTATACTTATACTTATCGTGCTGCAGGAACTGACGTCCTTGCTCATACTACAACTGGTGCTCTTAGTGACAATAATGTAAGTTTCACTGTAGTGAGTGGTACTGCTGCTATTAAAGTACAAGGTGTTGATACTGGTGGTCGAGTATTAGACTATGTTTATATCCAAAAATTAGATGATGCTACAGTATCTGTATATAATGGTGATTTTGAAAATAGTACTTGGGATAAAGGATGGCTTGGAACTGGTTCAAATAAGGCTAATGCATTTGCAAAACAAACAAGTTCACAGACTTGGGGAGCAGAAGGTAATTTTGCCGAGATGTGGACTAATACTAGTTTCTCAGTAGAAGCGAACCTTCGTCAAATACTTGTAAATGTTCCTGCAGGTAACTATACACTTTCTGCTGATATCTTGAATAGTGTAGCAGAACCTGGAGGTGTGCTTTATGCAAAAGTAGGTAACGATTCTGAAATTACAACTGCTGCAGAAAACGGCTCTGGGGCAAACGAAAGCGTTTCATTTACAGTTGCAGAACCAAGTGTTGTTGTTGTGGGCTTCAAGACTACTGCAATTAACGGAAAAAGTGGATGGATTGCTGTAGATAATTTTGAGTTAAAACAGTTCGTTCCTGTTACCGTCACCTCTGCTGGTTGGGCAACACTCTACACTTCATGTGCACTTGACTTCTCTTCACTTAGTGAAAATTTGACCGCTTATACGGCAACTTTAGATGGTAGCACTGTTAAACTGAGTAAGGTGGACAATGTCCCTGCTAACACAGGCGTAGTGTTGGAGGGCAAGGCTGACACTTACTCTATTCCTGTTATTGCAAGCAGCAATACTGGGCAGGGCGACCTGGAGGGTAACGCTACAGCAGCAACTGCGTTTGACGCATTTGACAATACCACTCTATACATACTGACATTGATTGACAATAACAACGTACAGTTCAACCCATGCACGAGCGGAGAAATCGCTGCAGGTAAGGCTTTCCTAAAGGTCGCTACTGGTGGTGCTAAGGCACTGAGCGTGATGTTTGCTAATGACCCAACAGGTATCGCTACTGTTAATGCCGCAGAGGTGGCACAGCCTGCTAAGCGCATCGTGAACGGTCAGCTCGTAATAGAGAAGAACGGCAAGCGCTTCAATGCTGCTGGCGCAGAGTTTTAATTAATGCATAAAGCATAATTCATAATTAATCTAATGGAAGTAAATGATATGAAAAAGAAAGCATATATAGCACCGGATTTTACAACGGTGACACTTAAGAGTAAGCCTCTGCTTAATATGGTTAGTCAACTCGGAGATGCCCCAAAAGATGGTGGTAGTGCCCTCGTCAAGGGCGGTGTGTTCTGGAGCGATAATCCTAAGGACGAGGACAACTACGATGAGGAGTAGCTCCTTGAGTGAAGAAAAGAAATATTTCGTCTCGCAAGACGTAATTTTGGGTGGGAGTTAACAGATACCCACCTACATATTAACTTAACGGCGACTTGTCCGCGAGGACAGGCCGCCGTTTTTGAACCTCTCCCCAGCCCTCCCCCAAGGGGAGGGAGATGTTAATTGGAGGAGGGAATGGAAAGAAATTATAGGTGGATGGAAAGAAATTAGCAAGAATGAGAATAATAGGCTGGCGCATGAAGGGGAAGGGACAGAAATTAGAAGACTCCGCGAAGCGCCTGAGCACCTATGAAAAGAAAGAAATGAGCGAAGAATTATGATAATTAGGCTGGCGCAGTTGGAGATAAAAAGACAGAAATTATTATAATTAAGATAATTAGGCTGGCGCAGTTGGAGTGCTCAGTTACGATAATTATATTAATTATAATAATTTCTGTCTAAAAGTGTATTCTCAGATTTCTGTCGAGTTTAGAGTGGGTAGTCCTCGAAGGCGTAGAGTACTGTGGAGAGGTAACGCTCGCCGGTGTCGGGGAGGAGTGCCACAATCTTCTTGCCCTTGTTCTCGGGGCGCTTAGCGAGCTGGATGGCTCCTGCGAGTGCTGCGCCTGATGAGATACCTACGAGCAGTCCCTCGGTCTTGGCTACCTCGCGGGCTGTGCGGATTGCGTCATCGTTGTCTATGTCCAGCACCTCGTCGATGTAGTCACCCTTATAGGTCTTAGGTATGAAGCCTGCGCCGATGCCCTGTATCTTGTGTGCTCCGCTGGGCTTGCCGTTGAGAACGGCAGATGTGGCGGGCTCTACGGCATACACCTTCACGTTTGCGTTCTGCTCCTTCAGGTAGCGTGCCACGCCGCTGACGGTACCGCCGGTGCCTACGCCTGCCACGAAGATATCCACGGTGCCGTCGGTGTCGCGCCATATCTCAGGGCCTGTAGTGGCATAGTGCTTCTCTGGGTTGGCCTCGTTCTCAAACTGCTGCAGTATGACAGAGCCCGGTATAGAGTCACGCAGCTCTTCGGCAGCTTTGATGGCACCCTTCATGCCGTCCTTGCCAGATGTGAGGCGCACCTCCGCACCGTATGCCTTTACGAGGCTGCGACGCTCCACGCTCATCGTCTCGGGCATGGTGAGGATGAGGTGATAGCCCTTCACGGCGCTGACCAAAGCCAGACCCACGCCGGTGTTGCCTGATGTGGGCTCGATGATGGTGGCACCGGGCTTGAGGAGACCTTTCTTCTCGGCATCCTCAATCATTGCCAGTGCGATGCGGTCCTTCACGGAACCGCCTGGGTTAAAGAACTCTACCTTTGCAATCAAAGGTGTTTCAAGGCCGTTGGCCTTTGAGATTTTCTCAAGTGAGAGCAGCGGCGTATTGCCGATGAGCTCAAGAAGTGATTTTGCTATTGCCATGATGATAATAATAATTGAAGCCCCCCTCCAGCTCCCCCCCTGAGGGGGAGGGTAGTGTGATATGGGGGGAATTTTTGTTTTTTAATTATTCCGCTGCAAAGGTACTGCCTTTTCACCATTCCGGCAATACCATAAGTTTGTTATTTTGCAAATAGGGTGTTCAATATGATGTACCTAAAGTACTTAGATTTATGCCAGCTTATTTCATCAGCGAGCATCCACGGGGGACGTGGGCGTCCTCGCCAGCGATGTCGCGTAAGCGGCAATGACACAGGAAGGGATGAGGGATGAGGGGCGCCCCATACGGGGCAGAGAGGTCAAACATTTTTTTACGCGGGCGAGGACGCCCACGTCCCCCGTGGATGCTCGCTATATGCATAAAAGCGGGAACAACAAATTGAACAACCTATTTTGCAAGTTTAGTTTCTCTCCCCCTCGGGGGGAGTAGGAGGGGGTTATATCTTAGCGAAAGCCTGGTCGAGGTCTGCTATGATGTCGTCGATGTGCTCTACGCCTATTGACAGTCTTACCGTGGTCGGTGTGATGTGCTGCTGTGCCAGTTCCTCTGGGCTGAGCTGTGAGTGCGTTGTCGTGGCGGGGTGTATCACGAGTGACTTCACGTCGGCCACGTTAGCCAGCAGAGAGAAGATCTGGAGCGAGTCGATGAATTTCCATGCATCCTCCTGTGTGCCGTTGATCTCGAAGGTGAAGATGCTGCCTGCTCCCTTTGGGAAATACTTCTGATAGAGAGCGTTGTCCTTGTGTGTGGGCAGCGATGGGTGGCTTACGCTCTTCACCTTCGGATGCTTTGACAGGTAATCCACAACCTTCAGCGCATTCTCCACATGGCGCTCTATGCGCAGCGGCAGTGACTCCACGCCCTGCAGCAGAATCCAAGCATTGAATGGTGAGATGGTAGCACCGGTGTCACGCAGTATGACGGCACGGATGCGTGTCACGAAGGCGGCGGCTCCTGCCACGTCTGCAAAGACGGCACCGTGATAGGATGGGTCGGGCTTTGCGATAGATGGATACTTGTCGGCATTGGCCTTCCAGTCAAACTTACCTGCATCCACTATCACACCGCCGCGGCTTGAGCCGTGACCGCCGATGAACTTTGTGGCGCTATGCACCACCACATCGGCTCCGTGCTCTATAGGCCGGAACACGATGGGTGCAAAGGTGTTGTCAACAATGAGGATTGTGTTGTGTTTGTGTGCTATCTCCGCTATTGCGTCGATGTTGACAACGTCAGAGTTCGGGTTGCCGAAGGTCTCCACATACACCGCCTTGGTGTTTGGCTTGATGGCCGCCTCCACAGCCTGCAGGTCGCTTACATCCACGATGTCATAGCTTACGCCCTGAGTGGAGAGAGTATGAGTGATGAGGTTGTAAGAGCCGCCATAGAGATTGTCTGCTGCCACGATGTGGTCGCCGTTGCGTGCGATGTTCTGCAGAGCGTATGTGATGGCTGCTGCTCCTGAAGCCACTGCCAGGCCGGCCACGCCCCCCTCCAGAGCTGCCACGCGATCCTCAAAGACACCCTGTGTGGAGTTTGTCAGTCGGCCATAGATGTTGCCGGCATCGCGAAGACCGAAACGGTCGGCAGCATGCTGTGAGTTGTGGAACACGTATGATGTGGTCTGATAGATAGGCACGGCGCGTGAGTCCGTTGTTGGGTCCGCTACTTCCTGGCCAACATGAAGGGCCAGAGTCTCAACGTGAAGATTCTTGTTTTCTGTACTCATAGTTCTTTTCCTTTCTTTTTATTATACCTTATTATATATATGTTTTCGTTATTTCGTTATTTCGTTATTTCGTTAATTCGTTATGTCGTTAATTCGTTCGCTCGGCACTTTGTGACGCTTGCGTAACATCGTGGAGCAAGAATTTGTTAATTCGTTAATTCGTTAATTCGTTAATTCGTTAATTCGCCTCGTTTCTGGGTGCAAAGTTACGATGCGGAAGTGATATTTTCCAATAAAACTTGTGCAATTCAGAAAATCTTTCTAACTTTGCATCAAATTCGGAATATTATTCTACTGTATGTTCTGTTAGCAAGCGGAAAACGCCCAGCAGGGCGCGATTGCGGAATAGAATCTTTCTAAACAATTAATTGTTATGGCTTCAAAAAACTACACAGAGAACCTTGATTCTGTTGACATTCAGATACTGCGTAGCCTGCAGCAGGATGCCAGAATCACTATAAAGGACCTGTCGCGTGAGGTGAACCTCAGCGCCAGTCCGGTGTTTGAACGTATCAAGCGCATGGAGCGCGAGGGATACATCAAGCGCTATGTCACCGTGCTCGATGCGGAGAAGTTGCACAAGGGCTTCATCGTCTTCTGTAGCGTGAGGCTGTCGCCGCTGAACAAAAAGGTGGCAGAGGAGTTCTGCAAGATAATACAGGACATACCGGAGGTGACGGAGTGTTACAACATCTCCGGCCACTATGACTACCTGCTCAAGGTCCACTCGCCCGACATGAAATACTATCAGGAGTTTATCCTCAACACCCTCGGCCAGCTCTCCATGCTCGGCAGCCTTGAGTCCACCTTCGTAATGGAGGAGGTGAAGAATGCGTTCGGAATAGTGATATAATTGAAGTTTCGGATATAGCGGGCAACAGTATTACCCATAGAGAGTTTCAGCCGAAGGATTTTTCCCAAAAATATTTGGCTGATGTTCATAAATTGATTAACTTTGCATCGGTATTTATAGAAAACAGGTGGAGAAAATCAGACATATAAAACTGTTTGGGTCTTACTACAAGGAATTTTACGTTGCGCAATCACAAATTGTTCGCGACAAAATAAACTTCGTACTGCGGATGGTTGAGACTCAGAGAATCATTCCTAAGAAATTCTTCAGATTCTTGGAGGGGTCTGATGGCATATATGAGATTCGTGTAGAGATTGAGAGCAACATATACCGTGTGTTCTGCTGCATGGACGAAGGGGCAGTAGTCGTGCTCTTTCATGGAATTCAGAAAAAGAGCCAAAAGACCCCGCTGAAGGAAATAAAACGTGCAGAGAAAATAAAAAAAGAATATTATAAAAGTAAGGAGGCAGAATAATGGAAGCAAAGAAGAAAGAGGCGATTATGGCATGTGAGACCTTCGATGATCTGCTAAATGCCGAGTATGGCGTTCGTGGCACTGCCGAGCGTGAGACGTTTGAGTCTCAAGCCGATACCTTTTGTCTGGCTGAATGCCTGAAAGAACAGCGACGAATGGCTGGTCTTACTCAGGAGCAGTTGGCTGCAAAGATTGGCACAAAGAAAAGCTACATATCAAAGATAGAGAACGGTCACACTGACATACAGTTATCCACTCTCTTTCGTATTTTTGCCGGGTTGGGCAAAAGAGTGTCGGTGAGTGTGCTGTAGTTACCTAATGATCGTTTTTGTATAAACACTTGCAACACTAAACGCATGAACATGAAACAAAGAAGAATTCGGGCCTTTGTCATGGCTATATTGCTCGTTATGGCTGTCTGTGCCAGTGCTCAGTTGGGCAACCGCGGCAGGAACCTTCCTACGCAGGAGGAGGCAGCCTTCTACAAGAGTGATGAGGCGCGGGCCATTGCCGATCAGGTGCTGCTCTACCAGCGCGTCACCGGCGGTTGGCCAAAGAACATAAACATGAGCCGCCCCCTGAGCGATGAGGAGCGCAAGCAGGTGATGGCTGACAAGGCGCGCCGCGATGACTCCACCACCGACAATGGCGCCACCAATATGCAGATGCGCTATCTGGCGAGGATGTATCAGGCAACGAAGGATGCGCGATACAAGGAAGGATTTGTACGCGCTGTGGGGTATCTCCTCAGCGGACAGTACGAGAACGGTGGCTGGCCGCAGTTCTGGCCTGACCCGCACGGCTATCAGAAACATATCACGTTCAACGACGGCGCTATGTATAACACCATGATGCTCCTGCGCAATGTTGCCGAGCAAAAGGGTGACTACAAGGGATTGGCCGACAAACAGCTGCGCAAGCGCTGCATGGATGCGTTCAATAAGGGTGTGGAATGTATCCTCATTACGCAGATGCGCAACAAGGACGGCGAGCTGACGGTGTGGTGTCAGCAGCACGACCGCAACACCTACGCACCGGCTCATGCCCGTGCATACGAGTTGCCTTCATATTGCTCAATGGAGAGCGCCGACCTCGTGAGGCTGCTGATGACCCTGCCCAAGCCCGATGACCGCGTGAAGCAGTCGGTGCACGCTGCCATGAGGTGGTTTGACAAGTACAAGCTGACAGGCCTGCGCATACAGCGCCACGGGCCGTGGGCCAGCATGGACGGCGATACGAAGCTGGTGAAAGACCCCGATGCGGGACCGATATGGGGTCGGTACTATGACCTGAAATACTGTGAGCCATACGTCTGTGACCGTGACGGCCTGCCGCGAAGGAGACTGGAGGACATAGGCCATGAGCGCAGAAACGGCTATGCATGGTTCAGCAACCGTCCCGCGGAGATATACAGCGTGTATGACGCATGGGCTGACAAGTATGACCCACAGAACAAGGTGAGCATCAGCCTTACCACCAAGGGAGCTAACGAGAACGGACTCATAGAGATGTTCCGCCAGCCCAAGAGACATCTGAGCGACTTTGATGCCGTAGTCAATGAGGGCGAGAGCATACAGGCAGCGATAGAGTGCGCACCGGCAAAGCCCGACAGCGCTTCGCCATATAAGATATTCATTCGTAAGGGAATATATCGTCAGAAGGTTATCATAGACCGCCCTAACATAGTCCTTGTGGGCGAACAGCGTGACAGCACTATTATCACCATAGCCGAGACCGCTAAGACAATGACTGTCAAGAAGTATGCGGGGAAACCCGTCCACAACGGCGTGGTGTGTCTGCAGGAAGGTGCAGACAATGTTGTTATCAGCGGCCTGACCGTGTATAACGACTACGGCACCGCAGTAGAGCCCGGCAACACCACACATCAGATGGCTGTCTATGGGCGCGGCACACGTACCATCATCGTCAACTGCAATATATGGGCTGACGGCAACGACGCCCTGTCACTGTGGGCAAGGGACGGCGGCATGTATTATCATGCAGACCTCTTCCTGCGTTGCCCGGGTGTTGACTTCCTTTGTCCGCGTGGATGGTGCTACGCCACACGATGTCGCTTCTACGGTGACGGGCGTGCCATACTGTGGCATGACGGACGTAACAATCCGATGCAGAAGCTTGTGGTGACCAACTCAGAGTTTGATGCCAAGAGCCCCACACCGCTCGGACGCTATCACCACGACTCGCAGTTCTATATCGTGAACTGCAAGCTGTCAGGCAATATCCTTGACCGCAACATAGAGCATGCTTACAAAGGCCGCACCGCAGAGGAAATGGCAAAGGAAGGCAAGGTGCTTGACCCGTGCCCATTGGGACAGCGTGTGTATTACTACGGCAACCGTCGCGAAGGCGGACACAGCGGGTGGCTGGACAATAACCTGCAGACAGCACCGGGAGCCCCGGAGTTTCATGCCATCACGGCACCGTGGACCTTCGACGGCCAGTGGGATCCGGAACAGAGACTGCGTGACCTGTGGTATGTCATTGCGTATTGATGGGATGTAGAAATATCGAGATGTCGATATAACGATATGCCGATATGTCGATATGCCGATATGTCGGGATGCCGATATTCCGATATATCGATGCCGCGATGATATCGCGGCCAATGGAAGAAGGAATTTATACATCATAAATAAATGAAGCGTTTACTATTATTATCTCTCTTGTCTTCGTGCTTGGCTGGCTTTGCCGGTGAGCGATACAATTTCAATGCTGACTGGCGTCTTGCCATAGGCGATGTGACTGACGGCGCGTCTGCGGTGACGCCTGATGCTGACTGGCAGCAGGTGACGCTGCCATACGCCTGGAACCAGGGTGAGGCCTATTCGCGGAACTGTTCGGAACTGTCGGACACGGTGATGTGGTACCGTAAGCATTTCCGCTTGCCGGAGTCGGCACGGGGCAGGAAGGTATTCGTGGAGTTTGAAGGTGCCCGCTTCGGCGCGCATGTTTTCATTAACGGCCATGACCTGGGATGGGCAGACAACGGCGTGATGGCATTCGGATTTGACCTGACACCTTATATTAATTATAAAAAGGATAATGTGCTTGCCGTCTATGTGGATAGCGACTGGAAATATCGCGAGCATAAGGCCACGATAAACGGGGAGGGCAAGGAGGTGCACTCCACCTTCCAGTGGAACGATAAGAACTTCTACTGCAACTATGGCGGCATCAACAAGCGCGTGTGGCTGCACGTGACGGATGATGTGTATCAGACATTGCCGCTATACAGCAACCTCGGTACTAAGGGCGTGTATGTATATGGCAGTGACTATGACATAAGTGGCAAGAGAGTGAGGTGTAATGTAGAGTCGGAGGTGGTGAACGGCAGCGGCAAGCCCAAGGAGGTGATGCTGCACGTTGACGTGACAGACCTCAGCGGGCAGACGGTGGCATCGTTTGACGGCGCGCCGGTAAAGGTGGCAGCGGGTGATACCGTAACGCTGAAGGCGCACAGGGAACTGACGGATGTGCATTTCTGGTCATGGGGCTACGGCTACCTATACACCGTGCACTCATCGCTTGTGGTAAACGGTAAGAAGGGTGACTGTCAGAGCATCCGTACAGGTTTTCGCAAGACAGCCTTCAGGGACGGTATGGTGTATCTCAATGACCGTGTGCTGCAGCTGAAAGGCTTTGCCCAGCGCTCCACGAACGAATGGCCAGCGGTGGGTATCTCCGTGCCGGCATGGATGTCGGACTACAGCAATGCCCAGGTGTTGGGGTGCAACGGCAACTTCTTCCGCTGGATGCACGTGACACCGTCGAAGCAGGATGTGGAGTCATTTGACCGCCTGGGCCTGATACAGGCAATGCCGGCAGGTGATGCAGAAAAAGACGTGACGGACCGCAGGTGGGAACAGCGGTGTGAGGTGATGCGCGATGCCATCATCTATAACCGCAACAACCCGTCCATACTCTTCTATGAGGGTGGTAACAATAACATCAGCGACGCTCACATGGCTGAGCTGAAGGCGATACGCGACAAGTATGACCCACACGGAGGACGTGCCGCAGGCTCACGCAACATGCTGAATTCCAAGGAGGCAGAGTATGGCGGCGAGATGCTGTATGTGAACCGCTCGGCAGGAAAGCCGATGTTCCAGATGGAGTACAGCCGCGACGAGGGCCTGAGACGCTACTGGGACCGCTGGTCATACCCATACCACAAAGAGGGCGAGGGCCCGCTGTATCGCGGTTCGCGTGCCGTGGATTACAATCACAATATGGACGGCCACGCCGTGGAGAATATAATAAGGTGGAACGAATACTGGCTTGCGCGCCCCGGACAGGGAAAGAGCGTGAACAGCGGTGGAGCCAAGATCATCTTCTCGGACTCCAACACCCATGCCCGAGGCGAGAAGAACTACCGTACCTCAGGCGATGTGGATGCCATGCGTCTGCCTAAGGACTCTTGGTTCGTACACCAAGCGATGTGGGACGGATGGGTAGATACAGAGAAAGATCACACGTATATCATAGGCCACTGGAACTACTGCGACACCGTGGTGAAGCCCGTCTATGTCTGCTCCACAGGCGACGAGGTGGAACTGTTCCTCAACGGCAAGAGCCTGGGGAAGGGCAGGCAGTCAAACACCTTCCTCTTTACCTTTGACAATATCCATTGGGAGCCGGGCACGCTCCGTGCCGTGTCTTACCGGAAGGGTAAGGAGGTAAGCTCATACGAGGTATCCACCATAGGCGAACCCGTGAAGCTGCGCCTGTCATGGATAGACTATCCGAAGCAGTCAGCAGGTGGAAACAGTTACGCCTTCCGTGCTGACGGCAGCGACCTGCGCATAGCTCAGGTGGAGGCGGTGGATGCCAAGGGGCACCGTCATCCGTTGGCTCACGATATGGTGACCTTCTCCATCAGCGGTGAGGGAACATATCTCGGCGGTGTCAGCGGCGTGGTGTCTGACGAGGAAAGGGCACGCAATGCCGCGGCGCAGGCCGGTGCAGAGGGTGCAATAGCTATCAAGGAAGGACATTCGACGGACACCAACGGCATTGGCTCTACGCGCCTGATGCTGGAGGGCGGTGTGATACGTGTCCTTGTGCGCTCTACGCTGACTCCGGGTGACATAACGCTGAGAGCCTCGGCACCGGGATATAGCGACGCCGTGCTGACAGCGACAACCGTTGCAACACCGGTAAAGGACGGCTTCTACGTGGATGGAGACCAGTACCCCATTGAGGCAGACTGGAGCAGAGCGCTGCCGTCATACCTGCTGCGCGGTGAGACACCGGCAACGCCATCGTTCACGCAACATCTTGTCACCGTCCCCATAAAGCATGTGAATGTGCCTGTGAACCAGGAGGATGTGTCAAAGCTATATGACGACAATGAGGCTACGGACACGAAGATGTATGGCGAGTCATCAAAGTGGACCTCTGACGGTGTGCTGGATAATGCATGGCTCAGCGTGAAGCTATGGCGCCCCGCTGCCATCAAACAAATAGCACTGCGAATGAATGATTTCCGCAGTGCCTCATATCCTCTTCAGGTTTATGCCGACGGTGTCCTGATATGGCAGGGATACACCGACAAGGCCTTAGGGTGTAGTTATCTCAATATAGAAAAACCCGTGGTGAGCGATTCGTATGAGATACGTATGATTGGCCCGATGGAACGTAAGGAAGCCTTCGCCAATATGACAGAGCTTGCAGCCAAGAAGAATGTCTCTACCAAGGCCTCTACGTCCAACCGCCTTTCAATAATTGAGATGCAGTTTATGGAGTAAAGCCCCCTCCCAACCTCCCCCAAAAGTAGCCCCCTCCCGACCTCCCCCTGGGGGAGGAGGAGTTAACAAATTAGCCTCTCTAACCTTCGCAAAGGTTGGAGAGGCTAATATTGTATATTAAACGAGGTACTTAGTAAATTTGCTCCTCCCCCCAAGGGGAGGTTGGGAGGGGGCTTCTCTTGGGGGAGGTCGGGAGGGGGCTTCTCTTTGGGGGAGGCTGGGAGGGGGCTACCTTATAAACAGCATCTCTCGATACTTCGGCAGAGTCCACACCTCATCATCTACTTTGGCCTCGAGTTTGTCGATGTGGTAGCGTATCTGCTCCATCAGCGGCTCCACGGTGTCGTGGTAGGCTATCGCCATCTCGCGGGCAGAGGTGATTTTGTTTGCTACCCTGCGTGCATCGGTGAGTGCCTGACAGCCTTCTTCTATGGTCTTCACGCGCTCAGCAATCTCGGAGATGAGTGCCAGATTGGATGCGGCAACGGTCTTGAACTGCTCCTCGGGCAGGATGGCCTTGAGTGCGGCAACGTTCTCTGCCAGCTTGGTCTGATAGCCCACTACCTGCGGGATGATGTGATTGATAGACAGGTCGCCGAAGATGCGTGCCTCTATCTGTATCTTCTTGGTGTAGGTCTCCCACTTTATCTCGTTGCGAGCCTCCAGCTCCTTGCGTGACATCACGTTGAGTGACTCAAACATCTGTATAGATGCCTCGTCCAGATAGCGGTCGAAGATGATGGGGCATGATGTCTCCACGTCCAGACCTCTTCGTGCTGCCTCTTCCACCCATTCCTCTGAATAGCCGTTGCCGTCAAAGCGTATGGGTTTGCAGGTCTTGATATCGTCGCGCAGCACGGAGATGATTGCTGAGTGCTTGTTCTTTCCACCCTCGATAAGTTTATCTACGCGCTTCTTGAAATCCACCAGTGCCTCGGCTACGGCTGCGTTGAGTGCTATCATTGCAGAGGCGCAGTTAGCCTCACTGCCCGGTGCACGGAACTCGAAACGGTTTCCGGTGAAAGCGAACGGGCTGGTGCGGTTGCGGTCAGTATCGTCTATCAGCAGCTCTGGCACCGAAGGGATGTCGAGGCGCAGACCTGACTTGCCCCTGATGGCGATGGTCTCGTCTGTCGTATTCTCCAGATGGTCCAGCACCTGCGTCAGCTGGCGTCCAAGGAAGGATGATACTATGGCCGGCGGTGCCTCGTTGCCACCCAGACGGTGGGCATTCGTTGCAGACATGATGCTGGCCTTCAGCAGACCGTTGTGACGATAGACAGCCATCAGCGTCTCTACTACGAATGTCACGAAGCGCAGGTTGCTGAGGTTGTCCTTGCCGGGGGCATGGAGCAGCACACCGGTGTCGGTAGAGAGCGACCAGTTGTTGTGCTTGCCTGAACCGTTGACACCGTCAAAGGGTTTCTCATGCAGCAGGCAGCGGAACCCATGCTTGCGTGCCACCTTCTTCATCAGCGACATGAGCAGCATGTTGTGATCTACGGCGAGGTTGGTCTCCTCAAATATCGGTGCCAGCTCAAACTGATTGGGTGCCACCTCGTTGTGGCGTGTCTTGCAGGGGATGCCCAACTCAAGTGCCTCTATTTCAAGATGTTTCATGAATGCCGCTACTCTCTCTGGTATGGAACCGAAGTAGTGGTCATCCATCTGCTGGTCTTTGGCAGAGGAATGTCCCATGAGCGTTCTGCCTGTGAGCAGCAGGTCGGGGCGGGCAGAGTAGAGACCTTCGTCAATGAGGAAATACTCCTGCTCCCATCCAAGGTTTGAGATGACCTTCTTCACCTCCGGGTAGAAATAGCGCGCCACGTCTGTGGCAGCCTCGTTGACGGCACGCAGAGCCTTCAGCAGAGGTGTCTTATAGTCAAGGGCCTCACCCGTGTAGGATATAAAGACGGTAGGAATCATCAGCGTGTCGCCGATGACGAATACAGGCGATGTGGGGTCCCATGCGGAATAGCCGCGGGCCTCAAAGGTGGAGCGTATGCCACCAGAGGGGAACGACGACGCATCAGGCTCTTGCTGCACCAGCGACTTGCCGGCAAAATCCTCTATCATGCCGCCCTTGCCGTCATATTCCAGGAATGCATCGTGCTTCTCGGCTGTCGTGTCTGTGAGAGGCTGAAACCAGTGTGTGCAATGTGTCACACCAAGACTCATAGCCCATTTCTTCATGCCATCAGCCACAATGTCGGCGGTGGCACGGTCCAACGGGGTGCCGTTGTCTATCACGTCAAGCATCTTCTTGTAAGCCTCACGAGGAAGATACTTCTTCATCTTCTGCTTGGTGAATACATACTTGCCGAAAAACTCTGACGGACGCTCCTTAGGAGTGGGTACATCTGCCGGCTGCTTTCTGAAGGCAGCGCCAACCATCTGAAATCTTAAACTTGCCATGTTAAATTCCCTTAATTCTGAATTTGTGAGCGCAAAGGTACGATTAAGTCTTGAGATATGCAAGAAAAAATCACGCAAATTTTTTCTTGCATATCCAAGGCGGAGTGTCTTCTTTCAGCCGCTACGCTTGATGAAAGCGTCGCTATGCGCCGAGCGCGACACTAGTCAGAGGTACGATTAAGTCTTGAGATATGCAAGAAAAATGGACGCATTTTTTTATTGTATATCCAAGGCGGAGTGTCTTCTTTCAGCCGCTTTGCTTGGTGAAAGCGCCGCAAGTGTTGAGTGTAACAGCAGTCAAAGCCGTGCGAAAAAAAATGCTATGCAATAAGAAAAAATGGTAAAAAGTTTGGCAGTTATAATAAAATGTCATACCTTTGTACTTTAAAACATTTGATTAATGTATGAAACTTTATATATTTAAATATATAACATGTATCACAATGGCGTTGCTGCTGATGGTATCATGTACATTTAATGATGCCACAGAACCATCCACCCCCGACAGCTCTGCCTCTGTGTCGGTCGCTTTCAGACCGTACATCGTCAGTGCAGATACGCGTGCCACCTATCCTGAGGGCACTTCGGGAAACGGCATCGTGGGGATAATAGACAACGAGCGCCTGAAGGAAACCGGCTTCGGCGTCTTTGCACAACATACCGGTAATTACGATTGGCAAACATATACCAAGACCGTTCCCTTTAACTTCATGTGGAACCAGCAGGTGACCTGGGATGCCGATCTTTCATGGACTTACAGCCCCGTGAAATACTGGCCCAATGACAATCAGCCCGCAGACGACAAGGGGGCTCAGGGCTCGCAGCCGCATAGCTACCTCAACTTCTTTGCATACGCACCGTATCAGGAGGTGGCAACACCAGCAACGGGATTTGACGTAAAGGACTACGACGGCGACGATGCCGGAACAGACCCCGACCACGACGGTATCGTGCAGATTGTGGGCAACAGCACTAACATCAATGATAGTTACATCTATTACCGCACGAGCAACGACAATCCATTCGGTTCAGAGGAGAGTGTCGATCTGCTGTGGGCTACGCAGCGCGACCTGTGGAAGACGAAAGAGAGCGGCGAGGGCTACGTCAACGGACGTGTGAGCCTGCCGTTCAAGCATGCCCTTGCGCTGTTCGCCGTCACGGTGCAGGGCCTCTTTGATCATGCAAACAATGACGATACCACAGCGCCATATCCTACCGACCGCGACATCTTTACAAAGATACTGGTGGAGAGCGTCGATTTCAGCGGCTCGCCTGTATTTAAGGAGGGAAAGATGTATATAGCACCAAGTCCCGCCACAGCCGATGTGCCACACTGGGATATGACAGCCGGCAAGGAGCACAGTCTCATCGTTGACGGAGAGGAAGTGAACCCCACCTTTGCCAACCGTTATCTTGACGGTACGTGGAAGAAATACTGGGACGAGAGCGATATAGGTGTGTCTGTCCCGGAAAATCTGAAAAGCTTCCTTCAACTCAGCGACCAGGACGACGATGGCGATGTGGATGCCGATGATGCCTTAGTACTCTATAACCAGCTGCCCAAGGGCGTGAGCCATACGGAGGTGCCGCTGAACTATACCAACTACGATACGGAGGCAGGCAAGTACGAGGACTACTACTATATGGTATTGCCCAACGATGAGTACCGCACGTCCCACCCCACAGAGAAGATGACGGTGAGGATGGTGTACTACGTGATAACCTATGATGAACGACTGACGCTGGTGAAGACCGGATATCCCAAGTACTTCAGCATAGTGAAGAACAACATCACGGCCGTCTTTGACAACTTCTCGTTTGCGCCAAACAAGAAGTACAAGCTACGCCTGCAGCCGGGTCTGACGTCAGCCAAGTTTGAGGTGACGATGGTGGATGACTGGGACACGCCGCTCACGCTCGACCCGGAAGTGGTGGACTGGTATGAGACGCCGATAGAATATGATGTAGAGTGATGATAAATGCATAATGCATAATGCATAATTCATAATTCGGGTTCTGCAAACAGAAATCACGCCCTGTAGGGGCAACAGAACATGACAGAAACTTGAGTTACAACGAAACGAAAAAAAACAAAATGAGACTCAATATAAACATAGCGATGAGTGTGTTGCTGGCAGCCGTGATGCTGCTGACGGGCTGCACCGATGAGCTCCTTACTGCCGAAGAGTTGCAGAGCACGCAGTTTGCTGACTCGCGGGAAGTGAAGATAGCCGTAGCCGAGACCAGCTGGGATGGGGCGACTGTCAGCGTGACACGTGCAGGTGAGACGCTTGAGGCGCTGAAAGAGAACTCCGACCGCACGTGGGACTTCACCAAGACTCCGAAGCTGGACGTCAGTGTGCTGAAGGCAGAAGCCGCGAAAGATGAGGGAGCGAGGTGGATATATGACGAGCCGAAAAATCGCTATACTAACTCATCTAATATCGATGGAGCCTTAGCAGCTAATGGTATAGAGCTGTATATGACTGAAGGGTTGAGCTTTAGTAGTCTTTCAGATAATACAGGAGATATAAAGATAGACGTTGACAAACAAATACAGTTGGGAGGTAGTAATATAGTGCTGACCATATCCAATCTGAAGGCAGGTCAGGAAGTGACTATAAAGTTTGCTGCTACTGGCGCAACAACTGCAACCTTTGATACCCGAACAAATCTGAAAGATGCGACAGGATTTACGGCTGCTGACAAGAATACGACTCAGGAGGGTAAGGCAACGGTGGTTGCAGATGGTGCTGTAACATTCAAAAACACAACGAGCGGTACTGGCATCAATATCTACAGCATCTCCGTTACACGTGCAGAGAGCGACGGTTTCGGTCTGTACTGTAGTAGTGACCGTATGAAGGTAATCAACAGTCACATCGTTTGGGACAATGAAATACAGAGCTGGAAGGGTATCTCAAATGATGCATACCTGATGCTTTGGCCACATAACATCATGAGATGTAACGTGGCGTTCAACGACCCCGTCGAGCAATCCTGGGCCAACTATTATACATTTAGTGTCAATCATAACTTCCATAGCAAATTTACGGGTTGCACTTACGACGGTATTACTTTCACCCAGGGACTGAAAATGGAATCAAGCACCTCCATCAGTTTTACCCCTGGAATCAGTTCCAATCCTGTCACAGTCACCATTGTGCAGTCTGACTGGCAGGATGACGAACACCCACATGGAACACCGAAGACGATAAAGTTTGATGATACTGAGCTCAGTGTGGCCAATGCAAAGACTATTCCTGGTGGTAGAGTCTATACAATAAGAAATGTTGTAGCGAATTCCAGCACCACTCACACCATCACTCGCGGCAGCGGTGAGAGTGGCATCTTCTATGTATGTGCGGATATTCCATTTACTGCCTATGCGCCGTATATTAGTGACGCTAACCTTGTTCCTGCAGAAAAAGTAAATGATTATCCTGCAGAGAATACCAATGCTTATGGCATCGTATCACGCAATAAGGACAGTATCGTCTTCAAGCCTCATTCTGATAACCGTATCGACCTGATGTATGCCGAGCATACCACGACTAATGACGGTGTGGTGAATCTGAACTTCAAGCATGCACTTGGAAAGCTGTCTATCGGTACCATCCGTAATGACTACGGTGAGAATCTGTCCCTTAATCAGATTACCATTTCGGGTACCAGAAATATAAAGGGAACGCTGTCGCTGAGTACAGGAGAATGGAGTAACATAACGGAAAATGAAGAGAATGTGGTATATAATGCAGCCACACTTGCAACCATATTCGGCGACCTAAATATTCCCGACAAGGGAGCTCTCACCTTCCCGAAGAATGTGGCATACACGCAGATCCCAGGAACAACGCTGACGTTTACGTATCAGTTCAAAACCGTCAATAATACAACATTCTCCGTGGCGGCAACGATGAGAGTTGACCAAGGAGTAAACAAGTTCGTAAACATTACGATAGGTCAGAACCACGAGGTGGTGCTGGAGTGATGATGAATGCATAATGCATAATTCATAATTCATAATTCATAATGCATAAGTTCAGCAAGCTTGAACACGGCCTGAAGGGCCAGAAGCTTATAGCCCAGGGTAGCGCCCTGGGGATGTAGTGCAGAAAGTAAAACGCGCCCTGTAAGGGCAACAGAACATGAGCGAAACTTGAGTGACAACGAAGAGAAAGAAAAAAGAAATGAGAATCAAGATACAAATATCAATGGTGATGCTACTGGCGCTGACAGCTCTGCTGACGTGTTGCACCAATGACGATGTCACCACAGAGCAAACAGCCGCCAAGCAGGGTGCGCCGCTGTCGTTTGATGTGGCAGAGGTAGTGGAGGAGCAAACCCGCAGCGGCAGTGCCGGCAACATCGACTATAGCGTGCTGTCGAAGAGTGGCTATGGCTTTGGTGTCATCGCAGGAGCACCGCTGAGCTGGGACAACAAGCAGGTGAAGTATGTTGATAACGCCGGTACTAATGTCAACCCTGGCTCGGCCTTCTTCTATCCCAGCAAGTGGAGATACTGGACAAGCGACAACGAGATAAAATACTGGAATAAGGATATCAATGGTGCTGCTGTGGACTTCTATGCCTATGCACCGTATGTGGCTTCGCCGGCAGAAGGCACAGGCATCACGTCCATCAGTGGTACTAATGTATCCTATGCTATCAATACCAATATCACTCAGGGCGTGGACCTGCTGTGGGGCGTGAATGGCTCTACGGGACTGCCGTGGAAGAAAACCACATATACTGCTACGGGTGATGGCAAGCTGCCTACGGGAGGTCCGGTGCTCTTCACTTTCCGTCATGCGCTGGCGGCTATCGGTTTCCGCACCCAGGTGATGATAAATCAGGAAAACATCACCACCGACTTTGAAGACGAGTCGGCAATTGCCGGTGTGCTGTGGAATAGCGATGTGACGAAACGTGGTAACTACAAGGTGACCATCAAGAAGATAGAACTGATAGGTAACTTCCACCCCAGCGGTACGCTGAGTCTGGATAACGGAACGAAGAACGAAGCCAACTGGAGCAAGACTGCGGCTACAGAGCAGACGCTGACTGTAAGTGCCGACCCAGATGGTGATGACAATAGTGATGACGGTCAGATTGTGGCGAGTATGAGACATCCGCATGCCAAAACGACAACAACCGATGGTGAGGGCGGTAGTGACAGTGATGCCAAAACGATTATGACCTCTGCGACTATCACTGGTGTTTCCCAGGATGTTCAGCAACAGGTGGCGGTCAACGACGGCAACGACAAGGAGTCGTGTTTCTTCGTCATCCCCAGCGTTGCACGCAACTATACGCTGAAGCTCTATTGGTGTGTCAGCGCCATACTGCCCGACAACGAGACGGAGACATACATCGCAGAGGATCATGAGAACACCATCAATATCAGCAGTTTGGAGCTGAAGGCCGGCACGAAATACCTGCTGACCTTTGTCATCGGACTGAAACTGATAGGTCTGACTGTGGAGGCTACCGACTGGAATACCGAGAATGTGAACGCTCAGATTACCATCGAGCACGGCACAAGCGCCAGCGAATCGTTGGCAAAATAAAGCCCCCTCCCAACCTTCCCCTCAAGGGGAGAGGATAGAAATGTAACAAACGGAATAATGGAATAACGAAATATATGACCATAACGACAATTACACGACATAGATGCATTACGACGAAGCTACTGCTCCTCCTCCTGCTCCTGATGACAGGAGCCGGTGAGGTGTGGGGAGCTCATTCATATTATTCGCAGAACTACGAGGACCAGAGTGATGCCAGTTTGTGGTCGTCAGCGAACCATTCTGGAGGTCTTTCGCTTGTAACAGATGATGCTACTTATGGTAAGTACATTTTATTTACAGCACCTGAAGGAGGTCTTAGTGGACCACGAACGGCCTATACAAACTTTAGCGTCTCAGAATGGCCATATTCTTCATATACTATAGAGTTTGATGCTGCACTGCGAACATGTAATACCACAAACCATTGCACAGAATTGGTTGTGGCCTCTGATGGATATGAACTTGAAGGAAATAAATATTTTGTCGGTACAAATGAAGACAAGAATAATTTCCTGTTCATGTTGAGAAGTAACGGTGTTTCAAGTACAACCACTTACTTAATCAATAATACAGCTAATAGTGTAACAATAGCAGAAAATACTTGGTTCCATGTTAAATTGAACGTCAATATAACCAATACTACTGTCTCATATACGATATCCGGTGGAGCAACTGCGTCGGGTACATATAATGTAACTGATGGAACGAGTATGGAAGCAAAGTCACTTGTTGCAACAATTGGTAAAGGATATTATGGAACTGTAAAAATTGATAATATTGCGATATATAGCACCTGGTACTACCTGAAGACTGATATACCGACAACTTTAGTCAGTACGGGAGGCGCTGAAGGAGTAACTGTGACTCATCCATATCCACACTATGTGTTGAGTGGCACGACGCTCTATCGTTATCCATCAACAGGCGTCAATCCCAACTATGGTAAGACCTTCACGCTGACCTCTACGGACAATCAAGAGTTTACCCTTACACATGATGGTACAATTAGTAATGTTGTTGACTATAGGGAGGCAGAAGAATTTATGACGCCTATTAGCGGCAATAACTTTCTGTATATTCGTTGTTCTAATACGCAGGGTGCATACGCAAGCGCTTATGTTGATGCACTTACCCTTCCACAAGGTGTTTATACGTTAACCACAGCATCCTATGCCAACTCCAGCACAACATTCAGTTTTAAAGTCGGCAATGATGTGGTATTCACACAAACAGGTAATGGTGGCTGGAGAGAGACATCCAGCGGAAATATCCAGATTCCTGCCAATACTCCTGTCCAGGTGATTGGCGGTAGCCGCAGCTATGGTTTGGACTATGTCTTTGCCCAAGCACAGTTTGCATATATGACAGCGTCGGGTGAATTGACAAAAGGCTCTACCACTACACCTACGTTGACAAATAGTCTGTCGATGGATGGACATACAATATCCTATGCTTCAAGCAACCAGGGTGTGGCAACGGTAAACGCTTCTACCGGTGAGATAACAGCTAATCATAACGGTACTGCTGTGATTACGGCATCGTATATAAATTCATCTACATCCGCAGTAGAATATACAGCCACTTATACGGTAACGGTAACCGGTGAAACGGCAGGAACCTATACCCTCACACCTTCTCCGACAACTGTGGAAACCTTTACTGTGACAGGTGCAGGCATGCTGCCACAGACTATAGACGGCAACATGATGAGCCTGTCGTTCGGTGCAGATAATGAAGTGCAGGTTGTAGAAACTGTTGGTAGTGAACTTGGTGTCAGGGGTATTGATACGAACAACTATTCACATGTATATGTTTCTGCTGATATTCCCACCATGGGTTCCTATTTTGCCATTACGCCCAAGCAGAATGGTGTGCTCAGTTTTAGGGGCTATATGTCTGAAGCCAATGCTATCCGACTGACAGATGCGGATGGTAACATTCTGGAACGCATCGGTGCTTCAAGTGTTACCGCTAATGGTTGGATAAACTATAATTTCGGAACCTTGCTAAACAGTGGTAATACCTATTATCTGTTTGCAGAGACGCGATCTATGACTCTTCATGACGATGATACTTACCCCACGCTCTATCTGAACAACTTAACTTTGACAAAGACTGAGGGTACCACCATCAATCTGATTGACCAATCTTTGTTGTTCTTCCCTAATAACAATGGTAATTATAATCGACTGGATCGTAGCATCCCCGGATTTGATATCACATTTATGGGTGACGGCTTCAAATATCAGAATTCAAAGAATTTTATTGTACGATACGATGCAAATGGTCCGGCAAACAATTATATGAAGATTACGCCACGTCGGGCTTCCGGAGCATCTACGGATGTGGAGATTACTGGTGTGACACTTCTTTATTCAAATGCTACCAATAGTCCGAAGGTTACCATTGCAGGGACGGAAAAGACGTTGGGGGCTTCTGATATATCCTGTGCTTGGACAGGACTGTCTGCCAACGATATCACCATTACCCTTACCAGCGGAAGCGACACCCAATTCCTTTTGAAAGCCGTTTCAATCACTTATTCATTAAATAATGGTGCGACACTCAGCACTTCCAAGCAAGATGTTAACTTGATGTTTGAAAAGGAGTATGTGTACGGTTATGAGGGAGATGTCATAGAAAATAAATTCTGGGTCGATACACCTAAAGCCTATTATGGCGATGTGACGTTCTATGGCAATGTGTCATATTATGGTAGTGGTAGTGGCTTCAGTAATGGAAACACGAATGAAGTAACGAAGATAAAAGACGATTCGGACAACAAAACTTATTATAGAGACCAGACTGCTAATCCTGACGAGGAATATAAAGTCCGTATCGGACAGGGTGTCTGCGTGTTGGAAGCATCAACTCCTGCGACAACTTATTTTAATGCAGGTTATGGCAGCACCCGTCTTTATAGCCGCGACTATGTGGAGGAACGTCAGCCAGGACATGAGTTAGTGTTGGCACCAAATGCTGAGTACACCGTGCCAGCAGCAAGTGGATTATCATTCAAGGTGACAACCAGCGGAGGCTCTATCTCGCTCACAGGTACCGATGCCACCCCAAGCACAGCCTTAACAAATGATCAGGTATTTTCGACTACAGCCAATGCTACATCAGTAACTATAAAGAATACGGGTGATGCCGATATCACCATCAAGAAGATTGAGGTGAGCCGCAAGAAACCTACACTCGACTTTGGCTATATAGGTGCTGCAGGTGCAGGCAGTGATGTGCTGTTCCCTGGCTCGAGTACTAATCCTAATACCTATACTCCTAACGCCTTCACAATAATGGATGAAAAGGGTGAAACTGATTTGTCCAGCTATTATGCAGACACAGGAACCTATGCCATCACGCAGGCTGTGGCAGGAGTGAACATCAATGAATCGTCGGGTGTGCTTACCGTAACCGACGGCGCAGCCAACGGAGTGCTGAAGGTGACGCTGACCGTGAACCCGAAAGAAGCCAATAAGGCAGACTACGCCCCCATCACCAAGACACTCGAACTGAAGGTCGTAGATGGTATATGGGACTTCCGTACATATAGCCGAGATGAACATCGCACGATGTACAACAGCGATGGTTGGAGCGGAAGTTATGGTGGTTGGTATGCTAGTCGTGATAATGCTGAGTTTGAAGACATCATTCGTAAAGGTGGTACTCCGCTGCCTCGTGCCTTGGCATTGCAGACCATGGGTAAGCATCGTCTGCTGCATACTAATCACGGTTACCTGCACCTGCAGGGAAAAGGAATAGGTGGCACAGAGTCTGCAAACGGAGGCGGACAATTGCGTGTCCCCGTCAAGGCCGGTATGCTGGTGGAAATAAATAGCTACTCAGGGGATCTGCTGTCGGAAATGGAGATTGACGGTGTCACCGACATAGAGGGCAACGACGTGACGATGTTCTATGTGAACCCCAGTCCTGCTTCGCAGTACTTCCTTGCAAAGAGTGATGGCTATATCATCGTGCGCAACCCGTCAACCAACCTCGACCTGCACATCTGCTATATCAAATCGTCAGCAGATATGGCTTTTAAGTATGGCGAGGAAGATGAGAGTGGCAATATTATCACTTATGTTGATGCCGGTGCGGGAAAATGGACTAACCCCGTTATGAACCAGGGGACAACGACGATAGCGTATTCTTGTGTCAATAATATTAATGCGCCTGTAACATCAATAGATGAAGAAACTGGCGAGGTCACTTTAGGAGGTGCTTATGGTAGGTTTACAGGAACGGCTACAGGTAGCGGTACGGGCCTTCTAGCAGGAAAGACAAGAAACTATATTGCATATACAGTAGGATTCACCACATCAGACCTGAGTCGTACTATATCCGAATCTAATGTGTTTGATTTGAAAGAGCGCATAAGCATCAATGTTGGAAATATAACTGATACAGAGGCTTCTATAACCGAGGCTAATCTGAAAAACAAGGTTGTATTCAGCCTCGTTAATCCTTCACCATCGTTAACATTGTCGGGTAGTACGCTGACTATTGGAGAAGTAGGCACAGTCACCGTGAAGGCAACACTCGGTTCCATAGAGAAGACATTTACATGTTCCGTGACGGGTGGTACTTTGGCTGACGGCCTGAACCCTGTCATTGCGAATAATGCAACATCATATACCATTACCTTGACGGGTACTGACATCGGATTAGCAAGTGGCAAGACTGTGTATTTTGATGTCGACCAGATGAAGGCAGGAGCCTTAGGAGATGTGAAATCTATTGTTGACAACTCTACGGTTACCTTTACCGAGAATACAGAAGCAAAAACGCTGACTATCAGCAATCTTGGTGGAAAGGGTGGCGTGATACCTATCTACGTGAATTACCGATATAACAACACTATAGATTATACGATCGAAGGCACACTGACCGTAGCTTATACTAGCCACGTGTGGCGATTCCAGCATAACTTGCTGACAGGTATGGACAGCGCAGGTGAAGATGCAGAAGAGGCAGCAGATCATCTGGCTAATGATGCTCTTGCAGACTATGGAAGTAGTCATGGTCTGACGGGTGGACTCTCTGGCTGGCAGACTGCAAACGAGTCAAAGATAGCAACGTGGAATAGTACTTATGCCACCATCGATGAGCCTACTGATAATGGTACAAAAGATGACAATTACAATTGGAAGTTCGTGCGCAAGATAGGCGGGCATACCGAGAGCCCTATCATCTATTACTATAACCACGCGGTAGAGGGACAGAATGCGCTGGTGATACCAGAGACGGAAGGTCTGCAGCTGTTCGCGTCACCAAGCAATAAGCAGTTAGGTGTGTCGATGGCGCGGGACGAGGCTCCATACGACTGCCGCAACCTGATGTTGCTGCGAGGCGGCAAGCTGACAATCCCACTGCTGAAGAAAGGACAGTGGGTGGAGGTGCGCTGGACGCGCCATAAGGAGGAGATGGGTGAGCGCATCCTGATGACAAACCTCAGCGATGTGGATGGTACGGCTATCACCTCGACATACAAGATAGGCAACTGCTTCTATAATATCCCGTGGTCAACAAGTACCTATATGTTCCAGGCTACGGAGGATGGTGATGTGACCTTTGAGGTGGCTGACAATATATACGTCAGCATTCAGGAGATTATACTTCATGCTCCTGATTGGACCTTTGAATCATCATATTACAATAATCTGAAGGGGTATGATGACACACAATCCTATACAGAAGAACAAAAGGCAGAATGGCCTGTGAATGGTGTAGATGGCGTAAATGTAAAATGGCAGTACCTGTGGACCGACGATGCCGAGAGTCATACGGTTACAATTCTCCCCAAGATGTATCAGAATGCACCGAATGCTCCACAGACGTGGACGTTTGAGGTTGATGACATGCTGAAACGTACTGGAGCCGAGATGGTAACATCGGGCGATGACAATAGCGAAGCCACACTGAAATACAAAGGCGGATGGGGTAAGGTGAAGGTCACCATGACCAGCTATTCACAGAACCTGAAGTATGTGGCAAACAAGAAGACATGGACCATTACATTCGGACAGGCACCCAAGCAGACATATCCCTACACGTGGGATTTCACTAAGTTCTTCACCAGTACGCTTGGTTCCACAACAAACGAGAATACATGGGCTGCGGTCAGCTATGACACCGGCGCGTCCAAACCGCTGAGAGTAGCTGTATATAACAGTCACTCCAGTTCAAATTATGGTAATGGCGGATGGCCCGTCAATTATAATTCTTCCGACTATCAGTCATACTACGTAGAGGGCGCACAGTTGGTAAGTTACGGCCTGCGCAACACCAGTAACGGAGTGCTACGTGAAACGGAAGGATTGGGATTTAAACTGGATGCAGACAATGATGTAAAGAAAGAACCAGACCAAAACATGTTGTTGCTCAATATGTCAAATACTGTGGCAACAGCCCAGCCGGCCTATAACGGACAGACATGGAACACCGTTACCACAGGTGGGCATACGACGGAAAGTCACCTCACGATTGGCTCAGGTGGAAAGGTGATAGTGCCGAAACCGAACGATGCTG
>JAEEGL010645470.1_pt1 | contig 30229 bp, 26 predicted proteins | sample 9134231 | NCBI WGS metagenome assembly JAEEGL01 (sample SAMN16246548, study PRJNA631951) | gut metagenome | biome: gut microbiome; feature: rumen; material: fiber-attached | host: Bos | place: Iran: Karaj | collected 2018-10 | reverse complement strand
CTTTACAAAGTCTTGTTCCTCTTCCTATCATTTGCCAAAACTTAATTTTAGATTTTACTGGCTTAAAGAAAACTAGATTAACTACTTCTGGCACATCCACTCCTGTATCAAGCATATCTACTGATATTGCTATTTGAGGAAAATCATCTTTCTTTGAAAAATCATCAATTATAGTATCATTATATTTAACCTGATTATCTATTAATTTTGCAAATTCACCTTTATATGATGGATATAATTCATTAAATACATCTTCTATTTTTTGTGCATGTCTGTGGTTTTTAGCAAAAATAATGGTTTTCCCTAACTTATCTCCACCTTCAACTTTTATTCCTTTTTCCATTAATAACTCTAACAGTTTCTTAATAGTATCTCTATTAAACAACCAACTATTTATTGCAGATGCATTTATTTCTTCTGGTGCCTCATCCTCTTCAAATAAGTTTTCATACTCTTCTTTTTCTTCATCAGATAGTTCATCATATTTGATTCCTCTATCCATAAAATCTGTACTTGTAGATATTGAATGGTATTCTACTAAATACCCATCTTTTACTGCCTGTTCATATTCGTAAGCATATGTAGGAACATTATTTTCTATTTCAAAAAATCTATATGTATTTCTATCAACATCACTTCTAGGTGTTGCAGTAAGTCCTACAGTTAATCCATCAAAATATTCAAATATTGCTTGATATCTGTTATATATACTTCTATGTGCTTCATCAACAATTATTAAATCAAAATGTCCAGGTGTAAATAATTTATTTCCATTTTTTGATTTCATATCATCAATTGCATTCATCATAGTTTGGTATGTTGAGAACACAATTCTTGATTCTTCTGGATTATCTTTTGAACTTAATAAATTACATCCTGACATATTAGGTAATAACTTATTAAAATTATTTTTTGCTTGTTTTACAAGAACTGTTCTATCTGCTAAAAATAGTATATTTTTTGCCCAATTTTGCTCTGTTAAGACTTTAACTATTGATATTGCTGTTCTTGTTTTCCCTGTACCAGTAGCCATAACAAGAAGTGCTTTTCTGTGACCTTCTTCAAAAGTTTCACATACACTTTTTATAGCTTCTAATTGATACTCTCTTCCTGCAATGTTTGGATCAATATATACATGTTGTAAACTTTGTTTGTTTTTTCTTCTATTAATAAGTAATTGTAATTCATCTTGTGTATAGAAACCACTGACTCTTCTAGGTGCATATTCTTTATCATCCCACATATATATTTCATACCCATTTGTATAATAAATAACAGGTCTTTGATGATGCATATCTTCTATACAATCTGCATATAGTTTGGCTTGATTTTGTCCAACTCTTGCATCTACACTTGTTTTCTTTGCTTCAACTACTGCAAGTGGTAATCCATTTTCTCCAAATAACACATAATCAACATATCCTATCCCTTCAATGTTAGGCATTCCTGATACTTCATATTCTGCTGTCATATTTGAATCAAAATCCCATCCAGCAAGTTTTAACTCTAAAACTATATATCTCTTTCTTGTTTCTGACTCTGATATATTTTCTACTTTGAAATCATAAACATTTTTCTTATTTTCTCTATTTTCAGTTATTTGCTTTCTTAATTCGTTATTTTCTCTTATTGCCTCTTCTAATTTTTTATCTCTTTTACTTAATTCTTCATATAAATTTTCTTTTTCTTTAACTGCTAAAATATTAGCAGTTTCTTGTGGTAAAATACTTTCATCAAACTTTAATTCTTGATAATTTTTGTCATAGCAATAAGATATCCATTGCATAAAATTAAATAAATATCTTAAAGACATTACTGCCTCTTGTCTTGTAATTTTTCTGTTATTATGGACGGCAAAATTACCAAGTTTTACAATATATTTAATTTGTGGAAATAGTTTTGCATCTAATATATTTCTAAATGAAATTTCATGTATTAAAGTAGATATGTTATCTTGATATGGCATTTTTAATTCCATATCATTAGCATATAGCCATTTTACTGCAAGTTCTAAGGCTCTTCTACTTAATATACTACATGTTACTGTATTTAATCCTATTCCATTTTCTGCTTCTATTGAAGCATCTGCAAAACTTCTAAATATTTGTGTTTGCTTTAAAAAATCAAAGTTTGACATGTTTTACCTCTTTTCATACTTTAACTCTCCGATTTGTTCAGAAAATATTTTTATTATATCTTCAGTACTTGTTTTTTTATTTCTAAAATCTTCAAATATTTCTAATAATTGTTCTGTCCTAATAATAAGTATATTATCTCTTTTGGCTATTTTTATTTGTCTATCTGGTGTTTTTTCTCTATCTTCTACTTTTTTATTTCTTTGAGTTGCTACTATGTATATTCCTTTTACATTTTCCGTTATTCCTTGTTCTTCAAGTTCATCTAAATATATTTCAACATGGTTTGAAGTTTTACTTATATCTTCCCCTTTTATGTTTCGTGATAATCCTTTTGTTTCTATTATAAATGTTATTTCATCTTTCTTTATTTTATAGTCTTCTTCCATTTTATCAACAAATTCATCATCTTCATATTCTAACATTTCATTTAATATTTGTATAATTATATTTTGTAGTGATTTATCTGTTTGGTATAAAATACTTTTAATTCTTTTATTTTCATTTATTTTTTTATTTTCTATATTTTTCTTAATTTCAAGTTCTTCTATTTTACTTTCTATTTTGTCTATATTTTGTTTTACTATAATATCATCTAGTATATTAATATCTTTTACCCATTCAGGCTCAATATCAATTTCGTCTTCACTTATTTTTATGTTTTTCATAAATTTTTCTATAGCATTTTTGCTACTCATCAGATCCAATGTCGTATAATATAAATCTTCCTTTACTCTTATTGATGTTAGTTTTTTGGAGTTGTCCGATAGCATTATAATTTCTTCATTTTGAAAACACTCTTTATTAAAATGAAAATCAGCTTTTATTTTTAATTCTCCTAAAGTTGTAGTAGTCGTTTCAAAGCTTAACTGGAATGCATATGAATATATATGATCTAAAATCAATTTTTCAATTACTTCCAACATGTTTTTTAAATATTCCTGTTGATGATATCTATCACTTGAAAAATCATATTTATAAATTATATTTTGTGGTAATATAACCAGAATCTTTGTATTATTTGAGTTTCTAACTATATTATTATAATGTTTTAAATCATTAAACATATTTATACTACCAATGCTTCTACCTTTATAACGCCATAAATCTTCAAAGCCTAAATCTAAAATATTCCACTCGAAATCATCAAAAGCTTTAGGGCTTTTAAAATCGCTTACACTAAACTTTTCATCAGCGTTAAATTTGTTCTTAGTCAAATTATCTCCTGTTATTATTTGTATCATTATCTTCACCTATCCAAAATATTTATTCATTAAACTCTCTTGTAACTTTTGTATTTCTTCTAAATTCTTTTGTATTTCAAATTTCTGTTTATCGATTTGTTCTATTTTATTTATATATTCATCTTGCATAGCTTTTGGTGGAAGAATAATAGGTAGGTCTCCAATTATAGATTTGTTTAATGCTCTCTTATCTGTTCCACCTTTACTAACTCTTTTTATATGATCTTGATAATCTTCTAAATTTAATAGTACATTAACAAATTTACTATTAACTTCATCATTCAATCTAATTTTCATTATATTATTACTATAATTAGCTTTATCATCTTCACCTAAATAAATAGCGACTCTTCCTAAGCTAGTATCTTTAGTATAATTTCTTCCGATTTTGCAAATTAGTATATCTCCATATTTTAATGATGTATCTATGTATTCTTTGTTTTCCTCTTTAGAAATAAATACCGAATCTTCTAATCTAAACTCATTACGCCAAACATTTTGTATTCTTAAAAATAGAACATCTCCTTTTGTTTTATAATAATTTTTATCAACATTACTTCCATCTGCTATTGTAATTGAGATTTCCTTTAACTCCTTTAATTCCCACTTTTTATCATTTAAAAATGGATCACCAAACATCTCCGCAAACTGAGATTTGATTAATTCATCTAATTGTTCAATTTGTTTTTCTCTTATATCTATTATTTCTTGTACCTTATCTAATTCTTTGGCAACTTTTTTTTGTTCTTCTAATGTTGGTAAATTAATGTTTACTTTTGATAGTTCTTCTTTATTAAATCCTGCCTGTGCAGCTCTTTGTCCAACATTTTTTATATAATTTTGAAACATATCTGATTTCAAAAAATTATATATAAAATTTCTATCAACTATATTTTCATCTATTACGACTTTCATCATTGCAACATTATATGCACCAGATAATCCCGTGAGGATTTTCCCTATAGATGCCCCATATCTTGCAATTAATATATCTTTGCCATTACATTTTTTTATAGAATTAGTTACTTTTACATATTCAACTTTAGAATTATCTTGAGTAAAATCCCTTATTTGTAGCATTCTAATATACCCTTCTTTAGGTTCACTGCTCCATTGATTTTTAGGTGGTTGGCTTCCCCCTTGAAAATCACATATATCTGTTAGTTTCATTATAATATTTCCTCCAACTCTTTTAATCTTTGTTGAAGTTCATTTTCCATATCAATTACTCTTTTAAGAATAATCTTTGGATCTTCGTATTCTTTCATTTTCACAAGTATTTCTTTATATTTATTAATAGATAAATCATAATCATTCTCTACAATTTCTTCTTTAGATACAAAGAAAGATTTTTCAGTTCTTGCTCTTTCTTGTTCTTCCTTAGAATATCTATTGTTAAATCTCTGTATAATATCTGGTATATCATTTTCCTTTACAGGTTGTCTTTGGTCATCCAAGCTAAATCCATCTGCTGTCATATCATAAAACCATACTTTATCTGTACCACCATCGCCTGTTTTAGTAAATATCATAATAGCTGTTGAAACTCCAGCATAAGGCTTAAATACGCCGCTTGGCATTGATATTACTGCTTCTAATTTATGTTTTTCTATAATTTCTTTTCTAATTGCTTTATGAGCATTAGAACTTCCAAATAACACTCCGTCTGGAACTATTGAAGCAGCTCGTCCACCTGTTCTTAATATTCTTAAGAATAATGCTAAAAATAATAATTCTGTTTTCTTTGTTTTTGTAATATTTAATAAATCTTTGGAAGTTCTCTCACTATCAATAGATCCCTTAAATGGTGGATTTGCAAGAACTAATGTATATTTACTATTATCTTCATTATCTTCTGATAGAGAATCTTTATATGATATATTTGGATTTTCAATACCATGTTGCATTAAGTTCATTGCTCCAATTCTAAGCATTGTTCTATCCATATCAAATCCATAAAACATTGTGTTATTAAAATGTTCTTTTAAATTTTCTGTTAGAAACAAATCATTTCTATTATTTCTTAGATATTCTCCTGCCTCAACTAAAAATCCTGCACTTCCAGATGCTGGATCAACAATTATATCTTCTGGTGTAGGATTCATTAATTCTACCATCATTCTAATAATATGTCTTGGTGTTCTAAATTGTCCATTTGTTCCTGCTGTTGATAGTTTTGAAAGAAGATATTCATATACATCTCCTTTTGTATCTCTGTCTTTCATTTTAAGCTTGTCTATTGCTGTTACAACTCTTTGTAACATAATAGGTGTTGGTATAATAAATATAGCATCATCCATATATTTTGCATACCCAGAATCCTTATTATTACTCAATGCTTTTATAAATGGAAATACTTCTTCTCCAACAATTTTATACATCTTTTCAGCTGGGTAATTCTTAAATATACTCCATCTACAGTCTTGATGTTTTTCATCAAATATTCTTTTTCTTTTTGTTCCTAGCATGTTATCAGTTTTTTCATTTGTTATATCTATATCATCTAATCCTTTTATAAATAAAAGGTATGTAATTTGTTCAATTACTGTTAATGGATTGGTTACTCCACCTTCCCAAAAGTTTGTCCAAATTCTATCTATTATACTTTTTGTCTCCTGTTCCATATTCTCCTCCAATAATTACATTACTACATGATGTATTCTATCATAAAGCGACATTTTTCTCAATAAATACATGAAAACTTGCTTTACAAATTTTTCTACATTTTTCGACATTTTACACAAAAAATAACTCCAGCATCTGCTGAAGTTATTAATAAAACAATATTAAATCACATTATAATATACCCTTTATTTACCCTTTATGTAATAGATTTTAATGCTTTTAGATTTCTTTAAATAATCTTTAAAATGCTTCTGTATCAAGTTGTCTATGGATTTTTTGTTGTTATTTATTGGTTTGGTGTTTTTTCAATAAAAAATGCTCTCAGTTTGAGGCTGAAAGCATTGGTATTTGTGGTTGCGGGGGATAGACTCGAACTATCGACCTTCGGGTTATGAGCCCGACGAGCTGCCAACTGCTCCACCCCGCGATATTTAATTCTTAACTAGTATACTCTCGTTACTGGCATTTGTCAATACTTTTAGGGAATTTATTCATTTTTTATTGTTTGTCATATATATTTTATTGACTTATAGAGTACGTTTGCATATAATGACAGTATAATTTTTTCACAGACTAATAATTTAATTTGTGAACTACCATCAGTATAGAGTTAAGCATTTTATACACAATTTGTATACATTCTGTTTATATTCTATGCAGAAAGAGGTTTTTTTATGAAAGAAAGTAAAATTAGAGTAGCTATTTTAGGCTACGGAAATTTAGGAAAAGGAGTAGAAAGTCAATTAGCTAAAAATCCAGATATGGAACTTGTTTGTATTTTTACACGTCGTGATCCATTATCTCTTAAGACTAATTCATCTGTTCCAGTTGTAAGTGCTGATGATGCTGAAAAATGGAAAGATAAAATTGATGTTGTCTTTTTATGTGGTGGTTCTGCAACAGATTTACCAACACAAGGTCCATTATTTGCTTCTATGTTTAATACTGTTTGCAGCTTTGACACACATGCTAAAGCATTTGATTATTCAAAAGAGATGGATGCAGCTTCTTTAAAGGCTGATAAAGTTTCAATGATGTCTATTGGTTGGGATCCAGGATTATTTTCTCATATGAGATTATTAATTCAATCTATTCTACCATCTTCTAAGACATATACATTCTGGGGCAAAGGTGTTAGCCAGGGTCATTCAGACGCAATTAGAAGAATTTCAGGCGTTAAAGATGCAAGACAATATACTATTCCAGTTCAAGAGTCACTTGATAGAATTCGCAGAGGAGAGACTCCTGAGTTTACTAAAAGACAAATGCACACTAGATTATGCTATGTTGTAGCAGAAGAAGGTGCTGATAAAGAAAGAATTGAAAGAGAAATTAAGAATTATCCAAATTATTTTGATGAATATGACACAACTGTTAACTTTATTTCTGAAGAAGAATTAAAGAAAAACCATTCTGGACTTCCTCATGGTGGATCAGTAATTGGTGTTGGTGAAACAACTAGTGGTGTAAATCAAGTTGTTGAGTTTTCTTTAACTCTTGATTCTAACCCTGAATTCACAGCTTCTGTCATGATTGCTTACGCACGTGCAACTTTCAGAATGTGGGAGAATGGTGAAAGAGGATGCAAAAACTTCTCTGATGTACCTTTAAAATATTTAACAACATTAAGTCATGATGAAATTATTCAAAAAATACTGTAAAATATTAATTTTAAAACTAATTATTAATAGCTCAGTCATGTTGACTGAGCTATTTTATTGATTATTTTACTGTAATACTGTCTTTTATGGCTTCAAACTTTGAATCACCAATACCTGGTACATTTTTTAGATCTTCTATTTTGTTAAAATTACCATTTTCTTTTCTATATTGTATTATTTTATTTGCTGTTGATTCCCCTATTCCACTTAATGATTGCAGCTGTTCTTTTGTTGCTTTATTTATATTTACTTTTCCATTTTTGCTTTCTGTATTTGAATTACTTGATACATAGTTTTTTTCTTCTTCATCTTCTTTAGAAGGAATATATATTTTTTCTCCATCTTGTAGCTCATATGCTAGATTTATTTTATTTAAGTCCGCTTCTTCTGTTGCTCCTCCGGCAATTTCTATTGCATCTATTATTCTATCTCCGTCATTTAATATTACAATTCCCTGGTTTTTTACACATCCGGTAATATGTATCATTATTTTTTCTTCTATTTCATCTTCATTTTTAGACTCACTATTTTCTATTACTTCATCATAATCATCAATATACTCATATTCTTCATCTTTATTTAATATGTTTTTATAAAAATATATTCCTATTGTCCCCAATACTATAATTGAGACTATTGCTATTATTAATATTTGTTTATGTGATAAATTAGAAATATTTGTCACCTCCTTTTTGTTTATTTTGTTTTGCTTTTTTATTTTTTATTTAGTTTTGTTTAATCTTATTCAATTTTTAATTTATATTTTGTTTAGTTTTCATTATTGATTTTTATTTAAATTTAATATATGATTTAATCATGATTTTTATGGAGATTATAAATGTATAAGAATTTAGTTTTAGAAAAGAATTATTCAAGAAATATAAAGAAATTCGTATTTTTTATCATATTATTTTTGCATTTAGCTGTTTTTTCGTGTTCTACTATTTATGCAGAAACACTTGGCAGCTCTACGGCTGTGCCAACTATCAACTCTGAAGCATGTATTTTAATTAATTTAAATTCCAATAAAATACTTTATAGCAAAAATGCAAATGAAAAAATGTATCCAGCTAGCACAACAAAGATTTTAACTGCCATTTTAGCAGTAGAAAACTGTAAAATGACAGATATGGCAACTGTTAGCCATGATGCAATTTTTAATGTGCCAAAAGGATATAAAAATGCAGCTCTTGTTGAGGGTGAACAAATGTCAATTAGAGATTTATTATGTGTTATGCTTATACCTTCTACAAATGATTCAGCCTTTGTATTAGCAGAACATATTGGTGGAACTGTTGAAAACTTTGCTCAAATGATGAATGATAAAGCAAAAGAAATTGGCTGTAAAAATACACATTTTGTTAATCCAAATGGTATTCACGATGAAGATCATTACACTACAGCTTATGATTTAGCATTAATTGGTAGCTATGCATATAAAAATTCAACTATAAGAGTCATTGCTTCAACTCTTAAATATACTTTACCAACATCAAATAAATATGACCAAACAGATAGAGTTTTTGCAACTACTAATGACCTTATAAAGACAAATTCCAAATATTACTATGAATATGCTACCGGTTTAAAGACCGGATATACAGAACCAGCTCAAAGTTGTATTATTGCAACTGCTAAAAAGGATGATGTGGAGCTTCTTGCAGTTGTTTTACATGGAGAAAAAGCTGAAGATGGAACTCAATATAGAGAAGTTGATTGTAAAAACCTTTTTGAATATGGTTTTAACAACTATTCTTTAAAGAAAATAGCAGATTCAGGAGATGTTCCAACTTCAATTAATGTAAAAAATGGTACTTTAGGAACAAGAAAACTAGATTTAAAACTTGATGAGGATGTTTATGCATATGTGCCAAACAATTTGTCAGAAAGCAATGTTACTTTTAATGTTTCATTAAATGATGATTTAAAAGCACCTATTTCAGAGAATTCTGTTGTTGGAAAAATAAGTTATATTGCTGATGGAACAACATATTCAGCAGATTTACTTGCAACACATGAAGTTAAAAAAATTGATTGGTTTTTAATTGCTCTTTTGGCATTAACTATAGTATTGTTTATATCATTCATTAGATTTGCTAGAAGAAAAAAGAAAAAAAGAAAATCGTCAAATGTATATCAATCTAATTCTAGATCTCAATATAAGGCTTCTAGAAATAGATCTTCACATGTTGAATATTATCAACAGCATAATAGAAGATAAGTAATTGTTTAAGATTATATAAAATTAGCTAAAATTACTTAAATTTTATTAGAATTTTTGTATTAAAAATAAAGAAGGAAAAGTTAATCTTTCCCTTCTTTTTATTTTTATATTTATTTATATATATTATTTTGTTGTTTCAGTATCTAAGCAATCTGTACCTTCTGGACCAAATAATTTTGTAATCTTTGCCTTTGTGTCTCTAACACTTGCAACAAATATTGATACTCCATTGTCATATTCTGGTGCTCCAGATAATACGTCAGTTTGTAAATCTTCAACATTGAAGTTAACTGCTACTGGAATGTAATTTTTCATTAAATTAACATCTAAATTTGTGTTTACATTTTCATTCATTATATCTAGTATTTTTCTAAGCTTAAAGATGTTTTGTGGTTTCATTGTTTGTTTAATTGTTTCTGTAACAAACTCTCTTTGAGTTCTCATTCTACCAATATCTTCTGTTCCATATTCTGCTGGATAAGACTTTCCGTTATTATTATGTCTAAATCTTAATAATTGCTCAGCTTTTTTACCATCTATTAATTGTTCTCCAGCCTCTAGATCAATATGTAGATTTTGAGAATCATCATCATATTCCATATCTATTGGAACATTAAATGTTACACCACCAATTGCATCTACTAACTTAATTAATGCATTTGTATCAATTATTAAATAATTTTCTAGCTTTACACCAACAAGATCACTAATTCTATTCATTGCTTCTGGTATGTTTGTCCCATTTCTAAATACTGTGTTTATTTTATAGCTCTCTAAATAACTTTTTGTAGCTGTTTTTCTATCTTTTTTTCCAACATATGTATCTCTTGGAATTGAAATTAAGGCTGCTTTTTGGTTTTGTGGGTTATATGAAACAATCATAATTGTATCTGCAAGTTTATAGTCATCAACACCACTAATACCCATAACAACAATGTTTATAGGTTCTAGATTTTCTAGTGTTTCTTGATCTTCTCCTAATAGAGTAGCTAAAACACCTGTAATACCTCCTCCTAGTGATTGAATTTTATATCCTAAGAATGTTCCACAAGCTATAAATCCTAAAACCAAAAGAGTTAATATTGTTTTCATTAATCTTCTTGGTTTCTTTGTTTTAGTCTTTTTTTCTTTTTTTGTTTTACTAGTATTTTTTGTTGGTTTTGTATCTTTTTTAGTAGCTTTACTTTGCTTATTTGTTTTTTCTACTTTTTTGGTAGATTCTTTTTTACTTTTATTCTTTTTTGTTTTCTTTTCTGGTTCTTTACTATGTTTTCCCAAATCACTCACTCCCGAACTAATTATGCTACAAGTATAACAAATTCTTCTTAAAATATCAACACATATCAAAAAAAAGATGTAACCCATTTCTTGATTACATCTTTTTGTTTTTTATATATTTTTTTATGTTTTTATATATTTATATTCTTTTATATATTACTTTATAAATAGCTTTAAAATAACATTATGTTCATACATAAAGCTTCCCAATATTGACTCTGAAATCGCATTATGAACTGGCTCCATAACATTTATTACATCCATAAAAGAAATAATTGCTAATATTACAAATATAATAATTACTCCTTCTACAAATCCATAAAAAATTCCGCCTAGTTTATCAATTTGTTCAATTACTGGAAGTTTTGTAATTAAACTAATAATACATTCTATAATTAATAGAAGAATTCTTATGGCAAAGAATAGTAAAATTCCAACTCCAATATTAACTATTTTTATAGCAATTTCTTGAGCTGAATCTTCTACTATTTTGTCTTTTGCCTCACCAATTGATCCTTTTGCTTTTTCTTTTATTTGGTCTACAAAATTGCCAACAACCTCGTTTTCTTCCTCTTCTTTAACTTCTTTAATTTCTTCTTGATCTTCTGCTTCTGATTCTTTAAATAGCTCAACAATAGAATCTTTTATTGAAACATCTACATGTGTTTTTTCCATTACAACATTTGCAACAGGCTTATACAATAAGATGGTCAGCAAAACTGCGACAACAAAAGATATTATTCTAAAAACACTTCCAGATAATCCTCTTCTGTAGCTTATTAAAACAGAGCTTAATAAGCAGATCATAATAATTACATCAACAACAATCCCCATATATTTCTCCTTTTATTAATATATTATAATTTTTTTCATAATTTAATATCATAATTTAATTAATTCGATCTTATTTTTATATACTATTCCTGCTATGCTGTTACTCATAATAAGCTCTTTTACCTCTGTATTCGCTACATATTTCTTTATTAGCCAGCCATTATCTCCAATAAAGTATATTTCTTTTCCTGTATTTATTCCTACTTTATCTTTGCAGGCCTCTACACTTTTAATTGTACTTTCTAAATTATATGTGTTTGTTCTATTGCTAAAAGTATTAATAAAGCTTATTTCCGTATAATGATCAAATAATTCTTCTCTCTTTTCTTTAGAAATCATAATATAATTGTTTAATTTAATATCTGCAAAGCTATTGTCTTTATTATTCTCATCAAATTTTATTAATTCTTTATCTGATTCATTTTCTATAACATGAATCGAAGTATCGTAGATACATACAAGTTTGTCTCTGTTTTGATAATTAATATCAATTATTAAGTCATTTGGATTAGCACTATATGTATATAAAATTGCATCTGTTGATGATTCTTTTTTCTTTGCTTTGTCAATTGATATAACCTTTATGTTTGATTGAACCATAGTTCCTGCCATATTTACTTCTGCAAAGGCTAAATACTTGTTATCATCAGAAATACTAGTATTAACCGCCATTGTGCTTGATAAATATGTTTTAAATAGCTCATCTCCACTTTCATTATATAGCTCTATAACTGATTTATACATTGTTCCTGTTAATACAACAGAAATATATCCGTTAGAATTAACATTAATTCTTGTTATTTGTCCCTCAAAGTCTTTTTCCCATAATATATTGTTTCTTTTCAATAAATATAGTTTTGTTCCATTTTTTTCTGCAATTACTGCATATTCGTCATTTGTTACCACTAGAGGATTAGAGATTTCAATATTTATTTCAGCAATACTCTTTCCAATTGAATCATATTTAGTAATTTTCCTATCATGTATTATTCCAATTGTGTCTGCCCATGCAAATATTTTATAATCTCCCAAATTTTCAGTATTAATATATGGTAAATTATCTTCTTCAACATTCTTAAATATCATTTTCTTATCCAAAGAAGTTCTTACATTCTCATTAAATGCATATATGCAAAACATTGTTATAATTGCAATGATAATAATCAGAAAAAGTATCGCAATAGCAAGTTTTTTCTTGCTTATCTTCTTTTTCCAATCCTTTGGATTAATATGATTAATATAAATACCATCCTCTTTTTTCTTCATATTTTTCCCTTTTCTTATTTTTTTCTTTTTCTAACTGACCAAACTATTATTCCAATAGCTATAATTGCAAATGGTACACTAAATATAATAGCCATAATAGTTGTGTGTTGTTGTTCTGTTACTGTATATGTAACGAAATCATAATTTTTTCTAATTGTAATTTTATTGTCTTTTTTATTTAGATATGCGATAGAATTAGCAATTACATCTTGGTTATTTCCTGCTTGTATTTGATAACTTTGTATTTGTAAAATAGTAGACATTTCATCTGCAAAGAAGATTAATTTTGATGATTTTCCACCATATACTTCTTTTGTTGCTAGAACACCTAAAACTCTAGTTCCATAATCACCGTCTTCTGCAGTTCTTGTTATGTCTATAAGCTTTAAGTTTGTTCTAACAAATGCCCTATCAGTAGAATTAATCAATACTTCATGGCTAACTCCCAAATCTTCTTTTTTATCTTCGTTATCTTCTAGATAAATTGCTGTAGCATCTGTTAAATATGCTGTTAGATTTAAATTCTTATTTGTTGTAATACAACTTGGTTCAACACTCTCAATTATAACGTCAGGTAATTGACTAAGCATATTGTTTGGATTACCTTCCATAACAATACCTTCTTCTGTATAAATGCCAAATAATGCTAAAACTTCTTCAAAATATGGCATTTTGTTGTCAGAGATGTTTGCTCCACATAAGCATAATATATTACCACCATTATTAATATACTCGATTAGATAATCTTTTTCAACTTCTGTTATATCTTCTTTTAAAGTTGTAATTATAAGAGTATCACAATCTGATGGAACTCCTCCAGTAGCTAGTAAATTTAGCTTGCTTACTTCATTTGCATCGTTTTCTAATAATTCTCTTATATCTGCAAAATTCTCTTCAAATGCGTATTTTGCGTGATTATCCATAAAATATATTTTTGGTTTAACAGAAGTTGTAACATTAACTATTGCATTTGTAAGAGCTTCTTCTGTAATATCTTTTTGCTCAAAAGTTGAATAATCATAAGTATATAAATCATAACTTCTTAAGATTATTTCTTGTTCCCCACAAGAAACTATCATGAGTGCTTCGTCTGCACTTGCAGTATATTCTTCTTGTAGATCTGGTCTACTTTCTAAATTATCAATATTAACTACTTCTATTCTTTTGCTAAGTCCTTTATATTGATCAATAATATTATTTAGACTAGTATTTGTTCCAAAATTAACTAATGTAATTCTGACATCTTGATCTATATCTTTTACTCTGTTTTTTGTCTCTTCTGAAATAGAATAAATCTTTTCCTTCGTACAATCAATGTCTGGAATATTAACTATTTCTAAAACTCTTGCTCCCACAACATAGATCATTAAAATAATAAATACCAATAAAATAGTCCAGGTTGTTTTAATCAACCATTTTTTTCTTAGTACTTCCCCTACTCTTTTAAAGAATTTCACTATCTTTTTCTCATTTTTTGTTTCTTCTTTTTTAGTTTTAATAAGGGATTTCTTTTCTTTGTTATTTTTTTCGTTTGTCTTTACTTTATTTTCTTTCTTATTATCCAAAACAACATCATCTCCTTACTTAACCAATTTTCTTCTTTGTAACACTATTATTGTTAAACTGATAAAAACAAATATATATAATAATAGTGAAATTATATCTTCAATGGAAATGACTCCCACTTCAAAATTTACATAGTAATTTAATAAGTTTAATTTAAGTACTTGGCTATCTATAAATATATTTAATAGCAAAAATGCCACAGTTGTAATTGCAGCAACAACTTGATTTTCTGTTAAGCTTGATGCAAATAAACCAAATGATATTGCAGCCATGCTAACTAATACAAATCCAAACATTTGAACAAGTGTTGTAGCAATGTTTGGTTCTCCAAAAAAGCTTAAAATTACATAGTAAATCAATGAAATTACAAGTGTTATACAAACAGTAACAACTGCCGCAAAAAATTTGCCCATAACAATTTTAAACATTCCGGTAGGAGATGTGAATAATAATTGTTCAGTTCCTGTTTTTCTCTCCTCTGAAAAAGATCTCATTGTTAATATAGGTATTATAATAATAGATCCCCATGCCAATGTTGCACCATAAAGATATCCTAAATCTACTGTTCCTGTAGAAACAATATATTCTCTAAAAAATTCACTAAAAAATAGTAAGAAGATTCCTATTACAACATAGCCTATTGGTGACAGGAAGTATGCTTTTAATTCTTTTTTTAGTACTGCACCCATTATTTGTTACCTCCTTTTTCCTTTTTTGTCTTATTTGTTTTGTCTGTCTTTTTTGCTTTATCTTGGTCTTTATCTTTACCTTTTTCTTTGTCCTTTTTTACTGTTGTTTTCTTTTCTTTATCTTCAGCTTCATCTTTTTCATTAGACTTATCTTCAACCAATGCTAAGAAGGCATCTTCTAAAGTGTTTTCTGACTTTTTAAGCTCAAATATTGTAATACTTTCTTTTGCTAAAACTTCAAATAGCTTTTTACGAATATCAACACTTTCATCTGATTCTATGCGATATTGTGTTGTTCCATCTTCATTTTTATTGATTAATTTACATTCTTTAATTTGAGGAATCCATTTTTGAATATCACCCATTTTATTTTTTTCATCTTCAACAGTTAACAAGATTACACTTTCTCCCTGTGTTTTCTTCTCTAAGTTTTCAGGAGTATCAATTGCCAATATATTACCTTTATTTATGATAATAACCTTTTCACATATTTGGCTTACTTCTGATAAAATGTGTGAACTTAGTATTACTGTATGTGTTTTACCTAGTGATTTTATTAAATTTCTAATTTCTGTTATCTGTTTTGGGTCTAATCCAACTGTTGGTTCATCTAAAATTAAAACTTCTGGATCTCCAACTAATGCTCCTGCCAAGCTTGTTCTTTGTTTATAACCTCTAGAAAGATTTCTAATTAATTTTCTTTGTACATCTTCTAGACCAGTCTCTTTTATGGCTTTTTCTACTTTTTCTTTTACTTCTTGTCTTTTAACCTTTTTTAGCTTTGCCATATATGTAACAAACTCTTTTACGGTAAGATCATAATACAAAGGAACCCCCTCTGGCATATATCCTATATGTCTTTTTGCTTTTTCAGCTTTTTTTGAAACATCATATCCATTAACAGATATGCTTCCATAAGTTGGCTCTATATATCCAACTATCATATTCATAGTAGTACTTTTTCCAGCACCATTTGGTCCTAAAAAGCCAACGATTTCTCCATCTTTAATGGAAAAACTTACATTATTTACGGCGATTACGTTTCCATACTTTTTAGTAACATTTTTAACTTCGATCACGTTCAATTCCTCCAATCTCTTATTTCCCTAAATAACATTTAGATAATATCACTTAATTAGAGCTCATGCAACATTTTTTATCTAATTCACATAGATTTCACATTTTAATCACACTTAAGTCCCTTTTTTACCGTTATTTAGATTATTTAAAATTTAAAAAACTTTTAATTTTCAATTGACAAATCCGTTTTTACACATTATAATAGATATTGCATTTAAGTTATGGGTCAGTAGCTCAGCTGGATAGAGCAACGCCCTTCTAAGGCGTGGGTCGGGGGTTCGAATCCCTCCTGGCTCACCATAACAGTCTTATATAGACTCATATAAAAAAAGCATTATTAGTAATAAAGACTGATAATGCTTTTTTCGTAAATATTAATTATAATTATAGAATTATTATAAATGATTATAAATTATTTTAAATTATTGAAAAAGTAAGGACTTAGTATAAAACATGGTAGATCATGAATTATTAGAAGCTAAATTAAATGAAGAAGCTAGAAAAATTTTAGCATTAATTAAAAATGATTATTATCAGTTTTTTAGTGATAAAAAACGAGAAGTAATAGATAGTTATCTAAATGGCGAAAAAGTTGTTATAGTCAACAGAGGTGTAAGCATATATAGAGACAATACAATTGCTCATGGCGGTAGAACTTTGGGAGATGGAAAAATTCACTTCTACCCTGACGTAAGAGATTATTCTTCAACTGAAGAAGCTTTTGAAAAATGCAAAGGTTTATTACCTCATGAATGTTTTCATTTCTTTATACAACCTGATGATTTAGATTATAAAGAGGAAGACCCTAGACGACCAATTGCCGGTTATTATACAGAAGGTTTAGTTGAAAAAGAAGCAAGAAAATTCTATGAAAAACACAAAGATACTGTTACTTTTGAAAAGGCCAACTATGGTTTTAACATAAATTTTGTTAATATGATTCAAGCTAGAGTTGGAGCAACCGAATATACTGACATTTTTAGCGAGAAAAAATATTTAATAGATGTTGATAAGTATAAAGATGAATATGAGTCTGTTTTGGAATCAAAAAAGGCTTTATTGGCAAAAGTCCCAGAACTCATAAAAGTATTTCCGTTAAGTTTTCAAGCAGAGATGTATCAAACTATAAGAACACTTATTAAGCAAGATGGAAGTTTAGATTCTGCTATCCAAAAAATCAATTCTTGCAAATCTTTTCGTATAGAAGATTTAGATGATCCAGATGATCCGGATGTTTAAAATCACTAATTAATCCTATTGTTATCAGATTACGCAAGTAATATTTATATATTGAATTTAATAAATTCGATTGTTATAATATAAAAAAGGGGGGGAAAAATATGACTTTAATTATTTCAATAGCATTATCTATTTTAGTTTCATACGTAATATACAAATGTCTTGAAACGAGAGGATTCAAATTAGCTTTAGGTGTTGCTTATGTTATAAATTTAGTTGGTTATTTTCTTGGCAATGGTTTTAATCATATATTTGGCACATTAATTTTAATATTTATAGTAACGCTTATTGATACACTTATAGATTTATTTATCTATAATAAAACAAATTCATTTCTTTCATATATGATAGTATCATTTTTAGTCGGACTAGCTTTATCTTTGCTTCCAGGATTATTGCTTGTTGGACTTATTGGTTCTGTGGGTTTATTTGCATAATTTATATTAATTATATTAGGAGGTATAAATGGATAAATTTAAGGAAATAAGACCTATTGTACTTGGTGTAGCTATTAGAAATAATAGACTACTTGTAAGTGAAGGTTATGACCATGTTAAAGGTCAAACTTTTTATCGTTGCCTTGGTGGCGGAATTGAATTTTTAGAAAAAAGCGAAGATGCATTAAAACGTGAATTCATGGAAGAAATAAAAACAAACATAATAATAAAAGACTTTTTAGGAATAGAAGAAAACATTTTCAGCTATGAAGGAAAAAATGCTCATGAATTAATTCTATATTATTCAATTGATGTTCCAGATGAAGAATATAAAGAAGCATATAATGTACATGATGATAATGGCGAATGTCCTGCAAAATGGATCGATATTAACGAATTTAAGAACGGAAATAAAATTCTTTATCCAATCGGAGTATTTAAATATTTATAATTTAATAATATATTTAAAATATTTTAATAAAAATACAATAATAAATAAAAAAGAATCTCTTGTTTTAAGAGATTCTTTTTATTTTATTTTTTTAAGTTTTATTTCTAATCTTGTTTTTTTATTTTAATTATGCATTTCTAAAGAATGCTTCATATGCTCTTGTAGCTTGGTAAATATCATATTTACTTGTTACTTCATATGGTGAATGCATTGATAATACTGGAACACCGCAGTCAATAACATCTACACCTTTATTAGCTAATATATATGCTATTGTTCCGCCACCGCCAATTTCTACTTTTCCAAGTTCTGCTATTTGATAACTTATATTGTTTTCTTCTAAAATTCTTCTAATCTCTGCAACAAATTCTGCATTTGCATCTGAAGAATTATATTTTCCGCCTGATCCAGTATATTTGTTTAATCCTATTCCTTTATTTAGGAATGAAGCATTATTTACTTCTGAAACAGAAGCATAAATTGGATCAAATCCTGCATCTACGTCTGAAGAAAGCATTTTTGATCTGCAGAATACTTTTTCTAATAGATTTGGTCTATTAACTCCAAGTTTATTTAGTATTTCAGAGATAAATGTATCAAAAACACGAGATTCCATTCCAGTATTTCCCATGCTTCCAACTTCTTCTTTATCGGAGAATAAGCATACTGCTGTCTTTGCTGGATTATCTATATTTAAAATAGCTGTTAAAGATGTATAAACACATACTTTATCATCTTGTCCATATCCAACAACCATACTTTCGTCAAATCCTAAACTTCTACATTTAAAAGCAGGAACCAATTCTATTTCTGAACTTAATAAATCTTTTTCAACAATTCCATATTTTTGATTAAGTATGTTTAAAATATTTAATTTAACTTTTTCTGATACTTTTTCATCTCTATATGGAATACTTCCAACTAAAAGATTCAAATCCTCTGCGGCAATACCATCTTTTAGCTTTTTCTGTAATTGATCTTGTGCTAAATGTGGTAATAAGTCTGTAATTGTAAATATTGGATCATTATCATCTTCACCGATGTTTATTGTTACTTTCTCACCATTTGTTTTAACAATAACACCATGTATTGCAAGTGGGATTGTTGTCCATTGATATTTTTTTATTCCACCATAATAATGTGTTTTGAAATATGCAAAGCTATTATCCTCATATAAAGGATTTGGTTTTAAATCAAGTCTAGGAGAATCAGCATGTGCTCCAATTATATTTATTCCATTTTCTATGTTTTCATAACCAATTACAGCCAAATAAAGATTTTTGTCTCTATTTACAAAGTAAATCTTGTCTCCTGGATGTAATGATTCCATTTCATCAATATGTCTAAATCCTCTTTCTCTAGCTAAATCAGCTGCATTAGCAACTATTTCTCTTTCTGTTTTTGAACGATTTAAGAATTGCATATATCCATTGCAATACTCATAAACTGCATTTCTTTCTTCATCAGAAATGGTTTCCCATCCGTTCTTTTTCTCATTGAACAATCTTTCTCTTAGCTCTTCGCCTTCTGTTTTCTCAGCCAATTTTGTTTCCTCCTTTGCTTTTTAGAAAATTATATTTTCTTTCAAAAAAAGTATATCACTTCATAATAATTTGGTCAATAAAATGATTATTATTTATGTTTATTATCAATGATTTTCTATTATTTATATTATTATTGGTATTTTTGGAATTATTATGAATCTATTTTAATAATCTTTACAAAAATACATTTTTGTTGTTTAATATATATAAGAAAAAATGGTGAAAAATGATGAAAACAGTAGAAAAAAAAGAAAAGCAAGTGCCAGAGCAAACTCAAGCCGAAGTTTCTCAAACTTTAAATGAGGCTGCAGCACTTATTTATCAAGCAAATAATGAAGATAAAAAAAGAAAAAAATCAAAGATATTTATAATAGTAGCTTTGGTTTTATTATTCGTGCTTGCTTTAGTATTTTCTACTATTTTTTCTTTGTTAAATATAAACTCAGACAAAATAATTAATGGTGTCAGCATATATAGTGTTGACGTTTCTGGTTTGACGATTGAGGATGCTAAAGCTAAAATTAATGAATATATTGACGGGAAATCAGATAAATTAATAACTTTAAATCATGGTGATTTTTCTGGAACAGTTACACTTTCTCAATTAAATATTACTTTTGATGTTGAAAAAGCTGTAAATCAAGCATATTCTCTAGGACGAGACGGAAATTTCTTTGCAAATAATTACAAAATATTCAACACATTGATGTCAAATGTTGATATTATGCCAGAAATCAAAACAGATGATGATATTTTTGAGTCATTAGTAATAAGTTTAAATCAAAATTTACCAGATGCATTTATGGATCCAAGTTATTACATAGACGGTACAAAATTAATTATTACAAATGGAAAAGATGGTGTAACAACAGATAAAGAAAAGCTTTTCGAATTGCTATTACAATCGTTTGATAAAACATTAGATGAAGAAATAGTAATAGAAACACCTGTAACACTTGTAAAAGCAAAAACAATTAATATAGATGAAATATATAGTGAAGTATACAAAGATCCAACAGATGCATACTTTTTAACAGATCCATATATTGTTTATCCTTCATCTACTGGTTTAGATTTTAAAATATCTATAGAAGAAGCAAAAGAAATAGTTTCAAATACAGCCGAAGAGTATGAAATACCTTTAAAAAGATTATATCCATCTGTAAGCACAAGTGATATTGGTTTAGAGGCTTTTCCTGATCTATTATCAGATTTTTCGACATCATTTTCATCAAGCAATTCAAATAGATCAACAAATATTTCTTTGGCAGCTTCTAAAATAGATGGTGTTGTTCTAATGCCAGGAGAAACATTCTCATATAATCAAACTGTTGGTCAAAGAACAACTGCTGCTGGATTTAAATCAGCTCCAGCATATCTAAATGGTGAAGTTGTTCAAGAAGTTGGTGGTGGTATTTGTCAAGTTTCATCAACACTTTATAATGCAGTTTTATATGCTAATTTAGAAATAACGGAAAGACAAAATCACACATTTAAACCAACTTATGTTAAACCCGGCTTAGATGCAACAGTTTCATGGGGTGGTCCAGATTTTAAATTTACAAACAATAGAGATTATCCTATCAAAATAGTTACAAACACAGCTGGAAAAAATGTTCATATCTACATATATGGATTAAAACGAATTACAGATTACAAAGTTACTTTAGATGCTCAATATCTTTCCACAGTTTCTCCAAAAACTGTTTATAGATATACCTCTAGCTTGGCTACTGGAGCAAAAAGAACTATTTCAAGTGGCTCAAACGGTTGTAGAACAGCCACATATAAAATACTATATGATCTAGATGGTAACTTCGTATCAAAAGAAAAGATTTCATCAGATGTTTATAGTGCTCATGATAGAGTTGTTGAAGTTGGAAGATAATTCCAGCTTCTTTTTATTTTTATTTATAAAATTCCTCTGTAGCTAATATATGGTGTAACGCATACTATATATTAGCTATTATTTTTTAGAAGGGATTGATGAATAATTGTATCATTTTATTCATAAAATAGTATGTTTAATAATTTTATTTCTGTTTCCTTTTTATATTACAAATACAGTAGTCTATGGCTTGTCATATGAATCAAATGGTCTAATAAAAGGAATTGATGTTAGCAGATGGCAAGGAAATATTGATTTTAATGAAGTGGCTTCATCTGGTGTAGAAATTGTTTATATAAAATCTTCTGAAGGTTTAAATTATATTGATCCTTATTTTGAAACAAATTACCAAAATGCAAAAGCAGCTGGTCTAAAGGTTGGTTTTTATCACTATGTGACATCCAAAAGTATACATAACGCAGTTTTGCAGGCAGATTTTTTTGTTAAAACAATTGCTGATAAAGCGCCAGATTGTATGCTTGCAATAGATTTTGAATCTTTTGAAAATCTTTCTAATGATGAAATAAATAATATAGCATTAGCATTTCTTCAAGAGGTAGAATCTAAAAGTGGAAAAGAAGCAATTATATATAGTAATTCATATTCTGCCGAGACAATTTTTAACTCTTCTTTAACTAATTATCCTCTATGGGTTGCACACTATGATGTTTCAAATCCAAAACCTCTAGGGGCCTGGAACAACTGGATTGGTTGGCAGTATTCTGACACCGGAGAAACCTCCGGAATTTCGAGTTATGTAGACTTAGATTGGTTTACAGAATCTGTGTTTTTAGGTGATACTTCTACAATAAATTATCAAGATGATGATCAACAATTTGAAGGCTATATAGAAATAAGAATTCAAAGAGGGAACACCCTGTCTGAAATTGCAATTGAATATGGTACTACTGTACAAAGATTGGTAGAACTAAATAATATTGCAAATCCAAATTTGATTTATGCCGGAAATACACTGGTTATTCCAATCTCTGAAAATATTTCAGATGAAATCAATAAAAATAATTACACAGTCTATATAGTAAAAAGAGGTGACACTCTTTCGCAAATAGCTAGTAATTATTCAACAACTGTTGCAGAACTAGCAAGTATGAACAATATAAAAAATATAAATTTAATTTATACTGGCCAAATTCTTAAAATTCCGCTTATACGTCGTGATATGTCTCATATAGTGTATATTGTTAAAAAGGGAGATACATTATGGGGAATTTCTAGAAAATTTAATGTAAGTATCGCAACTATTGTTATGCTAAATAGAATTTCAAATCCAAATCTAATTTATCCTGGAAATATTTTAAGAATTCGTTGATTATATTTTTTCGTTTGATTATAATAAAAATAATTAAAAAATATAAAAATAAATAAAATTTAAAATATAAAAGATAAAAAGTAAAAAAGAAAAGGAAATTAAGATGAAAAAATTATTATTAATATTGTTTTTTATAACACTTATTTTAGGAATATTTTCTATGCATGTAAATGCAGCCTCTAGTTCTTTTGAAATTACAACGAATAGTAAAAGAATTGTTCCAGGTGATGTTTTTGATGCTAAAATTGTAATATCCAATGCTGGTGGACTAAATAGTGTTCAAATTCCAGTAAAATTTGATGAAAATGTATTTGAATTCCAGGGTGCAAAATTAGAAGACACTGCTAATTATTCTATTAACATTGATTCTTCTAATAAAATATTAGAAGTTTTAACTGTAAACGGAAATAAAACACCATTAATTATCAATGTAACATTTAAAGTTAAAGAAACAGCAAAGGTTGATTCTTATAAAATCACACTCGCAGATGTTAAAATTAGTCATTTAGATGGTTCTGAAGACGAAAAAACTTCAAAAAGTTTAGTAGTTTCTATAAATGAAAAATCATCTAATACAAAAATAGAAAACATATTAACTGAAGAGACCAATGTTCCTGTTAAAAAACATCCAGATATTAATGTTTTAGCAATCTGTGTATTAGCATTTATAATAATATTTGCAATAATAATTATTTTAATTGTATTAAAGAAAAAAAAGAAAAATAATTAATAATTAATTGAATAAAAAATAATTAATTAAATAAATAATTAATTAATATAGCAACATGTATTTTTCGACATCATTAGATATTATTCTTAATACATGTTGCTACATTTTTATTTTTGTGTTATCATTTAATTGTTATTATAAAAAATAACTAATTACTTGCATTATATGCGTATTTTAAGGGTGATGTTTTATGTTTGGAAGAAGAAAAGATGGTGTGGAGCTAAAAAAGATAGATCCACTATTTAAATTAATACCTAATATCATGATGGAACGTGATGATTCTCAAGTATATTTTTCAGATGATATAGCTATTAGCAAAATGCAAGACTATATTACTAAAAAAGCTGAAGAAGGAATCACCATTACTATGCTTGATATTATTTTTGCAGCTATTGTTAGAATAATTGCAGAAAGACCAAAATTAAATAGATTTGCTATGAGAGGAAGACTATATGCAAGAAAAGGAATCTCTATTTCTATAGCAATTAAGAAAAATTTAACAGACGAAGGTGAAGAAACAACTATAAAAGTACCTTTTGATGGAACAGAAAATATTTTTGAAGTAAAAGAAAAATTACAAAGTTTAATTTCTCAAAACAAAGAAATTGAAGAACAAAACGATACAGATAAGACTGTAAAGATACTTTCAAAAATACCTGCTTCATTTTTAAGAAATGCCGTTAGTTTCCTTAAATATCTTGATAAAAGAGGTAAATTACCAAGATTTTTAATTGATGTTAGCCCATTTCATACAAGTTGCTTTGTAACAAATGTTGGTTCTCTTGGTATTGATTCAATTTACCACCATTTATATAATTTTGGTACAACTAGTATGTTCTTTGCAATTGGTAGAAAGAAAAAATCTTACATGTTTGAAGATGATGAAATACATGAAGAGAAAAGTATTAATGTTGCATTTGTTGGTGATGAAAGAATTTGTGATGGATACTACTTTGCTCACTCATTTAGACAATTATCAAAATATCTAAAAAAACCGGAATTATTAGAAGAAAAATTAGAAAAAGTTGTTAAAGATCCAGAATTATAGAATGATTTATTAATGAATTTTAACAAAGTGTATTGATTTTACACAAAAAATATGTTATATTAAGTAGGTATCTAAAAGATACCTATTTATATCGAGGTGTAGCGCAGTTGGTAGCGCGCGTGGTTTGGGACCATGAGGTCGCAGGTTCGATCCCTGTCACCTCGACCATTTTATTTGTAATAAAAGAATCCGTAGATTATAAATCTACGGATTTTATTCTGCTCTTTTTTATCATTATCTTTCTAGTTCAATAAATACTTCATCTCCATTATTTTTAAATAAATGTACTATTAAAACATCTGTTGCATCGAACTTTGTTAAATTAAATGTATTATAATATTTAACTACTCCTCCTTCTTCTATACTTATTCCCCCGTCTCCATCAGATCTTTGAGCCGGATAATACCTTGTACCATTTGATGTCTCTATACATTCATTATCGTTCCAAGCAATATCATTACAATTGATTAAAAAAATTTTAAAAGCAGTATTTGATAAAGAAGCTGATTCAAATTTCCAATTTTCATCAGATATTGATTTTAATTTGTATTGTATTATATCATTTTGCATATTCTCTGGAACATCTAAGATCTCCTTTCTCCCTGCAAAATCAATATACAATTTTTTAGAAATTGGAAATTCTTTAGCAGTTGCAGTATAAAAAATTTTACCATCTTTTTCTGAAAGACCATAGGCTGTATTTATATTGCTAAAAACTTCTTCATCATTTTCATTTTTAATAATTAAATACTCTTTAACTCTTTCTCCAACATCACTTCTTTCGTAATTTTGAAAAATGTCATTCAGTGACATTCCCAATCTATCTTCATTAAATGTTATATAGAAATTATAATTATCCAACATAAATGAATCTACTATTGAATTTTCTTTCGAATACGATATATACCCATTATCAACTGCCTTTTGGGCTCCATCGCTTGAATTTGGTCCAAATTTATTAATAATTTGAGTAGTTGCAAAAACAACTCCTGCAGTTGATAATAAAGCACAAGATGTAATTGCAAGTTTTTTAACTATGTTTAATTTGCTTTTTTTCATTACTATATCCTCCTCATTTACAATAGATATAGCTATTTTCATCTTTACTTTATTATATATTTCCTTACTATACATTTTTTCTAACCTCTCTTTTTATTTTATTCCTTACTCTATACAATCTTTGTTTTACACTAAATTCTGTCATATTATTTTCTTTAGCTATATCTCTAATTGATTTAGAAGAATAATAAAAGTCTATAAATACTTTTTTATCTATTTCTTTCATATGATCTAATTTCTTTTCTATTTTAATTATTTCTTCTATATTATTATCTAGAAGCTCTATTTCATCACTACTATATAAACTATTTTCAAAATCAGAAATATCATATAAAATCTTATTTTTCTTTAAATAATCCCTTACAACATTTCTAGTAATTCCTGCAATATATGAACTTAAAGCTCTATTAATGTCTAATTTATATGTATTTTTCCATAAGATAAAAAACACATCTGAACATATCTCTTCTTTATCACCATCAGATATTATATAGTTTGACATATTATCTATAACTGTATCTATATAAGCAGAATAGTCATTTATTATTTTTTCTAAATCAAGTTCATTATTATAAATATAATACTTTATTTTTCTATCATTGTTCAATTTAGATCTAAACCCCTTTTAATTTTAAGATATCTTACATCTATATATTGGTTCAAAAAGATAAAAAAGTAACATTTTTATAAAAAAAGAAGAATAAAAATATTCCTCTTTGAATTATTATAGTATTTTATATTCACTAATATCTGGTTCTTTTAAATCTTCATCTGTTACTGTATTAAATTCATATTTGTAATCAGAAACCTGTGTATATATTTTTCCTTCAGAATCACTTGTTCCTTCTTCAGTTCTTACAATTAATCCGGTTTCTTTATCTATATATAAACACATTCCATATTCGGGAAATAATACTCCTGATACTTTAAAGTTTTCAATCTTATAGCAATCCTTGCCATTACATTTTACTGAAGAAATTTTGGAACTAATTAATAGTCCATATAAAAATTCCCCTAAACTTTCAGTTTCTAAATAATTATATACTTTTTCAGATGATACAATTTGCATAGAATTTAAGGATGCAACTTTTGCTTCTCCTGATGTTATATAATTATTTCCACTTTTGGTGATAATTATTTCTCTATTTTCTCCATCTTCTTTTACCCTTTTTATACGTATTATATAATTTTCATCTTTATTAAACGTTTCTTGGGTTGTTATTGTATCATAACAGTATGATTTTTTCGTTATATGGAAATTTGTTATATCGCTATATTGTTTAACTTTATCTTGCATGCTTTTAATAACAATAAATTTATAACCAATAGTTCCAATAAATATTAATATCATTATTAATATTATAGTTTTCAATATCTTTAATTTGCTACTAAATTTTTTAATGTACTTAACTTCTCTCTTGTCCCTTTTTTCTGTATTCAATTTAATATCTTTTTTCATATTATTAAGCAGATTTTTACATTCATCACACTCGCTTAAATGTGCAACGATATACTGATTTGTCTCTTCATTTGTGAGTTTCTCAATAAAATTTGGTAATAGATCTTGAACAATTTTACAATTTTTAAATTCTTTCATTTTTCATCGACCTCCTTTAACCTACTCTTTCCTCGATAAAATGTTACTCTGGCCCAAGTTTCTGTTTTATTTAAAATAATTCCTATTTCTTTAAAACTTAATTCTCCTGTTATTCTTAAATACATTACTTCTCTGGTTTTTTCATCCAATAATTGCATTTTTTTGTATAATAACATTTTCTCATCATTTGCTATAACATCTTCTTCTAACATGTCTATTGCTTGTATACTATCTTCTTTAATATTAGTAATTTTTTTATTTTTTCTGCATTCATCATACCAAAGATTTTTAGCAATTTGACATAACCATACAGACATCTTGCATTCATTTTTATATGTATTTATTTTTTTAACTGCTTTATAAAAGGTTTCTTGTGTTAGCTCTTCGGAGATATCATTATCATGAGTTAAACAGAACAAATATTTATTTACTGTTTCAAAGTATTCGTCGTATATTTTTTCAATATCCTGCATAACTTTTATCCTCCTTCTGAATATATGACGTATGAAAGTAAATTTCGTTACAAAAATTATATCAAATTTTATAATTTATTACCATTTTTATAATTATTTGTCATCTTTTGAGTAATTTTATCTTTTATTTTGTTAAAATCTGATAAAAGCTTGAAAATATGCAGATTTGGTGATATAATAATTATGTAAATTTTAAGGGGGCAATATGATAAAGAAAATAAAAATAATTCCAATTTCAGAAACATTTGATGCAAGTGGCTTTGACACAAATCAAATACTCTTTAGATCAACTCAAAAAGATATTATTGGAAACAGTGGATCTAATCCAACTTGGGGAAATGTTTTTGAAAAAGGCGAAAATGGTGAAACATTATATTCTGGTGTCGGATTATATAAAGAACATGATTATGATTACCCTAATAACGCTTATTCTGAAAAGATATACAGTATCATTGCAAAAGATGTTTTATCTGGAGTTAGAGTTCCAGATATAGATGTTGTAACTCCTGGCAATTCAGAACATGGTATTATAAGCTACAGACTATTAGATAATGACACAGAAGATTTACTTCATATTAGACATGTGTTGTTTAATAAATATGATAGAACTGCAATGCTTGCAAGAAAAAGCATGTATACAATTGATGATATATTGGAATCTTTAAGAAAGCAAATTCCAGATGATGAGAATTATAAACAAGTAGAAAGAAATGTAATTCATACATTATTGTTAGATGCGGTTACAAATAATAGTGATAGACATCCAAATAACTGGGCTTTAGTAAGAAATAAAAAGAGCAATTATTATGAACTTGCTATATTTGATAACTCAGCTGCTTTTATTGATATGTTTGATGCAAACCCTTGGCAAAGCGTACGCGGATGGACTAGTTCATATATTTCACCTGATGATAATTTACAAAATAGACGATGTTTGCTTGGCAAAGATATAATCAGTCTGATTTTCCAAAGATTTCCTGATTATTATAAAGAGTTTATAGAAATTTTTTCACAGAAATTGCCAGATATATCGAAAAAAATATTAGAAGAGAACTTACCTGTGAATAATAGTAGAGTTATTTCTAAACTTGAGGCAAGGAGCAGATTTTTAGAAAAAACAATTTCGGAAGGAGATATAGATTATGACTAGACCTGATATGGCACTATATATGATGTGGGAGGACTCTAAAAAAGAAAGATATAATGTTGGCCTTTTAGTGCAAACAGCTGAATATTATTATTTGGCAGTTAATAGAAGGGAAACAATGTCTCCAGAATTAGATAGTGAATATGTTGAAATTCCAGGAATGAAACCTGGTGAAATTTATAGAAGTCCAAGAATTTTTGATTTTATTCAAGAAAGAATTGCTAAAAGTGAATTAGGCAATCCTTGTCAAGCATTAATGGATAGAAATGGCGGCCGCTCTCCTGTTGACAGCTTTTACTTTGAACCGGTGGCTAAATCATTAATTGAAACAAAAGTACAACAAATTCAAGATTTATATAATCTTCAAGAAACATTAAAAGATATGGATAAACCGGATTTTTCAGATCCAGAATAAAAAGAAACTTCCCTTTGGGGGAAGTTTTTTTATTTTTTTTATTTTTTTTATTTTTCTTTCTTTTTATTTGTTTCTTTTTATTGGTTTCCTTTTATTTCTTTCTTTTTATTTTAAATAGCATCATCAAATTTTGTAAAGACATCACTAATATAGTTTTTATGGAACATATCTATCATTTTGTAATATCTCTCATGTGTTCTCCATCCACTATCTGTTGAACCCGAACCTGTTCTTACAAGTTTTACGTTTGGATATACTGTTTTAATTTT
>JAEEGL015242329.1_pt1 | contig 30231 bp, 25 predicted proteins | sample 9134231 | NCBI WGS metagenome assembly JAEEGL01 (sample SAMN16246548, study PRJNA631951) | gut metagenome | biome: gut microbiome; feature: rumen; material: fiber-attached | host: Bos | place: Iran: Karaj | collected 2018-10 | reverse complement strand
GAGAAGCGTTTTGATGACTACCCATTCCAGTATTCAGGTGGTATGAGACAGCGTATCGTAATCGCTATCGCACTTTCATGTCAGCCTAAGATTCTTATCTGTGATGAGCCTACTACAGCGCTTGATGTTACAATTCAGGCTCAGATCCTTCAGCTTCTTAAGGATCTTCAGAAGGAATACAATTACACCATCGTATTCATCACACATGACCTTGGTGTTGTAGCTAACATTGCTGACAGAGTAGCAGTTCTTTACGGCGGACAGATTGTTGAGCTTGGAACTGTAGAGGATGTATTCTATGATTCAAGACACCCATATACATGGGCTCTTCTTTCATCACTTCCTCAGCTTGCTCAGAGAGACACAGAGCTTTACTCAATTACAGGTACACCACCATCACTTTATAACAAGATTACAGGTGATGCGTTTGCTCCTCGTAATCCATATTGCCTTAAGATTGATACTATTGAACAGCCACCTATGTTCAAGATTAGTGATACACATTACGCTAAGACATGGCTTCTCGATCCAAGGGCACCAAAGGTTGAAAAGCCGGAAATTATCCGGAATATTCATGAGAAGTTCTTAAAGATTTACGATATTACGGAGGTTTCAGAAAATGCCTAATAATTCATTTCCTGAACATGGACCAATTGATCCAGAGACAGGCAAAGAGATACTCCTTTCTGTTAAGAATATAGACATTACATTCGGAAAGGGAGACAGTGCAAACAAGGCTGTTAAAAATGCCAGCTTTGACATTTTCAAAGGCGAGACATTCTCACTTGTTGGTGAGTCTGGATCTGGTAAGACCACTATTGGTCGTGCTGTTATCAGAGTTAATCCTTGCTCAGCTGGTGAAATCCAGTATAAGGGTGAGAGAATCTCTGGTAAGATTTCAAAGCAGCTTGACAGAGAAGTAATCAGAAATATCCAGATGGTATTCCAGGATCCTGCAGCATCTCTTAATGAGCGTGCTACAGTTGATTACATCATTTCTGAGGGCCTTTACAACTTCCATCTGTTCGAGAACGAGGCAGATAGAGTTCAGAAGGTTGAGCATATGATCGAAGAGGTTGGACTTCTTCCTGAGCATCTTACTCGTTACCCTCATGAGTTCTCTGGTGGACAGAGACAGCGTATCGGTCTTGCAAGAGCAATGGTAATGGAACCAGAACTTGTAGTTGCGGATGAGCCTATTTCAGCTCTTGATGTATCAATCAGAGCACAGGTTCTGAACCTTCTTAAGAAGTTCCAAAAGGAAAGAGGAGTATCATATCTCTTCATTGCACATGACCTTTCAATTGTAAGATTTATTTCAGATCGTATCGGTGTTATCTACAAGGGTAATATCGTAGAGATAGCTGAAACAGAGGAACTTTTCCAGTATCCTCTTCATCCATATACCAAGTCACTTATATCTGCGGTTCCTATCCCAGATCCAAGACTTGAGAAGAACAAGGTGCTCTTTACTTATGATCCATCTGTTCATGACTACTCAGAGGATAAGCCTGAGCTTGTGAATGTAGGACATAACCACTTTGTTTATGGTAATAAGAAGGAAATCGAAGAGTACAAGAAGCTTCGTGAGGAGAACAAGCCAATTCAGGCTGTTACAATCGACCCTGAAGAAGCTAAGAAGCAGAGAGCTAAGAATACTGAGTTCATGGGACATGAGGAGAGCGATTCAAGTGAGATCCTCAGCAGACCTATCCATGACACAGGTAGTGTATGGCTTTCAATTATCTCATTCTTCCTTCCAGTTCTTGGTATAATTGCTGCTTTCTTGTTTAGAAAGAAGAATTATATTAACAACTACAAGAAGTGTAAGAAGGGTGCTATTGTTGGATTTATTGTACTTGTTGCAATTATAATCCTGTTTGCATTCTTGTTATTCCTGGCAACTTTATAAGATTTGCTTTTTGACTTTAAGGCCGATGTTGACAGGCCTCATTCTATGGGGCTTTGTTGACATTGACCTTTATTTTGAGTTATCATACTACTTGGAATTGTTCATTTTTTGCCGCTTAGAAAGGCTTTATAAATGACGATTTACTTTATTTTGCACGGGGGCGTGTTATGGTTTGTAGTATGACTGGCTTTGGCAGATGCGAAGTCACAGAAGGACAGCGTAAGTATACAGTAGAACTTAAATCTGTTAACAACAGATATCTTGATATTAATATCAAGATGCCAAAGAAATTCAATGCATTTGAGGCTCAGATTCGTTCAGAGCTTAAGAGCTTCATGAAGCGTGGCAAGGTAGACGTATTTATCAGCTACGAGGATTTTTCAGAATCAGATTCAAGAGTTAAATACAATAAGGCTATAGCAGAAGAGTATTTTAAATATCTCAAAGAAATGGCTGGCGATTTTGGCCTTGATAACGATGTAAGAATTTCAGTTTTATCCAGATTTCCTGAAGTATTTACTATGGAAGAGGAAGAACTTGATGAGGACGAGGTATGGAATGGTCTTCAGAAGGCTATCCAGGGGGCTGGCAAGCAGTTCCTTGATTCCAGATTAAAAGAGGGAGAGTTCCTCTGCAATGATCTTGTTGAAAAGCTTGATGGAATGTTTGAGAATGTTGAGTACATTACTGAGCGTTCACCTGAGATCATTCAGGAATACAAGAATAAGCTTCGCGAGAAGATTGCAGATCTTTTAGAGGACAAGCAGGTTGATGAAAACAGACTTGCTATGGAAGTAACACTTTTTGCTGACAAGGTTTGTGTAGATGAAGAGTTAACAAGACTGCGCAGTCACATCCTTGCTACAAAGAATACGCTTAAGACCGGAGATGATAAGGACGGAATTGGTAGAAAGCTGGATTTCCTTGCACAGGAGATGAACAGAGAGGCCAATACTATTTTGTCAAAGTCTACAGATCTTAAAATTTCAGATAGGGGGATTGCTCTTAAGACCGACATAGAAAAGGTCAGAGAGCAGATACAGAACATTGAGTAAACTCATCCATATAGGATTTGGTAATATAGTCAATGCAGATAAGATCATCAGTATTGTGAGCCCTGAAGCGGCACCTATCAAAAGAATGGTGCAGAAAGCCAAGGAAGGGGGAACAAGCGTTGATGCCACACAGGGGCGCAAGACTAAGGCTGTTATAGTCATGGAGAACGGAATGCTTGTTTTATCTGCTCTTTTACCGGAGACTATAAGCTCAAGAACACAAATAGAGAGTGAGAATGTTGCAGATGAATCGTAAAGGTATTATAATCGTAGTCTCAGGTTTTTCCGGAGCAGGCAAAGGCACTATTATGAAGGCACTTACTGCAAAGTATGATTGCTACGCGCTTTCAGTGTCAGCCACAACCAGAGATCCAAGACCTGGAGAAGAAAACGGTAGAGAATACTTTTTTGTAAGTAATGAAGAATTTGAAAAGCTTATCAAGGAAAATGGCCTTATTGAACATGCAGGCTATGTTAACCATTATTATGGTACACCAAGAAAGTTTGTAGAAGATAAGCTTAATGCTGGAATTGATGTTATACTTGAAATAGAAATCCAGGGTGCTCTCCAGATAAAAGAGCAGTACAAGGATGCGGTATTGCTTTTTGTAATGCCACCTTCAGCCGAGGAACTTAAGAAAAGACTTATCGGACGTGGAACAGAGTCTGAGGAGGTAATTGCTCAGAGACTTAACAGAGCAGTAGAAGAATCGGTTGGAATTGAAAACTATGATTACATTGTTATCAATGATAATCTAGATGAATGTGTGGAGCGAGTTCACGATATTATTACATCAGCTCATCAGACTCCGGACAGGAATCAGGAATTTATAGATACTATCAGAAAGCAGCTCAAAGAGCTGTAAAAAGAGAGTGTATTTGCGGCCAACCCGCAGGAAAGGAATTAACATGATACATCCTTCTTATGTTGATCTTATGAAAGTAATTAACAAGGACGTTGAGGAAGGCGAAGAGCCAGTAGTTAGCTCAAGATATTCTGTAGTTATGGCTACAGCTAAGAGAGCTAGACAGATCATCGCTGGTGACGAACCTATGGTAAAGGTTAAGGACAAGCAGAAGCCTCTTTCAATCGCTGTTGATGAGATGAATCAGGAGGCTCTTAGAATTCTTACAGACGAAGAAAAGGAAGCTTTACTTGCTTCTGAGGAAGTAGCTGAGGAGCCTGAGACTACAGAGGACGCAGAGTAATTACTATATGAAGATATTATTTGTGTCACTTGGATGTGACAAAAACAGAGTTGATACCGAGGTTATGCTGGGTATGCTTAGCACCAGAGGTTACAGCTTTACTGATGACGAGGACGAAGCAGAAGCAGCAGTGGTTAATACCTGCTGCTTTATCAATGATGCAAAGGAAGAGAGCATCAATACTATTTTGGAACTTGCTGAGCGCAGAAAAAGCGGTCAGCTTAAAGCTCTTATTGTAGCAGGTTGCCTCGGACAAAGATATCAGGAAGAAATCCAGAAGGAAATTCCTGAAGTAGATGAGATTGTTGGTATCGCAGCCATCGACAAGATTATTGATGCTGTAGATGAGACAATAAAGCGTGACAAGATGTATTGTCACAAGAACTATTTTGAAGATCTTGGCAAAAAGCCGGTGGGTGGACTTAAACGTGTCATCACAACCGGAGGCCTTTTTAATTATCTTAAGATTGCAGAAGGGTGCGATAAGCACTGTACCTACTGCATAATTCCAAAGGTTAGAGGTGGATATCGAAGTGTTCCTATGGAGCAGCTTTTGGTGGATGCTCAGAATCTGGCAGATGCCGGAGTTACAGAGCTTTTACTTGTTGCTCAGGAGACTACTCTCTATGGAACAGATATTTATGGAGAGAAAAAGCTCCCAGAGCTTCTTCATAAGCTTTGCCAGATTGATGGCTTTAAGTGGATCAGAATCCTTTACTGTTATCCTGAAGAGATTAACGAAGAGCTTATTCAGACCATCAAATCTGAGCCTAAGATATGCCACTATTTAGACCTTCCTATCCAGTCCGGATCAGACAGAATTCTTAAATTGATGGGAAGAAAAACTAATAACGCTGAGATCAGAGCCCTTGTTAAGCACCTAAGAGAGGAAATTCCTGATATTTGTCTTAGAACAACCCTTATCAGTGGATTCCCAGGGGAAACAGCCAAGGATCACAATGAGACCATGGAGCTTGTTCGTGACCTTCGCTTTGACAGACTTGGTGTTTTTACTTATTCTCAGGAAGAGGATACTCCGGCAGCAACAATGCCTGATCAGGTAACTGAGAGAGTAAAGAAAACAAGACAGGGCAAGCTTATGAGGCTTCAGCAAGAAATTGCATTTGAAGCAGCTGAGCAGATGGTTGGCAGAACAGTGGATGCTGTCATAGAAGGCAGAATCACAGATGCTGACGACGAGGATGGCTTGTCATATGTGGCAAGAACCTATAAGGATGCACCGGATATCGATGGGTATCTTTTCATCACTGGGGTTCAGCGCGAGCTTATGACAGGTGATTATGTAAAGGTACTGATAACAGGCTCAAATGAATATGATTTGATTGGGGAGATGATATCATGAATTTACCAAATAAGTTAACCGTACTTCGAGTTATTTTGATTCCGTTTTTTGTAGCATTTTTATTACTGAGCCCAGGTAACGACATCTTTAAATGGATTGCTCTTGCAATATTCATCGTTGCAAGCCTTACAGATATGCTCGATGGCAAGATTGCCAGAAAGTACAATCTTATAACAGATTTTGGAAAATTTATGGATCCTTTAGCTGACAAGCTTCTTGTGTGCAGCGCTATGATCTGCCTTATTGAGCTTGGACGCATCCCTTCATGGATTGTAGTAATCATCATTGCGAGAGAATTCATTATCAGTGGATTCAGACTTATTGCGGCAGATAACGGACGTGTTATCGCAGCCAGCTATTGGGGCAAATTTAAGACCACATTCCAGATGATCATGGTTATTCTTATGATCGCAAACCTGGGGGATTTGATTCCATTCTATGATCTTTTCACTCAGATCATTATGTGGATAGCCCTTGCCCTCACAATCATTTCACTTTGCGATTACATCATCAAGAATAAAGATGTAATGAGTGGGGATATGTAAGAGGAGGATAAACTTAAGGATTTATTTCTTTAAGTTAATTGTAGTAGTAAATGCATGTATGGACGCAAAAACGATATGCAAGTGGGGACTTTGCGTACCTTGAAACTCGTCGGTACTTATGTTGTGTGTTTTACAACATTAGTACCGCTACGAAGTTTCACGGAGCGAGAGCGTCAGCAAAGCACCACTGCATGAGTTTTGTGGACATACATGCTATAGTAGTGTTTTTAGAAATAAGAGAGTTTTATGAGTAAAGATTTAGAAAAAGAATTAGAAGAAAAGGTTCGTTACGACGAATCAGGATTAGACGAAAGGATAATCAGAGCTGTTTCAGAGATGGGATTTGAGTATATGTCCCCAATCCAGAAGGCAGCAATCCCTGTAATGCTTGAGGGTAAGGATATTATAGGTCAGGCCCAGACAGGAACAGGAAAGACAGCAGCATTTGGTATTCCACTTCTTCAGAAGGTGGATCCTACAAATAAGCATCTTCAGGCAGTCGTTCTTTGCCCAACAAGAGAGCTTGCAATGCAGGCTGCTGACGATATCAGAGATTTTGCAAAATACATGTTTGGAATCAAGGTCCTTGCTGTATATGGTGGACAGGATATTTCCAGACAGATCAGAGCACTTTCAAATGGTGTGCAGATTGTGGTAGGAACTCCCGGACGAGTTATGGACCACATGAGAAGACATACAATGAAGATGAAGGATGTTAAGGTTCTCGTCCTTGATGAAGCAGATGAGATGCTTGATATGGGCTTTAGAGAGGATATTGAGACTATTCTCCAGGGCATGCCGCAGGAGAGACAGACAGCGCTTTTCTCAGCGACAATGCCTGAGCCAATTCTCAAGATTACAAGAACCTATCAGAAGGATGCAGAGTACATCAAGATGACTCCAAGAGAGGTTACTGTAGCTGCTATTGACCAGTCTTATTACAGAGTTCCTCAGAAGCTTAAGGAAGAAGTACTTTGCAGACTTATGGATTATAATAATCCTGCCAGATCACTTATTTTCTGCAATACAAAGAAGATGGTAGATCAGCTTTCAGAGAGTCTTAAGGGCAAGGGATACCTTGCGGATGGCCTTCATGGTGATCTTTCACAGAATCAGAGAGATACAGTTATGAATCTCTTTAGAAGCGGAAGAATCAATATTCTCATTGCAACAGACGTTGCGGCAAGAGGTATTGATGTTAGCGGAGTAGAAGCAGTATTTAACTTCGATATTCCAGAGGATATCGAGTACTATGTACATAGAATCGGACGTACAGGCCGTGCCGGTAGAAGTGGTAAGTCATTTACTCTTGTTGGCGGCAGAGAAATGTACAAGCTTCGCGAGATTGAAAAGGTATGCCATACCAAGATCGAAGAAAGAAAGGTTCCTTCAGCAAAGGAAATCACAAGAGTTAAATCTCAGAAGGTATTTGCTGAGGTTATCGATATTATTGAGAATGGAGATATTTCTTCAGCTCTTGAGTTTGTTAATCAGAAGATTGAAGAGGGTGAATATACTGCAGAGCAGCTTGCAGCAGGCTTTATGAAGCTCAAGATGGGCGCAGATATTGAGGACCTTGTTCTTTTCGAAAGAAGCGACAGAAGAGAGAGATTTAAAACAGGTGGCGAAAGAAGTCGCGACGGAAGAAGCCGTGATGGACGCAGATCTGATAGAGATGGACGTAGATCTGACAGAGATAGTCGCCGCTTAGACAGAGATGGTAAGGGACGTGACGGAAGACGTTCTGAGAGACGAACAGATAAAGACGGACGCCGCTTAGACAGAGATGGAAAGAAACGTGAATACAAGCGTTCTGATAGAAGCGACAGAACAAGAGAAAAGGCTGGAAGCGAAGTATTTGAGAAGCCTCGTCGAAAGGCAAAGCCTGAGGGAGAGGTTAATGCTAATCCTACAGGACTTGATGAGAGCCTTCTTGCAAGTCTCAAGGCTGACCACAACAAGGTTGAGTCCAAGAAGTCATCAAATTCCAGCGAAAACACTTCTTCAAGATCAGATCGCAGACCACGTCCAAAAAAGAGCGACGGTTTTGAGAACGTTGGACGTATAAACATAAAGGGCGAAGGTGCTACCAAGGCCTGGTATATGGGACAGGACGAGGATAGCCCTAAGGAGGACCGTCGTAAGAAAAAAGCAGATTCAGATACCATGAACGTATCTAAATCAGAGAAAAAGTCAATCAAGGCCGAGAATAAAAAGAGAAGCCTTGATTATCTTGCGGATGTAAGTGATCTTGTTATGGAAAGCTTTGGAAAGCGCAAGAACAGGGGGAACTAAATGACAGGCACAGTCGACAAGAAGGTAAGATTTAACCGTATTAGAGCTAAGATCTTTAACATGGTCAGCACCGGCGTGGTAGATGAGCCCATTAACAGGTTTTATGATGGACTTAGTATAATTGCGCTTTCTCTTAATCTTTTTGCGGCATTTGCAATGACCTTTGATTATATGGAGGAGCACTATAAAGGGCTCCTCCTTGTTATTGAAGCAGTTACAACATTCTTTTTTGCTGTAGATTATGTGTTAAGACTTCTTACAGCCAATGAGCTTTATCCTAAGCTTTCTGAAAAGAAGTCTCTTGTAAGATACATTTTTTCTTTTACAGGTATAATTGACCTGTTATCATTTTTGCCGTATTATCTGCCGGTTTTCTTCCCTGCCGGAACCACAGTTTTCAGAATGTTCCGTGTGGCAAGAATACTAAGGCTCTTTAGAATTAATTCCTATTATGATCAGCTCAATGTAATAACCGAAGTTCTTTCAAGAAAAAGTCAGCAGCTAATGGCTTCAGTTTTCATCATTATTATACTGATGATGGCATCAAGCCTTTGCATGTATAGCGTTGAACATGATGCGCAGCCTGATGTTTTTCAGAATGCTTTTTCCGGAATCTGGTGGTCAGTTAGTACACTTCTTACTGTGGGCTACGGTGACATATATCCCGTCACAATCATGGGTAAAATACTTGGAATAATTATAAGCTTCCTTGGTGTTGGTATGGTGGCTATTCCTACAGGTATTATTTCTGCGGGCTTCGTTGAACAGTACCAGAGGCTTAAGACTGTAGGTGATTATACTGAGGAAGAAAACATCCATTTTATCAGGGTCAGACTTTCAGAAAATGACAGTTGGACTGGTAAAAAGATTACAGAAATCGGACTTCCAAAGGATGTAATGATCGTTGCTATTCAGCGCAAAAAAGATACCATCATTCCTAGAGGCGGTACCATCCTTGAAAAAGACGATGTTATTGTAATGTGCGCAGAAAAGCTAAAAGAGATTCAGCCTATTGACCTTAAGGAGATTACTATCAACGAAGGACATTCCTGGAACGGTGTTGCCATTAAGGATATCGATATTTCAAGGCAGAGCTATATCTTTATGATTCGTCGCAAAGGAAAGGCGATAATTCCAAGAGGAGGCCTTGTGATCAAGGCAGGAGATACGGTGCTTCTATACGAGAAGCACTTAAAGAATGATCTGGTATAAACAGTTGAAAGGAACTTTTGAATTAATATGTTTGATTTAGAAACTAAGAAAAAGGTTTTGGAAGAGACGGAGCTTTTTGTCCTTGATATGGACGGAACCTTTTATCTCGATACAGAAATCCTTGACGGAGCACTGGATTTTTTGGAGGCAGTAAAAAAGAGAAATAAGAGATACCTTTTTTTTACTAATAATTCATCAACTTCTCCGGAGCTTTATATAGAAAAGCTTGCGAAAATGGATTGCCACATAACAAGAGAGCAGATCATGACCTCCGGTGATGTTATGATTCGCTATCTGAATAGCTTATATCCTGGTAAAAGTGTGTATTTACTTGGAACACCAGCCCTGGAAAAAAGCTTTAGAGACGGCGGAATCAATCTTTTTACTCCGGAAATTCCTGAAAGTGAAGGCTTTGTAGATGCTGATACCAAGAATCTTCCCGATATTGTAGTGGTGGGATTTGATAAGACTCTTACCTACAACAGGCTCACCAACGCCTGCACCTATATCAGAAATGGAGCCCTTTTCTTATCGACACATCTTGATATTAACTGTCCAATGAAAGGCGGCTTTATTATCGATAGCGGTGCCATCTGTGCAGCTATAGCTCTTTCTACGGGAAAAGATCCCAAGTATGTAGGAAAGCCCTTTAAAGAGACTGTAGACATGGTTATGGACGCTACAGGAGTAGAAAGAGAGAAGATATCCTTTGTTGGAGACAGACTTTACACCGATGTGGCAACAGGAGTAAAAAACGGAGCAAAGGGAATCCTGGTACTTACCGGCGAGGCGACTCTTGAGGATATCCCAAAATCCGAGGTAAAACCTGACGCTGTTTATTCAGGAATAAAGGAGATGGGCGAGCTTTTAGCTGAGTGAATAAAATATTGAAAAAACAGTACAAAACTTTATAGATTATGGAAACTTAAAGATAAAGTTTTTATAATACAAGAGTAATAATTATCTTTGGAGGGATTATAATGAAAATCGCACTTATCAACGAAAACAGCCAGGCTGCAAAGAATGAGATGATCTACGGAGCACTCAAGAAGGTTGCAGACAAGCACGGCTTTGAAGTATTTAACTATGGTATGTATTCTGCTGATGACAAGGCTCAGCTTACTTATGTTCAGAACGGTATTCTTGCAGCTGTTCTTCTTAATTCAGGTGCTGTTGATTATGTTATCACAGGTTGCGGCACAGGCGAGGGCGCTATGCTTGCATGTAACAGCTTCCCAGGTGTTATCTGCGGACATGTGACAGATCCTCTTGATGCTTATACATTCGCTCAGATTAATGATGGAAATGCTATTTCAATGAACTTCGCGCTTAAGTCAGGCTGGGGCGCAGAGCTTAATCTTGAGTATACCTTCGAGAAGCTTTTCTCAGAGGAATCAGGACAGGGCTATCCAAGAGAGAGAGCAGTTCCAGAGCAGAGAAATAAGAAGATCCTTGATGAGGTTAAGAAGGTTACCTACAATCAGGACCTTGTAGATATTCTTAATAAGCTCGATAGAGAGCTTGTAAAGGGAGCACTTTCAGGAGAGCGCTTCCTTGAGTACTTTGATGCAAATGCTAAGGATGAGAGAATAAAGGCTGCTGTTCACGAGCTTCTCGCATAAATATCAGTTTTTTTATAGAGATTTAATAAAAAGCAACGAATTACTGAATGAAAATCAACTGAATAATGATATAATTATTAGGGGAGCATGGGCTCCCCTTTGTTTTTGTTGTACGTAAAAAAGAGGGTACACTGATGATTAAGCGGATACTTTCTGCATTCATTAGCTTAATATGTTTTTTGCTTTGTACAATAACAGTTTTTGCTTCTGATCTTGATAACAGCGGCGAAAAACTGATTGTTGGTGTGCCTGCTGACAGGTGCCCTGTTTTTTACATTGAAGATGAAACAGGCGAGGTAACCGGAATCGGCGTTGACATCATGCGACATGTCGCTGAAAAAGCCGGTTTTTCGGCTACATTTGTTAATATAAAAGAAGCAGATTTAAAACAGGCACTTGATAATGAAGATTATGATGTTGTCATGCCCTTTGGTAGTGCTATTACCAGTTCTTCAGGACAATCTATTATCGTATCAGATAGTATAATGCAAACCCCTTTTACTCTTGTTACAGTGGCAAGCCAAAATCTTACGGATATTAATCATATTAAAGTTGGTATGGTACGCTCACTTGGAGGCGTAGCTGAAACAATCAGTACCATGTACCCGGGAATAGAAATTGATTTTTATGATTCTATGGGAGAAAGTGTAAAGGCTTTAAGGTCAAGTCAGGTTGATGCTCTTTTGAATAATACCTATGTTTGGAGCTATGTTCTTCAAAAACCATCCTATGCCGATCTGAAGGTTCAGCCCACAAGTATGCTTTCTATGGAGTTCAAGGCTGGAACACTTGATACAGAAAAGGGAAGAGAAATAATTGAAAGATTAAACGAAGGAATCAAAGATTTTAGTGATGAAAGCCGCCAGGAAATAGTGCTTGATTATTCTTCGAGGCGTTTATATAAATATAGCTTTTTTGACACGATTTATCAGTTCAGATTCCTGATTGCGATTGCCTCTGCAATGTTTGCCTTTGTTATGGCAGTTTTTATTCAAAAGCATCATATTGTTCAAAAAGAGCAAGAAGAGAAGCTTCGCGAAGTGCTTGACAGGGATCCGCTTACCGGAGCGCTTAGTCATCAGGGCTTTAAGAAACGTGTAGAAGTTCTTCTTAAGGAAAATCCTGATATTCCATATCATCTATCTTTTAGCAATATTAAAAACTTCAAATTCATAAATGATAGCTATGGGAGAGAAACAGGAGATGAAATACTTCGTTTTTGGGTAAAAAAATCCATGGAATCTTTTTCTCAATACGAAGCAATTGGACGAATTACGGCAGATCATATCGTTGTTCTTCGTACAGTCAGAGGCGATGAACAGATGATGATGGATGAAAGGAGAGTTTTTAACCCATTAAGGAACTTTTTAACTGATAGAGGAATAAACATCAAAATTCAGCTCTGCACTGGTATATATGTAGTAACTCCACAGGATTATCAAAGAATTGACGTTGATAGAATGATTGATTTTGCACGAGTTGCAGAAAACAGAGTCAGCGAGAACGTTAAGGATGGCTATGAATTCTACAATCCTGATGAATGGAAGAAGGAAAAACAGTCCTTGGAAATCTGTGGACACCTGCAGAGTGCAATTCAAGCAGGGGAGATTGTTGTGTGGTATCAGCCACAGGTGGATTATGAGACAGGAGAGATTGTAGGTGCTGAAGCTCTCTGTAGATGGAATCATGCCAGACTTGGCTGGATTTCTCCGGATTCATTCATCCCTATTTTGGAAAACGCAGGACTGATTTATACTTTGGATTCCTTCATTTGGGAAAGTGTTTGTAAGGATCTGAAAAAATGGAATGATAAGGGAGAGCACCGTTCAATCTCAGTAAATCTTTCCCGCAGCGACTTAAGGGACGATAGAAACATATCAGCCCAATTCTATAATCTTGTGAAAAGATACGATTTAAGCTTTGATCAGCTTCGTATTGAGATAACAGAAAATGCATTTGCTGATAATGCAGAGTCTTTGATTGATACGATTATAAAGCTTAAAGAATTTGGATTTAGAGTGGAAATGGATGATTTTGGCAGCGGTTACTCATCGCTTCATATGCTAAAGGAAGTTCCGGTGGATAGAATAAAGATGGATCTTCATTTCTTGCGAGGAGATGGGGACAGCGAAAAAGGCCGTATAGTCATAAGCCATATCATAAGAATGGTAAATGAGCTGGGAATGTCTATAATTGCTGAGGGCGTTGAAACCGATGAACAGGCAGCTTTCCTTAAAAATGAAGGCTGTAGTGAGATGCAGGGCTACTATTTTTATAAGCCAATGTCAGTAGAAGAGTTTGAAAAAATGGAAGTAAAATAAAAGATTAACTATTGTGGAATCAATAATTCTTTTATGGTATACTGTTCGATGTTTAGTATTATCTTTTGATTGAGGTTTTTTGAGGGATATGGGATACAGAACAAGAGATACCTTTAGCAGAAACAGCTGCCATAAAAGTAATAGAATAGAAGTAAGAAAAATCATAGCAGTTTCAGCAGCGTCGCTGATAGTAGTGGTAGGTGGTTATGCAGTTTATAGCCATCTTCCTTTTGTTAAGGTAAATAAAGCCATTGCTGCAGGCAACAGATATTCTCAAAATGAGGAATATGATGCTGCAATTAATTCATATTCTGAGGCGCTAGAGCTTGATGCAGGCGCAGTTTCTGCATATTCTAACATGGCTAGTGCTTATCTTAGTATTGATGACTCTGAATCAGCCAAGAAGATTTTGTACGATGGCTGGCAGAATACTGAGAGTGAGGCACTTCTTAGTAATTATCTTACTGTTATCATGAATGAAGCTGTCAACACCATGAACAAGGGCGAAGGCAGTATAGATACAGTTCTTAGTGTACTTCCTGTAATTGAGGCAGATAACACCTGCTCAGAGGCTTTTGAGATCCTTGATGCAGCCTATGACAGATGCTTTGCGGTATATAGTAGTGATGCGGATGCTTTATTCAGAGGCAATGACGCCAATTCAAACTATGCTAAGTACGAAGAAATATTGAATCGTATGGTTTCAGTTTATGAGATAAATCCTTCTGATGAGCTTAAGACTCTAATCATGAAATATGCTGTTCCAAATAGCAGCTCCTTTACTATGAACTACCAGGATGCGGTTTCATACGATCAGGTTCTTAATAAAGTAGCTACAGTTGTTGGAACAAACGAGGAAATATCATCCGTTCTTGCCTGCACTGGCAATATGCAGCAGGTACAGAGTATTTTTACAGATATTTTTGATCAGCTTGATGTTGGAAATGTTGATGAACTAAGAGATTTCGTGGTTTCTGATGAGTATCTTGCTCTGAGAGACATTTTCCTTAACAAGGAGGAAACACCTCAAGAGAATACCACCTACGTGACAATCAGCAGAGAAGCAGTTATCTTTAACAAAGGAGAAAACGGCTTCAGCTACAGATTCCTTGATTTTGAAGAGAATCCTGAGACAAAAGGCGTAATCACAGTTTGGGCCAACTTCTTTGAAGATGATGGAGTCCAGAGAAATGCCATCTCCTATGAGCCAGGGGCCATCGATGGAAATCCATATCCACACACTAAATACACTGTAACATATCTTCTTAGTTATACAACCAAGGGAAGTCAAACCAAGGTCGCCAAGATGAACTACAGACTTTCCACTGCAATTACAGACGAAGAGGGTAATACCACAGAGACTGTAGTTGGAGACTGGGGTGGTCCTGACGAGTGGACGATGGATATCGATACCATAGAATCACGTATTAGAGCATAAATAATAAAGAGTACAGTATGACTAATAACAAAAGCGAAGCTAAGTGCATAATTATATCAGCAGGTTCTTTTACACCTGTGGAAATTCCTATAAATGAAGATGACTATGTTATTGCCTGTGATGCAGGCTTTGCTTATGCTCAGCAGATGGGAATACTTCCTGATCTTATTGTGGGAGATTTTGATTCTGCAAAAGAAGCAGGGGTAGAACTTCTTAGAGGAATTCATGAAATTAAGGAAAACGATCCAGACCGCATAGTTCAGCTTCAGGTAAAAAAGGATGATACAGATACAATAAAGGCTGTAAAAATCGGTCTTTCAAAGGGCTATAAGAAGTTTTATCTTTATGGAGCCCTTGGCGGAAGACGATTTGATCATTCCATGGCCAATATACAGACTCTTTTATTTATAAAGCATCAGGGCGCCAGGGGTTACATCATGGAAGCCGAACGCATGCTTATGATTGCTGAAAATGAGACACTTCATTTTAACAGAGGAAATACAGGCTATGTTTCTGTTTTTTCTTTGTCTGAGAAATCAAAAGGAGTTACCCTCAAAGGCCTTATGTACACTATGGAGGAGGGAGAGCTATCAAGCGATTTTCCTCTTGGTGTCAGCAATGAATTCATTATTGATGAAGAGGCTGAAATTAGCGTAAAAGAGGGTATACTTCTTGTTATTGCTGAATTCGACAGCTGAGGATTCTTGTGTTATTATTAGGGCAACAATTACATAAGACGGAAGGTGCTTGTGGAAGATTTTGTACTGATTCTTTGCACAAGTGAAAAGGGAAGCGGGTGCAAATCCCGCACGATCTCGTCACCGTGTTTCGAGAGCCTGTTCTGATAGCCACTGGAAGTGATTCTGGGAAGGTAGAATAGGCGTAGCGCAAGCTGAATCGATCAGCCGGGAGACCTGCCTGTCGTCGTACATGGGAAACCAAGTCACGAGGAATTGACTGTACGAAGCTGATAAGTAAATGCTATATAGTATTTGCTTTGCTTTTATGTGCAAAAAAAGTCTTCGCCTTTGGTGGAGGCTTATTTTTTTGTGAAAAATATTTTCCTATTATGTAATTGAGAATAGGAGGCAAAATATTATGAAGAAAAAGATACTATCAATCATCGTTGCCACTGCTTTGGCACTTTCAATTGCTGCATGCGGGGCACAGAACAACGCAGAAACTGTAGAGGAACCTGCGCAGACAGAAGCAGTAGTTGAAGCTTCAGCTGAAGAAGTAACAAAAAAGGCTGCAGATGTAGCAGAAAGTTCAGCCCTTGAGGACGGTGAGTATACCGCAACCTTCACTACAGACAGCAGCATGTTTCATATCAATGAGGCATATGACAACAAGGGTACATTAACCGTAAAAGACGGACAGATGACAATGCACATCGTTCTTCCTTCTCAGAACATTGTAAATCTTTTCCCTGGAACAGCTGAGGATGCCCAGAAGGACGGCGCAGCACTCCTTGAGCCTGTGACAGAATCAGTTACATATTCAGATGGAACTACTGAGGATGTTTACGCCTTTGATGTTCCTGTTCCAGTGCTTGATGATGAATTTGATCTTGCACTTATTGGAACAAAGGGCAAATGGTATGACCATAAAGTAAGCGTATCACTTGCAGCAGAAGGAGATGACGACATGGCTGCAGCCCAGAAGGTAGCAGATCTTATTGATGCAATTTACGTTCAGACAAGAGATGAGAATACAGATGAGCTCTGCAAGCAGGCAAAAGAGGCTTGGGATGCTCTTACAGATGCTCAAAAGGAGCTCGTAGAGGGCGAAGATGCCGATCCTGATTACTTCGGAAGAGACACAGGTGATGCTTCCCTTGATGATCCATTAAATGCAGATGAAATCGGAGAAAACGAGTTGCTTGTTGTCAGCTTCGGTACTTCCTTTAATGACAGCAGAGCAAAGGATATAAGCGGAATTGAAAAAGCTCTTGCAAAGGCATATCCTGACTGGTCAGTAAGAAGAGCATTTACCGCTCAGATTATCATTAACCATGTTCAGGCTAGAGACGAAGAGAAGATTGACAACGTAGAGCAGGCGCTTGAAAGAGCTGTTTCTAATGGTGTAAAAAATCTTGTCGTTCAGCCTACTCACCTTATGCATGGCGCTGAGTATGATGAGCTTGTAGAAGCACTTGATGGCTACAAGGACAAATTTGAAACAGTTGCAGTTGCTGAGCCACTTCTTGGAGAGGTAGGAGCTGATGCAACAAAGATCAATGCTGATAAAAAGGCTGTAGCAGAAGCTATTACCGCTGAGGCTGTGAAGGAAGCCGGCTTTGACAGTCTTGAGGCTGCAAAAGAGGACGGCACATGCTTCGTATTCATGGGACATGGCACATCACACACAGCCAAGATTTCCTATAGCCAGATGCAGACTCAGATGAACGAGCTTTCTTATGACAACGTATTCATCGGAACAGTTGAAGGAGAGCCTGAAGAAACTGAGCTTTCAGAGGTTATTGCCAAGGTAAAGGAAGCTGGCTATAAGAAGGCTATACTTCGTCCACTTATGGTTGTTGCCGGTGACCACGCAAACAACGATATGGCTGGCGATGATGAAGATTCCTGGAAGAGCGGATTTGAAGCCGATGGCTCTTTTGAAAGCGTTGATTGTCAGATTTCAGGCCTTGGCCGAATCGAGGCAGTTCAGAAGCTTTATGTTGAGCACACAGGTGCAGTTATCAAATAATTTATGAAAAAGAAGATTTTTATATTATTTCTTTTTATTACGTTATGGTTATCAGGATGCGGAAGACTCTCCGATGGGGAGTATTCTGCATCCGTTATCCTAACGGGCGGAAGTGGTAGAGCCTACATAGAGAGTCCATGTACAGTTACCATAAAAGATGGAAAGGCTTCTGCCTACATTTTTTGGAGTAGCCCAAACTACGACTACATGGTAGTTGACGGTAATACATATTATCCCGTTAATACTGAAGGGAATTCTGAATTTGAATTTCCAATTGTCCTTGATAAGGATATGAACGTTCAGGCTGACACTACAGCCATGAGTACGCCTCACCTTATAGATTACATCATTAGATTTAGTATTAGTGAGAACTTTGTAGCAGACACAGGCGATACTTCACAGGTAAACACAGATTTTTCTGAAGCAGATAGGAAAGAAGCTCTCAAAGTACCTGAAATAACTGGCCTTAACTTCGTTTCCAGTGATGAGCTTTCTTTTGCACAGTGCTTTGCTATTCATAGATATAGTGAAGACTATGCTGCTTTGTGCGTGGACGATGGAAGAAAATACCTGATTATTCCTGAAGGAAAAAATGTACCGGATAATCTTGGAAGTGATATTATTCCTCTCCAAAGGCCTTTAAACAGGATATATCTGGCGGCTTCGTCTGTAATGTGTCACTTTGATGATATTGGTGCGATAGAAAACATCAGGCTCTCAGGGACCCAGGAAAATAGCTGGTACATTGAAAACGCAAAACTGGCAATGGAGGAGGGAAAGCTTCTTTACGGTGGCAAGTATAGTGCTCCTGACTATGAAAAAATGGTTATGGAGGACATTAATCTTGCTATAGAAAGTACCATGATTTTACATGCGCCCAAGGTACAGAAAAAGCTAGAAGAAATAGGGATCCCTGTTTTTATTGACAGATCAAGCTATGAAAAAGAACCCCTTGGCAGATGCGAATGGATTAAGGTTTATGGTCTTCTTACCGGTAAAGAGGATGTGGCAAAGAATGCTTTTGATAAACAGGAAAAGCTTGTAGCTTCTCTTGAAGGAAAGGAAGTAACCGGCAAGAGTATAGTTATTTTTTCGGTTAACTCAAACCACCAGATAGTTACCAAAAAGAAAAATGACTATTTTGCAAAAATGGTGGAAATGGCAGGAGGAACCTACATTTCCCCACTTAGAGAAGATGATGAAAAGGCAAATTCTCAGGTGACAATAAGCCTGGAAGCCTTTTTTGACTACGCAAAGGATGCGGATATCCTTATTTATAATTCAACAATTGAAAACCCACCAAAATCACAGGAGGAGCTATTGCGGGTAAGTAAAACCTTTGAAAGCTTTAAAGCCTTCCAAAACGGTGATATTTGGTATACAGATAAATCCCTGTATCAGTACGCTGATGAAACAGGGACCATAATAGATAATCTCTACAAAGTAATTTCGGAAAATGAAGAGGAGACTTCGTTTTTCCATAAACTGAAGTAAACGAACTAAAACAGAAGGTGAATGATTTGGCAAAGAATCTGATGATACAGGGCACCATGTCGGGGGCTGGAAAAAGCATATTAGTGTCAGGAATATTAAGAGTCCTGAGCCAGGACGGCTATAAGGTTGCACCCTTCAAGTCCCAGAATATGGCTCTTAATTCCTATGTAACAAAGGATGGAAAAGAAATAGGAAGAGCACAGGCTCTGCAGGCTGAGGCGGCAGGAATGGAGCCCTCATCAGATATGAATCCGATTCTTCTTAAACCCATGGGAGATACCACGTCGCAGGTTATTGTTAACGGCCTACCCATAGGAAATATGAAGGCTGCGGACTATTTCAAAATGAAAAAATCTCTTGTGCCTGATATTAAGGCTGCATATGACAGACTTGCACAAGAAGCAGATATTATCGTAATTGAGGGAGCAGGAAGCCCTGTTGAAATTAACCTTAGGGAAAATGACATTGTGAATATGGGACTGGCAGAGATTCTTGATGCCCCGGTTCTTCTTGCAGGAAACATAGACCCAGGTGGCGTTTTTGCTCAGCTTCTTGGCACGGTCAATCTCATGTCCGAGGATGAAAAGAAAAGAGTTAAGGGCCTTATTATAAATAAGTTTAGAGGCGATGTTTCGCTTCTTACCCCGGGATTAGATATGTTTAAAAAATACCTGGACATTCCTTTTGCCGGGATTGTGCCTTTTGTACCGCTGGATCTGGATGAAGAGGACAGCGTATCAGAAAGACTACGCAATAAAAAAAGCTTTTTTGAAGATAGCAGTGTTCCTGATGATAAGAAGCTTAAGATATCAGTAATAAGATTTCCATTTATCAGTAACTACACAGATTTTACAATTCTTGAGTCGCTTCCATTTGTTAAGCTTTCCTACGTAAAAAATAATAGCGATCTTGAAGGCTCTGACCTTGTTATCATTCCTGGAACTAAGAATACCCTTGCTGATCTTAGGTGGCTAAATGATACCGGCCTTTCAAATGAGATTAAAAGGCTCAATAAAGAAGGTATCTACGTAATAGGAATTTGCGGCGGTTTTCAGATGCTTGGAAAGTCAGTTTTGGATGAGGAAGGACTTGAAGGCGGCGGAGCGCTAGAGGGGCTTTCACTTCTTCCTGTAGAGACAAAATTTAGAGATACCAAGGTTTTAAAGCAGGTTACAGGCGTTATTGGAAATGTCAGCAGGGAATATAAAGGCCTTTGTGGTGAAAAGGTTTGTGGCTACGAAATTCATATGGGAGATACCATAACTGACAGAGATATTTTCCCTGTTATAACAAACGGATCAGTCCTTGGAACATATATGCATGGAATCTTTGATTCACCTGGATTTACCAAGAAGCTGTTAGAGCTTTTATATGCTCATAAGCAGATTAACATTTCAATACCTGATTTTGAAGGAGCCTTTGTTCATCAGGATAAGGAGCTAAATAAGCTGGCTGATGTACTAAGGGAGAGCCTTGACTGGAAAATGATCTACGAAACAATAGGCCTTTAAAAGGAAGATGAGTATGAACATAAAACATATTCTCCCTTCTGACATTGAGAAGGAGAGCTTTAATATAATCCAAAAAGAACTGGGGAAAATGGGAAAAGAAGTCCCCAAAGAGCTTTTACCAACGGTAATTAGAGTTATTCATACAACTGCTGACTTTGAGTATGCCAATACCTTGCGCTTTTCTGATGGAGTAATTGACATAGCCAAAGCTGCAATTGCAAAAGGAGCCCATATTGTAACTGACACAAATATGGCTCTTTCCGGAATCAGTAAAAAGACCTTGGAAAAATACGGCGGACAGGTTCACTGCTTTATGGCTGATAGTGATATTGCAGCCCTGGCTAAAGAAAAGGAAGTCACAAGAGCCTACGTCAGCATGGATAAGGCTCTTACAATCGACGCGCCACTAATATTTGCCATAGGAAATGCTCCTACAGCTCTTATAAGACTTCATGAGCTTATGGAAGAAGGGCGTCTTAAGCCTGAGCTTATAATTGGCGTACCTGTAGGCTTTGTAAATGTCTGCGAGGCAAAAGAGCTGATATTAAATGATGATGTTCCATACATTGTAAACGAAGGCCGAAAGGGCGGAAGCACTGTGGCAGCTGCAATCTGCAACTCCCTTTTATACAACATGCCGGGATAAAACTATGAATGAGTATTACATCCAAAAAGGCGATAAAAAATTAAGATGCGGATTTACTACGGGAAGCTGTGCCAGCGCTGCTGCAAAGGCTGCTCTTATGATGCTCATATCAGGAGAAGATATTTATAATGTCAGTATCCTTACACCAAAAGGAATCCCGTATAATGCCGAGATAGTTGACATTAAACGTGACGAAGAAAAAAAGGAAGTATCCTGCGCCGTTATAAAGGATGGCGGAGATGACCCGGATGCTACGACCGGAGCAAGGATTGTTGCTACGGTGAGTATTTTGGAAGACTCATGCGAAGATGGCTATATTGAAATTTATGGCGGAGACGGAGTCGGAAGAGTTACTAAAAAAGGCCTTGATCAGCCTGTTGGAGAAGCTGCAATTAACTCAGTTCCCAGGAAGATGATAAAAGAAAATCTTTCCATGGTACTTAAAAATGCAGGGCTATCTGATAAAGGAGTTAAGGTAATAATCAGCGTTCCAGGGGGAGAAGAAATTGCACAAAAGACCTTTAACCCCAAGCTTGGAATTATAGGCGGAATATCAATACTTGGAACTACCGGTGTTGTTGAGCCCATGAGCGATAGCGCAATTATCGAGACCATAAAGACTGAAATTCGGGTAAGGAAGGCAGAAGAGAGTAGGATTCTTTTGGCGGCTCCGGGAAATTACGGTCTTAGCTTTTTAAATGAAGTGTACGGAATTGACGTAAACAAAGCTGTAATGAGTTCGAATTATATATATGACACTATTAAAATAGCTACTTCTGAAGGCTTTTCAAAGCTTCTTTTTGCAGGGCATATCGGAAAGCTAATAAAGGTGGCTGGGGGGATAAAGAATACCCATTCCATGTACGGCGATCACAGAATGGAGATTCTATCATCCATAGTCGAGGATGTTTCAAGCCTGACAGAGTCAGAAACAAAGAAATTATGCGATGAAATTTTATCCTGCGTAATGACAGATGAGGCGGTTTCATATATTAGCCAAAAAGGCTTTGGAGACGATGTATTTACGGAAATGGCAAGAAGAATCAAGACAAACATGGAAAGCTGGTCTGAGGGGAAGTTATCAGTTGAGGTAATAGTTTTTTCCAATGAAAATAATGAGCTGGTTGCAAGTAGCTGTGCTCATGAGTGGCTTGGAAATATATAGATAAAGAGGAATACTATGGTACATTTCGTTGGCGCAGGCCCTGGAGCTGCGGATCTTATTACGATTAGAGGAAAAAAGCTTTTGGAAAAGGCAGATGTGATTGTTTTTGCCGGATCCCTGGTAAATCCTGAGCTTTTGCTATACGCAAAAGAGGACTGCGAAATTTATGACAGCAAAGAGCTTAATCTGGACGAAGTAATTGAAATAATCAGTAAGGCAGACAATGAAGGAAAAGATATAGTAAGGCTCCACACCGGAGATCCTTCGCTCTATGGTGCCATACGTGAGCAGATGGATATTTTGGATTTAAAAGGAATTTCCTACGAAACAGTGCCCGGAGTGAGCTCTTTTTGCGGTGCTGCGGCAGCCCTTAATATGGAATACACGCTGCCTGGAATTACCCAGAGCGTCATTATTACCCGCATGGAAGGAAGGACACCTGTACCAGAAAAGGAGTCAGTGGAGGCGCTTTCTTCCCATGGTGCCACAATGGTATTTTTCTTATCCGCAGGTGACCTTAAGGGACTTTCTGAAAGGCTGAAAAATGCGGGGCTATCAGGGGATACGCCCTGCGCTATAGTTTATAAGGCAACCTGGGCAGATGAAAAGAAGTTTATCTGTGATTTAGACAGTCTCTACGAAACAGCAGACAAAAATGGAATCAAAAAGACTGCACTGGTAATTGTTGGAAGGACTGTTCTTCAGTCCGGCTACGAAAAATCAAGACTCTATGCCCCGGATTTTTCTACTGAGTATCGAAAGGGTACGGACACAAAATAATATGCATAGCAGAAAAAGGATTGTGACAGTATTTGTCATTTTGGCAGTTGTTCTTATAATGGCAATTTTATTGAACCTTTGCATTGGCAATGTGCCAATTGGAATAAAGGATGTTTTTTCCATGCTCTTTTCGCCAGGTGGAGATGAGAAGAAAAGAAGTATTCTTATGAATATACGTCTGCCAAGGACATTAATGGCTCTTGTACTTGGAGGGGCGCTTGCTGTTTCCGGTTTCCTTCTTCAGACCTTTTTTTCAAATCCTATTGCAGGACCCTATATTCTGGGAGTATCTTCAGGAGCCAAGATGATGGTGGCGCTTTTACTGATTGCTGTTGCAGGCTCCTTTGGCGGAGCAAAGGGATATATGCTGATTGGCGCTGCGTTTATAGGCTCGCTACTAGCCACAGGCTTTATTATTTTGATTTCAAAAAGTGTTAAGAATATGGCGGCACTTCTTGCGGCAGGTATCATGATTGGCTACATATGCAGTGCCATAACCGATTTTCTTATAGCCTTTGCAGATGATTCGGACATAGTCAATCTTCACAGCTGGTCCCAGGGAAGCTTTTCGGGAGCCAATATGGAGGGAGCGCTGTACTGTATAGTTGTTGTTTTTGTAACTATGATCTTTGTAATGTTCATGGGCAAAAGTCTTGATGCCTTTAGACTTGGTGAGGGCTATGCCAGAAGCGTTGGCGTCAATATAAAGCTTTGCAGAGTGCTTATTATTCTTTTATCCAGCATATTGTCAGCCTGTGTTACAGCCTATGCCGGTCCTGTTTCCTTTGTGGGAATTGCAGTTCCGTTTCTGATGAGAGAGTCGATTAAATCCTCAAAGCCCGTGATTTTGATTCCTGCTTCTTTTATTGCAGGATCAATTTTCTGCCTTTGCAGCGACCTTCTTTCCAGAATGTTATTTGCTCCTACAGAGCTTAATATCTCTGCTGTTACATCGCTTTTTGGAGCGCCAATTGTAATCTTTATGATAATCAGGAGATACAAAAATCGTGAGAATTGAGAACCTAAGCGCAGGTTATAGCAAAAAAATAATAATAAAAAATCTAAACTTAGAAGTCAGGCAGGGAGAGATCATTTCCCTGATTGGGCCAAATGGCGGTGGAAAGTCAACTCTACTAAAGAGTATTTGTGGCGAACTAAAATCACTTGGAGGCACCGTTTTTGTTGGAGATGAGGATATAAGAAAGATTCCGCTAAAGGACCTTTCAAAGAAGATGGCTATTGTTAATACCGACAGGGTAAAGCCTGAGCATATGACGGCTCTGGACGTGGTGTTATCAGGACGTCTTCCCTATAGCGATGGCTTCGGGCTATCTTCTGAGAATGACAGGAAAGAAGCTTTGAAAGCCTGCGAACTTATGAAGATTACAGACCTTAAAGATAATCTTTTTGGAAATCTAAGTGATGGACAAAAGCAAAGGACGCTTATTGCCAGAGCGATATGTCAAAGCCCAAGGTATCTCATAATGGATGAGCCCACATCTTATCTGGATATCCGCTATAGGATGGAGCTTATGGAGGTTATCAAAAAGCTTTCAGCTCAGGGAGTGACGATAATTATGTCCCTTCACGAGCTTGAACTGGCACTACAGATTTCTGATAAACTCCTTCTTATAGATAATGATGGTGGAACAAACATCATGGAGCCAAGAGAGGCTTTAAAGAGCGGTGTATTACAAGAACTTTACGGCCTTTCAGACGAAATGTACGAGAAGGTAAAAAAACAGCTTGGAACTGTAACAAATGATAAAGAAAGACATTCCTCCTATTTTTTAAACAAAGAATGTGAGTATTATCCCTGCCATAAGCTGGAGGAAGAGAAATTTAGCTGTCTGTTTTGTTATTGTCCTTTATATGACATGGAAAACTGCGGCGGAACCTATAACTATACTGATAAGGGAATAAAGAACTGCATGGACTGCACTTTCCCTCATGAAAGAGACAACTATGGCAAGGTAATAAAGAAGCTTAAGGAAAAGATGTATGGAAAAAACTAGCGCAGGAAGATACAAATTAATAAGCTTTACTGACGTTGGTAAGAGGCTAATGCTATCACTTCGGGATTTTCTGTCAGGTGGAGCAAAAACTAATGAGCAAAGTGATAATGAGGTGGCAGCTGATAGTTTATCTTTGGATGAATGGACAAGACAGAACTTTAAAAAAGGAAATATTCTTGTTTTCATCGGTGCTGTTGCCATAGCAGTTCGCGCAATTGCTCCCTATGTAAAGGATAAAACCACTGACCCTGCGGTAATTGTCATAGATGAAAATGGAACCTTTGTAATACCAATTTTATCCGGGCATATTGGGGGAGCGGTTAAAGCTTCCAGGGCAATAGCGGAAATCCTTGGAGCCATACCTGTTATTACTACTGCAACTGATGTTCGCGGCGAGTTTGCCATAGATGTTTTTGCCATAGAAAATGACCTGGAAATATCTGATATGAAAATGGCAAAGGAGTTTACGGCAAAGCTTTTATCAGGTGAAGATGCAGTCTTTAGAGTATCACCAAAGAAACATGACGGCACTGAACTTTGCCTTATACCAAGGTGCATTGTGGTAGGTATGGGCTGCAAAAAAGGGAAAAGCTTTGAAGAGCTGTACGAGTTTTTATGTGAGGAGCTTTCAAAGAATAATATTGATGAACGAGCCCTCAAAGCACTGGTTTCAATAGATTTAAAAAAGGATGAGGAAGGATTAACTGCGCTGGCAAAAAAGCTAGGCATTCCTTTTATTACATTTTCTCCTGAAACGCTTATGGCACAGGAAGGAAATTTTGAAAGCTCTGAATTTGCAAAAAGTGTTACCGGAGTTGATAACATCTGCGAGAGGGCTGTGGCAGCTTACGGAGTAGAACGTATTATTCTGCATAAGACAAAGGGCGAGGGTATGACAATCGCCATGGGAATGCACATGAAAGAATCATGCAAAAATGTATGACTTGAGAAGAGACAATAGCAGGAATAGGAAGAATGAGCAAGAAGCTTTGGATTGTGGGTATTGGCCCTGGAAATAACGAAGGAATGACAATAAAGGCAAGAGATGTCTTAGAAAATTGCGATGTTATCGCAGGCTACACGGTGTACTGCAATCTGGTGAGACCTCTTTTCCCTGATAAAGAATATATAAGCACTCCCATGATGGGAGAAGAAAAGAGAGTTGAGCTGGCTCTTCAAAAGGCGGCTGAAGGCTTTGAAGTAGCTCTTGTCTGCAGTGGAGATGCCGGTGTGTATGGCCTTGCAGGACTTGCCTTTGAAATGAGACAAAAATATGAAGAGGTTAGTGTTGAGGTTGTAGCTGGTGTTACGGCTGCAGTATCAGGGGCTGCAATTCTTGGAGCTCCCCTTATTCACGATTTTTGCGTAATCAGTTTAAGTGACAGATTAACTTCCATGGAGCTTATTGAAAAAAGGCTTCGCGCAGCGGCAAGTGCCGACATGATAATTGTTTTATACAACCCTGAGAGTAAAAGTAGAAGCGGATATCTGGCCCATGCCTGCGACGTGCTGCTTGAAAAGCTTCCGGCAGCCAGAATGTGCGGAATTGCACGCAACATAGCAAGAGTGGGGCAGTCAAAGGAAGTACTTACTTTAGGTGAGCTAAAGACAGCCAAGGCAGATATGTTTTCTACAGTTTTTATAGGTAATTCATCAACCATCAGGATAGATGATTTTTTGGTTACTATGAGAGGATACAAAAGTGAAAGGTAAAGTCCTTGTATTTGGCGGAACTACAGAGGGAAGAGAGCTGGCTGCTTTTTTGAGAGAAGCCAGGATTCCTCATGTAATTAGCGTTGCAACTGAATATGGGAAGGAAATCCTTGAAGAAAGCGGAGAAAAGAGCTTTTTTGTTGGCAGAAAGAATGCAGAGGATATTGCCAAGATCATTAAGAGAGAGGACTTTGAAATAGTAATAGATTCCACACATCCTTTTGCAATTGCAGCTTCTAAGGAGATTGAGAAAGCCTGTGAAAACACAAAAACCAGGTACCTAAGGCTTAAAAGGGATACTTTTGTTTCTGATGAAAGTCTTGGTAATGTGGTGATTTGTGACACATTTGAAGAGGCTGCATTAGAGCTTTCGAAAGATGAGGGAAATATCCTTCTTCTTACAGGAAGTAAGGACCTGGATAAGATTACAGCTCTTTTACCTGATATTACGAAAGTCTATGCAAGGGTTCTTCCCAATGCTGAAAGTCTTCAGAAATGCCTTGATGCGGGGCTTAAGGGTCGGCAGATCATTGCCATGCAGGGACCTTTTTCGACTCAGATGAATGTGGCACTTATTAAAGAGCTTCATGCAAGCGTAATTCTTACTAAGGAAAGTGGCAGAACCGGCGGATTATCAGAAAAGCTGGAGGCTGCAAGGCAGTGCGGAGTAATAGCTGTAGTTATAAGAAATCCTGAGAATATGAGGGATGATGAGAATGCTTATTCTGAGAAAGAAATTATTGAATATCTAAAGAATGAAATCAATGCTCGTAAAGCTGGAGACACATTTAGTGACGTTAACATAACTTTGGCTGGAATTGGACCGGGAAACGCAGACTATTATACCTCTGAGCTTAATGCTGCCTTACAAAAAGCAGATATTATTTTCGGTGCGAAGTCTGTAATTGAGAGACTTGAAGATATTAACGCACCCAAAGTAGCAATGTACCTTGGAGAAGAAATACATAAATATCTGGCAGAGCATAAAGAATACATGAATCCTGTAGTTGTTTTTTCTGGAGATATCAGCCTTTGCAGTGGCGCTACAAAGGCTAAAAAGTATTTTGAAAACAATGACTATAAAACTACACTCATATCAGGCATATCCTCTGTGACATTGTTTTTAAAGCACCTGGGAATTGGTCTTGAAGATGTGAAGATAGTAAGTGCCCATGGCAGAAGCTGCAATGTAAAAGGTCATGCCAATGAAGAGGAAAATCTAATAATTCTTCCTTCTGATGTATCTCATGCCAGGGATATATGCGAGGATATAGATAATCTTACTGACAGGCTTGTTATTGGATATGAGCTTGGAACTGAAGAAGAAAAACTAATTGAGTATAAAGATAATAAGAAGTCTTTATCGGAGCTTTCCGGAAAGTGTCTTATTTATTCTCATAACAGTAATGCGTCAAAGCTGTCTGTTTTTGCAGATATTAACGACGCTAGTTTTATCCGCGGTAAGACCCCAATGACCAAGTCAGAAATAAGGGCTCTTTCCATTGTTAAGCTTGGGCTTTCGAGAAAAGCTGTTCTTTATGATATTGGTGCCGGAACAGGCTCAGTTTCAGTAGAAGCTGCCTTATTATCTCCGGATATCAAGGTTTACAGCATCGAAAAAAATGAGGATGCGCTGGATCTTTTGAGGCAGAATAAAAAGGCCTTTGGCGTTGCAAATATGGAGATCATTCCAGGTACTGCACCTGAGGCTCTAAAGGCACTTCCTGATCCGACTCATGTCTTTGTTGGTGGTAGCAGCGGCAATCTAAAGGAAATCATGGATATCGTCCTTGAAAAGAATGGGGATGTAAGGATTGTAATTAACTGTGTTACAGCTGAGACCTTTGTGGAAGTGACCGGCTATATCAAGCAGCGAAAGGAACTTTTGCATGAGATTATTCAGCTTCAGGTAACAAGGTATAAAGAGGCAGGAAATTACCATATTGCTGATGCACAGAATCCTGTTTATATTGTGACGCTGTGGAGGGATGAGCATGAAGAATAAAACTGATTTCCCGCGAATTCTAATAAGTGCCACCTCAAGTGGAAGCGGAAAGACTCTTATTACCTGCGCGCTCCTTCGGCTTCTTAGTAAAATGAATTACAGTATTGTCTCTTTTAAATGCGGCCCTGACTATATTGACCCAATGTTTCATAAGAAGGTTTTGGGAATTCCTTCAAGGAATCTGGATCTTTTTTTGCAGGGGGAAGAGGGCGTAAAAAAGGCTATTATAAGGGACTCAAAGAGAAAAAACATTGGAATAATTGAAGGTGTAATGGGCTTTTATGATGGGAAAAGCGCTGCTTCTAAGGAGCAGTCATCCTATGATATCTGCTGCAAGACTGATACTCCGGCAATCCTTATTGTGAACTGCAAAGGAATGAGTAATTCCATCATTCCTCTTATAAAGGGTTTCATAGATTACCAGGATAAAAAGGTGGTAAAGGGAGTGATACTTAATAATATTTCTCCCATGATTTCCAGGGATATTTCAGAAGCTATTATTGAAAATACGGGGATTCCTGTTGTTGGAACACTTCCGCCTCTTAAGGACATAAAAATAGAAAGTCGCCATCTTGGTCTTATGATGCCTTCGGAAATCGACGGACTTCTTCAAATGATAGATAAGGCAGCTGATTCGCTAAAAGAAAATCTTGATCTGGATAAACTGTTAGAAATAGCAGGTGGTGCTGGAGAAATATCTTGTGAATATGAGCCTGTAAGCACAAATAGTGAAGAGAAGATCAGAGTTGGTATAGCTTTAGACGAAGCCTTTTGCTTTTACTATGAGGATAATCTGGAGCTTTTAAAGGAGCTTGGAGCAGAGCTCGTGTTTTTTTCACCTATACATGATAAGGAAATACCAGATGTTTCAAGGCTTATTTTTGGAGGGGGATATCCGGAACTTTATGCCAAAGAGCTTTCTGAAAACAGAAAGATGCTTGAAAGTATAAGGAAGGCTGCAGATGGTGGGATGCCAATCCTTGCCGAGTGCGGAGGTTTTATATATCTTCAGGAGAAACTTACTGACCCTGATGGGAACACCTATGACATGGTAGGTGTACTATCTGGTAAATCCCATAAGCTAAATAAACTATCTCACTTTGGATATGTTTATGTTACAAGTAAAGAGCCAAATGCATATTTATATGATGGGGAGATCATAAGGGGACATGAGTTCCATTACTATGACACCACAGACAATGGAGAATGCTGTCATGT
>JAEEGL016294478.1_pt1 | contig 30235 bp, 22 predicted proteins | sample 9134231 | NCBI WGS metagenome assembly JAEEGL01 (sample SAMN16246548, study PRJNA631951) | gut metagenome | biome: gut microbiome; feature: rumen; material: fiber-attached | host: Bos | place: Iran: Karaj | collected 2018-10 | reverse complement strand
CTGCGGCTCAAAGTCTGCGACCTGCTCCTTCAGGGAGATCTTGCGGACTACCCGGGAGACAAACGGGGTCTTCAGATGCAGGCCTGCTCCCCAGGTGCCGGCGTATTTGCCTAATGTCTCAATGACCCAGGCGCTGCCCTGTGGTACCACGCAGATGTTGCTGAACAGAATACCGAGTACTACTAATAACACAATGATCCAGATGATTACCGGAATATACTTTTCCATGATTTTACCTCCTCATGTTTTTACATAAATAAGAACTGTACGATCAAGACGATGGCGACGACTATTATCACAATCACCTTTGTTAATTCTGCCTCGTCAATTTCTGCCTGTTTAGCAGTCGTCTTTCCGTGATTCTTCAGCTGACCAGCGGTAGCGTTTCTAAACTTGACGGCTGCTGACTGATCATATTCAGGTCTCTTGACCTCGCATTCCCTTTCATGGGCCTTTCTGGCTTCCCGGGCTTCACAGTGCCTGCGATGCTCCTCATCGAGGTAGGCGGCATTATCGTCAAGTTCCCAGGGAGAATGCTTGGCTTCATAGCGTTTTTCCTGCTCCATCCAGTTATCGGCGAAACCGGAACCAACGCTTTCATAAATACTGTTTTTTCTCATATTCATAACCTCTCTCCTTTCCATGGTTCTTCGCATCAGTTCTTCCTAGAACCAGAAGCGGCGGTAGGGAGAATGCCGGAACATCCAGGGATTACGATAGCCCATGAACATGCCCGGTCCAAAGAAGCGCGGTCCAAACAGCCACCAGCGCCGATACATGAATGGTCTCCGGTAGCCGGCAAAGCCATAGGGAATCATGCTTCTGGTGATGACATACATGATAATGAACAATAAGATCATTACTACACCTCCTGTAATTAGTGATTCTTAAGCAGGTTGAGATTGTCGTAAACCTTCTTCTGGCAGATTCCCGTCATGTAGCCATAGATCATGACCTTCAGAGCCTTGGCAAGTCTTCCGGTGTCATCATATTGTTCCTTCAGAATTTCAGCGATGACTTCATCGATCTCTCTTTCGGAGAGAGAATGTCTGTGCAGCGACTTTACCGCCTGACAGAAATAATCATAAAGTCTCTCTTCCGATATGATGTCATCACTTTCATCATCGGCATCTCCATTGATAAGTACCATCAGTTCACCGATATCTTCGATGTTCATTCCATCTCTTAAGGCTGAGATCAGCAGAATTCTGAACAGATGCCTTTCCGTATACTTCTTATTCTCCGGGTGAGGAACGAAGCCTCTCTTTACCCAGTTCTGTATCGTGGAGGGCTGCAGGTCAGCAATTGTACAAATCTGCGACAATGACAGCCCTCCGGTAATGGCCAGTAACGGTCGGAACACGGATATGGCATCATTCTGCTCAGCATATTCAATAGACGTTCCGGGAATCAGCTTACTTAACATATGTTACAATCTCCTGCATTAATTGATCCTGCCGGTAAGGAAACGGAGAATGTAAACCATACCGACAACTACACAGACTATAAAGAATAATCTCAGCACCAGCATAACCAGTGATAAGGCGATGCTGAAGAGAATATCCAGTGTTAATAAGAACAGCATATTCAACACCTCCTTGTGATGATTAGATTGTATCACAGGTTCATTTGACCGTCAAGCGCTTTCAAATGATTTTTTACAAAAATGGTTAAAAGGAGCGTTTTCGCCCCTCAATAATGGTTTGATTGCTGCCCTGGCGCACCTCACAGGGCTTTTTCGGCAACAATTACCATGTAATCGGCTGTATCATAGGTAATACCGGTTTCGTTGAAGCCGTTTTTCTTCCAGAAGTGTTCGGCCTGCGGGTTTCCGTTCACCCAGCCCAGTCTGATGGCCGCGACCCCCAGTTCTTTCAGCTTATCTCCCAGTTCAGTTATTATGGAGCTGCCGATGCCCTTGTTCTGTAGTTCAGCAGCCAGCATGAAGAACCCAATGAAGGCGCTCTTTTCATCAGGACAGCGTCTGATCAGATCCAGAACAGCTATTAGCCGGCCATGGTTATAATAGCCGAGATAGTATTTATCAAACAGCTGTTTCCTTCTGGGCAGAGCCTTCATATCCGCCATGATGCTCTTTTCACTGACCATCGGTGGGCAATACTGATAAAACAGTTCATTCTCCCGGCAGAGCTTTATGATTGCATGGACATCGTCCGTGTTTAGTTCTCTGACGTCATATTGATCAGACAGCAAGGCTGTATCAAACCGGTCAAGAAAGCCCTCTTTCTTCAGCATTTCCAGTACTCTGGCTTCCCTTTCAAACATCAGAGAACTCCAGGGGCTGGGACCAACCCGGCGGTTTTTATTGATGGCCAGATCAGCATCCACATATTCCAGCGTGAACTGCTCTTCAGCCTCATAACTATCCAGTTGCTGGCTTACGCCATCTTCCTCAACCGCGCACAGATAGTAATAGTTATCCTGGATGAAGCATTCCGTCTCATCATGCATGCTCTTCTCGATCCGGTGAACATAGCCATATTCCCTTACGCTCTGGCGAATGACGGTCAGTCCGGCTTCCTCCCTGGTCTCCCTGATCATCGCCTCAACAGGGTCTTCATTTTCCCGGATGCCGCCGCCGGGGAATTTGTAGTAATCGTATTTTCGGGAGTGGACCATGGCCAGACGACCGTCCTTCATGATGATGGCTCGAGCTGAATTACGCACGAAGGTGTGCGTGCATTGTTCATAGTCTTTACCGTCCAGTTCAAACAGCAGTCTCATATTAGCACCTCCCCTAATCCATCACTATCATAGTACAACAGAAAGAAAACCGGAGCATCTCTTTACGGATGCTCCGGTATGATTCACTGTTCTACAGCATCGCCGAGCCGCCGGTAATGATCCAGCAGGCCAGCATGGCAATCAGGCAGGCACCAACGAAGACATTGCCGGTGCGCCGGTAGAAATAGGTGGCCAGAATGCTGAAGATCAGCAACTGAGGGGCCAGAACGATCATCAGCGACATGAACGGGCCACCGAAGGTCGAACCAAACAGCAGGTCAGCTCCCGGTCCCAGATTGGCAAAGAAGGGGATGTATTCCAATAATACGATCAGCAGAATACCACCAACCATGCCCAGACATACGACCAGCCAGTTGGCCAGGAAGGCGCCAAAGCCCTTGCGGGAAGTTGACCTGACCGGCATCTGGGCAATGATGCGGGAGTTGGCCAGGATGAAGTACAGCAGATAGATCGGCAGATAGGTGGCAAACTGCACCAGTCTTTCCAGGCTGAAGCTCCGGAAGAACGGCCAGATGAAGCGCAGATCCAGATGGAACAGGGTTTCACATAAGAAGGTCACCAGATACATGACCGCAAACAGAACCGCAGCCAGGAAGAACGACTTCAGCAGCAAGCCCCAGTCAAAGCGGTGGGAATTGCGGTTGCGGGCAAAACCGAGATCCATGTAGTCCATCGGAATGCCCTTCTTCTTGCTGGAGCGGAAGGAAACGATGGTCATGATCAGCATGATGATCATTAACAGTCCATACCAGCCGATGAAACCGTTGCCGATGGTCATACGGAAGATCTTTTCCGGAAGCGGCAGCAAGGCATGACCCAGCTGGGTCATGAACGGATAGGTAAGACCGCTGATAAGCATCGTTACCAGTAAACCGCCGATCAGTTTACCGCCCTTCTTCAGATGATAGGGACGGTCAGGAACCTGATCAGCTGCGTTGGCAAATAACGGGGTGGAAAGCAGGAATTCAGCCAGCGGGATCAGGCTGAACAGCACCAGCAAGGTCGCGGCCAGCTGCGTCCATTCCTTGTTCATGTAGATGTGTGGATTGTCCAGTTGGATGGTCGGCTGGCCGAGAGCATTGGCAAACCAGTCGGTGGTGGAAGTAACGGCCTGATGGGAATGAGTGACCAGACGGTGATTGGTGACAACCAGTTCACATCTTCTGGCCGTCCCCTTAGCGAAATCGCCATAGGTGGTATTCCACTTGGCATCCTTGCTGACGCCCAGGAAACTGCGGCGCAGCGAACTCTCCAGAAGCTTGTCAGAAACAACATTCTGATAGTCGCGGAAGTAATTGAATTCATCATATTTGGCGGTTATCAGCATGACGTTATTGAAGTAGATATTGTTATCATAGGCATTTTCCGTGAACAATTCACCAGCCTGCAGAACGATGGCCTTGGGAGTGATGTCATTGCCCTGGCTGTCCTTGGCCCGACACAGACCGGCAGCCACTGACCAGCTGGCCCAGGTACCCATGGAGTGGCCGGAAACGCCCATTCGGGTCTGGTCAACGAAATCCATGTCAGCCAGATAACGGTAGGCAGCGATACCGCCCATTGAGGAGTCGGTGATCCTGTTACCCTCACTGTCCGTTGAGTACTTTTCATCAAAGAAACTGAGGTTGGAGAAGTTCATCAGCAGTCGGTAGCGGATACTGCCGCCGATCTTCTTAAAGGTCCCGTTTTCTTCGGAATCCAGACCGTAGTTGGTCTTGACCACGTGATTGACATAGCCTCTTTTGATCATGGAAAGCGAGGTGGAACCGTGGCCGTATTCATCAGCGGCCATTACCACAAAGCCCCGGCGGGACAGTTCGATGCAGTAGGCATCACAGGTATCCTTGTCGTTCTGATAACCGTGAAGCAAAAGCACAGCCGGTGCCGGATTATCGGCGGTTGCCGTTTTCGGCTTATAGAGCTTATAGGTTATGCTCCCTCCCTCGACATCGATTGAACTGACTGAGACCTCGACATTGCCGAAATCAGTTTGTACCAGATTGCCGTAGAAAATACAGCCAACGGCGACCAGTACCATGACCAGCCAGACGATCAGCCACTTTACCTTTGTCTTTTTCATATTGATTATCCTCCTGATATGATGAAACCCCGGCTTAAAACCGGGGCTCGATTACTTATGACTTTAATTCCTTGACCTGCTTGTTAAGCCAGACGACGATGTCCTTAAGGACGATTCTCATCTCTGTCTCGTTAAGGATCTCGTGGCGCATATTTTCATAGATATTGGCTTCAATGTTTTCGTATCCGGCCTGCGACAGATTATTCAGAGACTTCTTGAAACCGGTCGGCACATCAGCGCAGGGGTCATCCTGACCGACGATGAACAGGATTGGCAGCTGATTCTTGAGTACGCGCCAGTCCTTTCTGACAAAGACATCCTGCATGCCTTCCAAAAGGTCATAGTATCCTCTGTTGGTAAACGGGAAGCCGCACAGCGGATCAGCAATATAGCGATCAACGTTTTCCTCGTTATAACTCAGCCAGTCGAAGGCGGTACGGGGATTGGCAATCGCCTTATTGTAATCAGAAGCCTTGACCAAAGCGTTGGAGACCTTCTTGGCACCCTTGCCGCCACTTAATGTCTTGGCCAGAATCATGCCCATGCCGGCGGACTTGTTATAGGCCGGCATGCCGGAGAAGATGATGCCGGAAAGGCAGTCTTCATATCTCTTAAGGAAGGAGTGCGCGATCAGTGAGCCCATGGAATGGCCAAGGACATAGAAAGGCAGATTACGGTACTCTTCCAGAATGCTCTGGGTGAATTCATGAATGTCCTGAAGATTGACCATCCAGCCGTTCTTGTCAGCGAAATATCCCAATGGGATGTCATCACTGATGCTGGCGCCGTGACCGCGGTTATCGACCGCGATAACGACATAACCATAACTGGCCAGCACGCTTGCCAGTTTTTCGTATCTTTCCTTATGCTCGGACATGCCGTGAATTATCTGAACGATGGCCTTTGGCTTTTCCGGAATGTATAAATTCGCCTCTAAAACCAAATCATCGTAAATTGACTTAATCCGTCTCTTCTGTTTGTTGATCATATAGTACACCTCTGTGTTTTATTATATCATTTTTCCCTTTGCAAAAAAAAGATATAATATACCTGCAGAAGGAGTCAGAAAATGAAGGTAACCGGAATCGTAGCTGAATACAATCCTTTCCATTACGGCCATAAGTATCTTATCGATAAAGCCCGGGAAATCACCGGTGCCGATTTGATGGTAGCAGCCATGAGCGGCAACTTCGTCCAGCGAGGCCAACCGGCCATCATCGACAAGTGGCAGCGGGTCAGATGCGCATTGGATAACGGCATTGACCTGGTCTTTGAGATTCCCTTTGCCTTTGTCTGTCAGGCTGCCAGCCAGTACGGCAAAGCCGCAGTCGACATCCTGGCCCGCGCTCAGGTCAACAGCATCGTCTTCGGCTCAGAAACCGGCAATATGGAAGAACTTAAGGAGATTGCCTCACTCAGTTTCAATGTCGATAACTTTAAGGAAAACCTGAAGCAGGGCTACTCCTACCCGGCTGCTTACGGCTACATGGCCGACAGCTACGGCCCTAACGACATCCTGGCCGTTTCCTACCTCAAAGCTCTGCAGAATTACCCCCAGATCACGCCTTACTGCATCAAACGTACCAATGATTATAACGGCAGTAATCTGCAAGGCCAGCATGCTTCCGCCTTAGCAATCCGGCAGGCTCTGGAAAGAAATGAAGATGTCAGTTCTTTCACCCCAATGGCCCAGCAGCTTTCCGCCAGTCCGCAGGTAAAACTGGCCGATTACTATCCGATGATCAGAACCCGCCTGCTTACCAGCAGTGCTGAAGAACTGCGGGAGATTTTCCTTGTTGATGAGGGAATTGAAAACCTGATGATAAAAAATGCCTACGACTGTTATGACTTTGACAGTTTCATGAACAGCTGCGTTACCAAGCGCTATACCCGCAGCCGCATTCAGCGGACCTTATGTCAGATTCTGCTCAACAACAAGCGGGAAACGATGCGCAAGCTGCCGGAATATGACATCATCAGAGTCCTTGGCTTTAATGAAAAGGGCCGTGACTACCTCAAGGTGCTACAGGAAAATGGGGTAAGAGTCGCAAACCACTACACTGCCAACATCAAGCCCTACCGTGATCTGGAATACCGGGCTGCCGTTGTTTACGGATCATTGCTGGATGAAACTCATCAGCATTACATAAACCGGTCTGAAATCAGTGGATTAAATCTCTGAAAAAGGCAGAACCCGTAAACATACGGAATTCTGCCTTTTTTTAGTATGATAGTCCAGTGGTTATCTGCTGACATTGGCTTTCCAGCCGCAGTTGGCTTCGTTGATCTTCTTCGCGATCATTGAGGTAGCCTTGATAAGGAAAGGATCATTGAGATGGAAGAGGTTAAGATTCCAGTCTTCCTTCCCGCCGCCGTATTCAAACTCGATTCTTCCCCGGTAACCGTCACGGTAAACCAGAGCGAGCTGGTCTTCAACATCATCCAGCATTTTCCTTCTCTCCAGCTTTCTGTCAGGACTTTGCTCTGACATCAGTTCCTCGATTGTCAGATGTTTGCGGATGAACCAGGACACAAAGGCATCAACCTTGATCTCATCAACTTCCGGTGTCTTTCGGCTAAAGAGTTTTGCCAGGATGCCTTTTTCTTCCTGCGCAGCCTGCCTGACAACCCTTATTTCAAAGCCATCATATAGCTTCTCCAGATCTTTCATCCGGGCAACAAATCCTTCTGCTTCCTCCGGTTCACGATCAAGCTGCATATAACAGGCTTTATATGAACCGTTATCCTTCAGGTTCTCGATGAGATTCTGTATGAAGATGGTAATGCAATTGAGATATTGCTGATCATATCGCACCGAAAGCGCTGGTGCGTTCTCCCCGCTTTCCAGTCTGAGAGACTTTACCGGCTTTACATAATTTATCATTGCCTGGGCCTTGGCCAGACGCAGCTTGACATCAAGTCTTTCAGCCGGATCTTCAGAAAAGAATTCCTTTCGCATATCTTCCGGCATCCGCTCAATCAATATCGCGCTCGCTTCTATTTCCCTGACTGCGCCGTCAATGATGTTCTGAAGGATCTGCTGCTTTTCTGATCCCGGTTCAAGTCTGTCATATAGTTTTTTCGTCTGTTCCAACATGATTATGTTCTCCTTTGTCGTGATGGCAACTAAATCATAACACACAAAGAAAGAAACAGCGTAAATCAGCTGTTTCTTTCTGTTTATGAATACAGTTTCTGTATTTTTAACGAGGATACTTGACCTGAGCCTGAGCGGCAGCCAGTCTTGCCAGAGGTACTCTGAACGGTGAGCAGCTGACATAGGTCAGACCCTGTCTGTGGCAGAATTCGATTGATGACGGTTCGCCGCCATGTTCGCCGCAGATACCGAGCTTGATGTTCGGTCTGACGCTTCTGCCCTTTTCAGCAGCCATCTTGATCAGCTGGCCAACGCCGTGCTGGTCTAACTTGGCAAACGGATCCTGCTCATAGATCTTGGCATCATAGTATGAGCCTAAGAACTTGGCAGCATCGTCTCTGGAGAAGCCGAAGGTCATCTGAGTCAGGTCGTTGGTGCCGAATGAGAAGAATTCAGCTTCCTGAGCGATCTCATCTGCCAGTAAGGCAGCACGCGGGATCTCGATCATGGTACCGACATGGTATTCAAGCTTGATGTCGCTGTTAGCCAGAATTTCTTCAGCGGTCTTGACAACGATGTTCTTGACGAACTTCAGTTCCTTGACATCACCGACTAACGGGATCATGATTTCCGGAGTGACTTTCCAGTCAGGATGCTTCTTCTGGGTAACCAGAGCAGCTTCAATGATGGCTCTTGTCTGCATTTCGGCGATTTCCGGATAAGTGACAGCCAGACGGCAGCCTCTGTGGCCCATCATCGGGTTGGCTTCATGTAAGCCGGCGCAGACATCCTTCAGATGCTCAACGGAAATGTTCATTTCCTTGGCTAAGGCTTCGATTTCAGCTTCGCCGGTCGGAACGAATTCATGTAATGGCGGATCCAAGTAACGGATAGTAACCGGGTTGCCCTGCATGGCTTCATAAATGCCTTCAAAGTCGGTTCTCTGTAAGGGCAGAACCTTGGCTAAGGCAGCCTTTCTCTGTTCGGCAGTTTCAGAAACAATCATTTCACGGATGGCCTTGATCTTTTCCTTTTCGAAGAACATGTGTTCGGTTCTGACCAGACCGATACCCTGAGCACCGAAAGCTAAGGCCTGCGCGGCATCTCTCGGAGTATCGGCATTGGTTCTGACCTGAAGCTTTCTGACTTCGTCAGCCCAGCCCATGAATCTTTCAAAGTTACCGGAAATGGTAGCCGGAACAGTCGGGATGGCTTCGCCGTAAACCTTGCCGGTTGAGCCGTCGATACTGATCCATTCACCTTCATGGTACTGTCTGTCACCGATGGTGAAGACATGATCGCCCATGATGATGTCACCGCAGCCGGATACGCAGCAGGCACCCATACCTCTGGCAACGACGGCAGCGTGGCTGGTCATGCCACCTCTGACGGTCAGGATGCCTTCAGCGGAGGCCATGCCTTCGATGTCTTCCGGTGAGGTTTCCAGTCTGACTAAGACGGTCTTCTTGCCCTGCTTCTTCCATTCGATGGCATCAGCGGCGGTGAAGACGATCTGTCCGCAGGCAGCGCCCGGTGAAGCAGCTAAGCCGCTGGCAACAGCCTTGGCGTTCTTTAAGACTTCGGGGTCGAACTGCGGGTGCAGTAAGGTATCCAGCTGCTGCGGTTCAACCTTCATGATGGCTTCTTCCTTGGTTAAGGCGCCTTCATCATATAAGTCGCAGGCAATCTTCAGAGCGGCAGCGGCCGTTCTCTTACCATTACGGGTCTGCAGCATGAACAGCTGACCTTCCTGAATGGTGAATTCCATGTCCTGCATGTCCTTGTAGTGAGCTTCAAGCTTATTGCAGACATCAACAAACTGATTGTAGGCACTCGGAGAAACTTCCTTCAGCTGATCGATAGTCTGAGGAGTTCTGACACCGGCAACAACGTCTTCGCCCTGAGCATTCATCAGGAATTCGCCGAACAGTTTCTTTTCGCCGGTAGCCGGGTTTCTGGTGAAGGCAACGCCGGTTCCACAGTCATTGCCCATGTTGCCGAATACCATCATCTGAACGTTAACGGCAGTGCCCCAGCTTGAGGGGATGTCATTCATTCTGCGGTAGTAGATGGCTCTGTCATTGTTCCAGCTTCTGAAAACAGCCTTGACTGATTCTAACAGCTGAACCTTGGCATCCTGCGGGAAGTCGCTTCCCATCTTTTCCTTGTAATAGGCCTTGAATCTCTTGACCAGGTCCTTCATATCATCAGCATCAAGTTCGATATCCTGCTTGACACCCCTGATCTTCTTAACTTCATCAATGATAACTTCGAATGTGCTCTTGGGTAAGCCCATGACAACATCGGAGAACATCTGGATGAAACGACGGTATGAGTCGTAGGCAAATCTCGGATTTTCTGACTTTCTGGCGATCGTCTCGACAACTCTGTCGTTGATACCCAGGTTCAGAATGGTATCCATCATGCCCGGCATGGAAGCTCTGGCACCGCTTCTGACGGAAACCAGTAACGGGTTCTCCTCGTCACCGAGAACCTTTCCTGCCTTTGCTTCAAGCTTACGTAAGTAAGTGAAGATTTCATCGACTATTTCATCAGCGATCTTCTCGTTATCATCGTAATAACGGGTACAAGCTTCAGTTGAAATAGTAAAGCCATAAGGAACCGGCAAACCTAAGTTAGTCATTTCGGCTAAGTTAGCGCCCTTGCCACCCAACAGCTCACGCATGTTGGCATTTCCTTCTTCAAACATATAGACATATTTATGGCTCATGCTTAAGTGTATCCTCCTTCATTTTTCACAATCAATATTTTACCATCTGAACAGACGCATTTCTACTGTTTTCGCAAAAACATACCTATTCATATTTCAAAGTATGTAGCTAAATATAATGCTTAGGTGCTCTTGAATCAGCACTTTCAGACAATCAGCGTTCATTAGTGATCATTTTCCCGCATTTAGGACAGAACCTGGCTGCCTTATCCAACTTGGCTCCGCATTTTGGACAGAAGATGTACTCAGGTTCTGCGGTTTCTTCAGGTGCGACTTCAAAAACGTCGTCTGTTTTTTCAGATTCATTATTCAGCGGCTTCCAATCGATCTCGTTGCTGTTCAAGTCTGATTCCTGTTCTGAATTCTTCTGTTCCTCTACAGTGTTTTCACTTCCATAAGTCTCATCTATGGTGTTACCGCACTTAGGACAGAACCTGGCTACCTTATCCAACTTGGCTCCGCATTTTGGACAGAAGATGTACTCAGGTTCTGCGGTTTCTTCAGGTGCGACTTCAAAAACGCCATCTGTTTTTTCAGATTCATTATTCAGCGGCTTCCAATCGATCTCGTTGCTGTTCAAGTCTGATTCCTGTTCTGAATTCTTCTGTTCCTCTACAGTGCTTTCACTTCCATAAGTCTCATCTATGGTGTTACCGCACTTAGGACAGAACCTGGCTACCTTATCCAACTTGGCTCCGCATTTTGGACAGGAAACACATTCATATTGTCTTTTTTCAACTGAAACAGTAGTTTCTACACTCGCTGTAGACTTATTATCCGTTTGGCAATCACACTCGGATACCGGTTGATCATTCTTGCTTTCTGCATGCTCTTCATCAAATATGGTTTCCACTTCTTCTTTCTCATGATTTACAGTCTTTGTTTCTTCCGTATAGTTTTCAGCAATTTGCAGAATGTTATTGGATTCAAAAGTATCAGTTAACAACACAGCACTGCTCTCTTCACCGTCAGCAGCCATTTCATAACTGTTGGCAATGGTTTCAGCCAAGTTTTCGGATTGACAATTTTCATCGCCTAATTCACAAATGTTTTTTTCAATAACAGCAAGTTCAGAATCAGTTTCATGAGTGTCAGCTGACTGTGGATCACTAGAGTTTTCCAATTTACTAACTTCAGTTAACATTCTAAAGTCTTCAGCATCAGTTGCGTCTTCTTCACCTTGAATAGTTTTATTTAATTCAATGGCTTCAGGTTCAACCTCTATTTCCGGTTGTTCATCTACTTTCGGTTCATTTGATACATCCTTAAGTTCATATCTATTTACAGAACTTACAAACTCAGCCATCTTATTTTCTGAAACTGCGTTATCGGATTCAATGCCCTTATTCAACTCCGCGAAGTTATCAATCGTCTTCTCTTCCGCTTTGTTTTCGAATGATGAGTCTGAGTCAGTCTTTTCATCATCGGAGGAATTCGATTTCAGAGGGGCATCTTCGTCATACATCTCATAATCTGTATTATTATGATCAGGCTTTATGTCTGAATTAGCGAAGTCATCACCTTCAAATCTGGGCATGAACTGATTGTCCTCAGAAATTTTAGATATCAATGATTCTTCAAATTGCTCATTTGCAGGCAAATAATCCCTTTCTCCGATTTCCACTTCATTTGTCGTTGCATTTCCTGCACCATATGTTTCTTCTAGAATTACAGTTTCAGAATCAAATGTGGTTTCTTCAGATACATATGCCTCTTCCGTTTTTTCCAGAATTACCGGAAACTCCTTAGTATCAAAGATGGATTGGTTCTCCTCCTGTATGGCAGAATCTGCAGTTTCTGTTATGCGGGACACGCCATCCTCAGCATGTAAAACTTGCATCAGAGATTTTGCACCGTCATTGCTGACATCTGCTTTCTCTTTTTTGTTTTTTGATTCCTTAACCGTATCTTTGGTTGCGATTTCCAAATCAGCAATATACTCCATATCGCTATTCCATTTTTTCCAAAGAATAAACAATACTATTGTTGTTAATAGCACTATGACTGGTCCATAGCCTATGTGATAATGGTCGTACAATGTATTATTGCCTGCCCATACAGGAATAAAAAGGCCTGCGATTATAAACACTAAATATGTGATTATTGTTATAATGAAGTACTTGTTTTTTGGCTTAAAAACACCCGTAACTCCCATAAAGCAACCAATGATAATAAGTGTCAGAAGTAACATACTTAAGAACGTCATTTCAAAGCCATATCTAGGTAAACTGTTTTTTAATTTCCATAAAGCAATTCCGTATCGTTCATATTTGCTTCTAAAGGTCATAAAAGGAAAAACAAGCGATAAGGCTCCAACTAAAGTGATAAGGCTCAATACAACCCTTTTTACTCGACAGTTTTTCAGTTTTTTCTCATCAATCCCTGTTCTTACAGGGAGCAAAGATTCCTCATCGTTTTGGGCCAATTCAGTTCCCCAGAGTTCCCAAAGAACAAATAGTACTATGGACAACAACAAATTGAGAACTGAACATGCACCAATTTTAATTATGGCTGTATCAAATAATACATAGTATAGATAAGCAATTATCCCGAATACTCCAAAGTTTGCAATCGTGATGCGATAGTATTTTCTTTTCGGATTGAAAACGGCGACAATGCCCAATACGACACCTATAACAACCAGTAAAAACAGTAAGAAAACCGTAAAATGAGATATTTTTTCATATTGTGAAATCATAGATTGTACATAGTTATTCAGATTCCACAGTGTAATTCTTCTGACTTTATGAATATCATCGGAATAAACTAAAAACGGGCCAGTCAGAGACAGCAGGCCAAATGATGTTATGACGCTGACAATGATTCCTTTTCTCTGAAAATTTCTTCTTTTCTCGACATTTCTTCCTGCCGTTTCCATTGACAGACACAAATCGTCATTTGGCGCCAGTTCATCACCCCACATTTTCCAAAGCACATATTGCATAATGGAAACCTGAGCAGCGATAATTGGTCCGATGCTTGGACTTACATATTCGCTGTATTCCATATATACGACTATTGAACAGATTGCGCCAATCAAACTGAAGAGGGCAAAACACACTATCGATACTCTTGCTAACTTCCGGTTTTTATTAAGTGAGCTGACGATTCCTGAATATACTCCGACAACAACCAAAGCAATAAGAATCACTGGCATTATAATGAAGACCAAATCATAAGCTTCAAAAAAGCTCCATATCCATACGGCATAAGGATTAATATCGTGTACAACCTGGAAAGGACAGGCCAGTGGTAGCAACCCTAGTATGGCAATAATAACAATGATGTTTTGCTTGCTTTTCATTTTCATTTCAAACTCCCCAAAATACTCATATACACTTTCATGTTTTTACAAATCATATGCCAGGGTTCCTAAAGGTATCCATCTTTAAGGAAGCCTGGCATTCCATGTTTAATTACGAATCAAGTGACTAGTTTGTGTTTCTACTGATTCTGTTTCTTTCACTGACAGTTTTCTCCAATTCCTGACTGACAGCATAGACATCTTCAACATTTCCCTCATCAACCGCATACTCCAATGAACTGATCAGCTTCATTATTTCATTCTCCAGACCATATGCTGAAGGATTGGATCTGGTTGGGCTGGCATGAATGATATCGTAAATGTGCTCAACCGCTTTATCGGCTTTCCTATCGGAGAGTCTTCCAAGAAGAACTTTTACTCTTGAAGCCGCTACCTTAATATATTCAACTTCTTCCCGCTGACGATCCATATTGTTAGCGGTGTTCCGATTGGCCATAATGGTGGAAATCAATACCGCAAGATATAATCCAAAAACAACCAGTTGAACTGCAAGCGGACCTTTGTACTTTTCCAATTTCATTAAGATAAAGACCAGTCCAAGCAGCAGTTCGGCAATGAAATATACTGTTGATACTGCGTAAACTGATAGACCCAAGACGGTTTGGCGATCTGTAGTAATCATGAATCTGGTAAGCAGTAACATTACATAAGCCAGTAGTACAAAACCGAAGGAGATCCAAACGGAAATCTCTCTATCTGTTCCTCCGAAAAGGAAGAACAGAACAATGAAGATTACAACAAATACTGATTCCAGTAAAAGTCTAAGACCATTGTTTTTTCTCATTTTATAACCTCGCAATTATTTCTTTTCTCTTTGCTTCATATTCTTCTTCCGACAGAAATCCTTCATCACGTAGGTTTTTCAGCTCTCTAAGGGCTTGCCGCGGATCATTGGAATCATTACGCTGGCTCGGTTCTTCCTTAATGGCAAATCTGTCAGCAGCATTCTGCGACTGTACAGTCTGATTTGAATTCTGAGTATTTGTAAAGGAAGAAAACATGTGATCAGCAAGATTTCCAAATACTCCACTGGCGACCATTCCCATTCCAACTCCGGCACCAGCAGCAGCAACACCGCCAGCCCCTTCGTTTTTGGATAAATTGCCAAGAATATCAGCTGCCTTCAGTTTACCCCAGTCATCCCCCAAGATGCCTAACACAGTCTTATCGCCACGGGCTGCCAGTATTTTTTTATTTGCTTCAATCTGTGCTTCATCAATTGAGTCGTACTTGGATTTGTCGACTTCACAGGCTGATACGACAAACTTAACGCACTTTAAACCATATTCGTTGAGGATTTCATCAATCATAGGTTCAATTTCATCCGAAAATTCCTCCAGGTAAGATTCAATTCCAATCAATTCAGTCTGTAGGGAATTAAGTGCTTTGGACAGCACCGTTTTGATTTTGCTTTGAAACTGATTGGCAAAATAATCATTGAGTTCATCCTGACTTGCATAAGGTATATTATTGCCCAATAGTTTTTCCAGGAACATTACCGGATTAGTTATCTGAACTTTATAGGAGCCCCTGGATCTTACATTAGTTACAACCCCCCATAACTTGTCACGGACCTGAATGGGAGAATCAGTTCCCCAGTAGATTTCCATGCTGTGAGCAACTCTTACAAAGTAAACGACACAATTAAATGTGCTTATTCCGCCGGAGAAAGCGTTTCTAAGCCGGCTAATAAACGGGTAGTTTTCCGTTGTCAGTTTGTATGTTCCCTCATCAAACACCTGTTCTACTGTTCCGCCTTTGATGAAGATTGCTTCTTCACCCGGCATGACAATAAGCGTGGAATTGGTATTGAAATCCTCTTCCGGCTGGCGCCATATCAGCAGTTCACCGGCACCTGAATTCTTGATTACATCAGTCCAATGCTTTCTTCCGCCGACATATTCCGTTTCATTAGGGTTCTTATTAAATAAAGCCATCTGCATTACCTCCTAATTTCTTCTTCCAGAAATGAAATCGCTTAAGTGTCTGTCAAACGATACGCTGGAATTTGCGACCAGTTTTTCGCCATTTCTGTTGATTATCATTGATTTTCCTCCGCGAATGGGATTCCAGAAATACCAGCCATCAATTTCAGGCAATTCTTTCTGACAGTGGGAATATGTGCATTCGTCTATTCCCAGTATCTCAATAACAATTTGCATAATATCCATTACTTGTTTCCTCCAGCTTTCAAACTCATGTCCCAACCACATTCGTCACCATAGTTGGGAGGCCAATCCAGTATTTCTCCGGTCTGTCCATCAATTGCATAAAGATTTACACCATCAGGAGTATATGCGTTGAACCAATGACCAGGACCGGAAACTCTGTCTATTCCGATTACCGCATGAGCACCAGGTCCGCATGACAGCAGTTTTTCCTGAATCTCATCATACCCATCCATCGGTGTCTGGATCATTCCCGTAGACATATTCATTTCATCGATGCTCAACGTTTCTGTTCCAGCCTCCACTGCATCATGTCCACTGAGCTTTGCTTCTACAACAGCTGCACAGGCACCGCAGTTATTACTATAAGGTGAATATGGATCGCCATCAAAATTCGGATTGACATCTGTCAGCCATGCCTGAACGGTGCCAATGTCTGGCGGGGTCTCACAAACCTCAGTTATTCCATGTTCCTTAAGGTATTCCGGATCATCACAAAGTTGATCAGTCGAGAGATCGGTTGTTTCCGCGTCTTCTGCTGTTACGGAATCACCAATGTCTTTGGCCATAATATTGGAAAAATCGTCCTGCCTGCCGTCAGTGGTATTCTGACTGGAATCCGGCTCATATGATGTCTGATTTCCGGATGTTTGATTTCCATTCAATTTATTGACCAAGATTTCCCTCTCGTTCTTCAGATCAGCAAACTCCTTTTCGTATTGGGCAGCCAACAACTCACGTTTCTGATCATTCTGCGCTAACTGCATGTTCTTTTCGAAGTCTGACAGAGTATCATCGCTCATAATCCTTTCGTATTCCGCATTAAGATTATTGGCGATGTCTTCCTGGGCAGCCTGCCAGTTCGTTATACCTTCATCGAGATCATCCAGTTCCTTTTGATAATCATGGTGAGATATGACAGTATCACCTTTTGTAAGCTTCTTTACCTTTACTGCAGCGCCATCATCCCCATCATCGAATCCTTCACCAGAATCCAACGACTGCTGATTACCCTCTGTCAGATGTGCTTTTATATCCTCAAGCAGCTCCTTTTTATGCTCATTGGTAAGGTCGCTTTCCATTATCTTGTCAATCATCTTATCTAAGTCTGCCGGTTGATCCTGTGAAGATGTATCATCTTCCTTCATATCCATTGCAACAGTATCATCAGAATCATCTGAAGAAGGCATCTTTTCATCGGTTTCACTCTGATAGTCATTCACCGGAACATCAGCATCATTATTCTCCTGTTCAGATGAATTTACATCAGTTTTCTCTGCATCGGGTTCACCAGATTCTTCTACAGCATCGTCCGATAATTCATCAGACTGATTCTGGGATGATTCGACATCCTGCATTTCTTCAGGCGTGTCTTCAGAAGCATCATCATGAGTATCCTCTGTTTTTTCCGTCTCATAGGCGTCCTGGTCTTTTTCAGCGTTTTCACTGGTTGTGTCTGTTGGTGCATCCACAGCATCTTCTTTGATTTCAGCAGGCTGTTCATCCTGCATATCGGAAGATTCAGTTTCTTCTGCAGCGTTTCCCTGCGCCTCTTCTCCAGATCCAGGCATTTCATATTCTTCCTGAGCCTGCTGCTGTACTTCCGCTGCTTCAACATCCTCCGGAATTTCCGGTTCATACTCTGCCGCAGCATCATCTTCAGGCGTTTCAGCACCCTCAGTGGAGTCTTCATCCGAGAGATTATCGGAAACGTCCTCCGAAATTTCATCCGGAATTTCATTTTCGTTATCACCAAACTCCACATCTTCACTGGAGATGTCTTCAGCGATCTCCTCCGGCAATTCCGCAGAAACATCACTAGTCATTTCTTCGTCAGGGAAATTGTCCTCAGGTATGTCATCGATAATATCAGTATTTGGATTCTGATCAGTGTAATCAAAACCTGATTCAGCACCAATATCATCTGAGACTGCTTCGGGAATCTCTGCTGAGACAGCATCCACTGGCTCTTCGGGTACGTCTTCTGGAATATCATCAGGGACATCAACTGGTATGTCACCAACTGTATCAGATGAACCACTACTTACATCCGATACATCGTTGCTCGTATCCACTACATCAACACTTACATCATCATCCATAAGTTATCCTGCTTTCTTCAGTGATTTTTCAACTAATGTATCTTTGATTGGAATACTAGTTTCATATTTGATTTTTCGCCAAAGCTGACACTTTACACATGCCAGTAAGCGGGGGGTAAACTCCTCATCATTCAGTTCATTCTTGATGAGATTAGATATGCTTCCAAATACCCGTTTCACCGGATCAAAGTTATTGTCGGTTGGCTTGAAATGTCTGGTGAAAATACGTCTTGCTATTTCTCTGCCCAGCAGGCGTTGTTCATAATCACATCCCTTATTGCAGAAATTGATATAACTGCATTCCGGATAAGGTCTTAACAGTTCTTCCTTGTCTTTCCAATACATCGACAACTTGCTAATGTTTTCATCAGAAAGCGTTATGTCAATATTGTTTTCCAAGCGGTAGTTAGGCGTCTTGACCTCTTCCGGCTCATCTAAGCGGTTAAAGAACAGGAAGGCTTCACCTGGCTTTAATCTTGCCAATCTCTTTTCCTGAGCCTCATTCATGTTCATTGAATCGGACACAATCTGCTTATCTGTTGCTTCGACAAGCCTGAATACAACTTTCATATCAGTCAAAGCCACAACATCAGTTGAGACCTTTCGCGGAGACTGGTCAGCAATTATGATTCCGACGCCATAGGAGCGGATCTCAGCAAGCATTCTCTTGACAAGGCCCTGAGCAATCTGACTGGGATTGGCTTCACCTTGACCGGAATTCGTGTCGGCATCCAGCAGAACATGAGCTTCTTCAAGAAGAATAACATTTCTCAGTTTTCCCTCTCCCAGGTAATTGGAATTAACATAAGCGAGAATGGACAGCAGTAATAACGCGATAATCAGCGCTTTCTGATCACTGTTCTCAATGGCAGCAAGTTCAATGACTGTAGGCTTACTGAGCAGATCCTCAATAGGTATAGAAGAATAGTTGTCAAACAGGTTCACCAGACTCTTTAATCTTACAACACCAGCACGGCCAATATTCCTGGCATCACCTGTATAACCGATATCGTCAAAGGTCTTCTGGAAACATTTGATGAAATCGCTGATGTTAAAGATCCTTCCCTTATTATCTACGGTATATGAATCCAGCCATCTGAAATCGGAATAACAATTATTGATAGTTTCCTCGAATATCTTGTCAAGAGGAGTAGTCATTGAGACACCTGCCGCAAAGGCGGTTTTTAGTGTTGACTTATAGGTCTCCAACTTAACATTCTTTGGTGGAACAAAGGGATTATATACAAATGGCGATATGAAGTTCTTGCCTGGAGTAAACACTTGAAGATCCGGAATGCTTTGGACAAGCGCCCTATATTCATTCTTGGCAGGTTCAATTACCAAAAAAGGTATATGATGGTCTTTCCATAATCTGTCCAAGACGCTCACGGAGAACGTCGTCTTACCGGAACCTGGTGTGCCAACAACCAACATGTGCTTAGTCAGGTCATTAAGTCTGATGCCAATCGTGTCCTTCTGAGAAGATGATTTCAATTCACCGATAGTAATATCACCGGCATTAATCAGATTATCTGCATATGATTTACTCGTTTTTCCAGATTCATCTACGGGTAGACCAGCTGACACGTTGGCTGAACCAATAGGCAGGCGGAAGTACATTGTTGCTTCATCAGCAGTAATCACATAGGGAAGACGATAGAAGCTCCGGAAAGTCCCCTGATTCCATATTGCGTTGTTTCGATCATAATTCTGAAGGAAGGCTCTTGCGATCCAAGGCAAGACGATAAAATTCTTTGAAGTATTCAGATCTGATTCCTTCAGCCTGATATTTTTAAGGAAGGAGGGGCTCCCATTATCGTGATTAGCGTAGCCATAATAAGCAGAAGCGATATCTTCAGTTGCTGTTGCTGACCCATATACAAGGATATTGTATTCGAATAATGCTCCATCCTTATTGGCCTGATAGTACTTGTATCTGGCAGCCGCATATTCTGCTGATGAGAAACTGATATTTCCACTGCCAGGAGCCATGATCCCTTTGCTCAAGGAATCCAGCATCTGACTGTATTGAGTGATCTTATCAATTTCATCATTTGAAAAGACGGTTGGAATGAGCTGTATCGAAACAGCACATTCAGGATGAGAAATCAGCACATTAACAATGTTTGACAGATCCTTTGAGGTAGAATCAAGCACATCAAACGTGTAGCAATAAGGCAAGACCTGATTCTGGAGAGAATCAACCCGCTCATCTTTAACTATCGTTCTAACCGAATCGGTATTGACTGACGACCATAGTTTTCTGGCATCTTCAAATTCGACATCATTAATGCGGTACTTCTGATTTGATAAGTTTGCAGCAAAAGAGTTGTACACCCGTTCAATGATAGACAGAGACTTGTTCCTGTCCTTGGCAATTGCCCGCAGAATGTAAAAGAGCCTGATCTTAGCCTTATATGGCTGGTTCTCTACTTTTTCGGTTATCCACAGTGATTCAACTGCAATCTCCGTTGACGGATTTTCCCTAAGGTAGTTTCGGTAATTCTGATGTACCTCAGATAAAAGTGAGATGAACGCCTTTTTATACCTGTCCTCAATACTTTCGTCAATATGAAGACTATCCTGTAGGATTTCCATTGCCGGAATCGAAATTACTTCAAAAACCTTAGCAGAGGCAAACTCACCGCTGTTCAGTTCAATAATTATATCTTTACTCATATTCAGTTAGTACTTTGTTAAATTGCTTATAACGCTTAGCCTTTTTTCTTTTCTCTAATCAGAGAGCGCATAGCAGCAAACGAAGATGAGAACGCCGGTCCACTGGAATTGACTCTCATGGAGCTATTTAATCTGAAATTATTTCCTATTAAAGTTATCCGGTTGGTCTTGTAATATCTGAACTGTTTCTTGCTTGGATCCATTCCCTTGGCAAGACTCTCTTCAAGGGTTATGCCGCTGATATCCTTATAGAAGATCTCGTGGGTAGATTCATCGTAGATAATTCCGGTGGAAATATCAGCATTAGCGGTATAAATGAACATCTGCTCTTCAGAGAACAGATATGTCGTTACCTGAATGAGCAGGCTTCTGACATTTCCATCAGTACCGATCTTATAGCCAACCAGTGGGTCATCGGAATTTGTCAGGGTCTTCGCCTGATTAAAGATGCCTTTTAATGCCTTGACACCGGAATTTTTGGAAAGGTCATTTTCAGTCAGGGCGAGGCTTGCGTGCGGCTCATCACCAAAGCCAATAATATAGACAGGATCAATTAGGTTTAGTTCGCTTTCATCCATGTTGATTTTTTCCTGATAATTGTGCTTCAACAGTTCAACAAGCTCTCTTTCAGCTTCATCTACCGCCTGTTCACCTGCCTGATTACCACGGAATCGTAAATATAACCCGGCAAGAATAAGAGGAATGCCAATAATCGCTAAAATTCCGAAGATGCATAGCACGATACCGACAATTATCAGTATGGTCGGGAGCATTCCATAGCCCAAGAAGTATTTTCTGACAGTCTGCTTGCGAAGACCTGAAGATCCAAAAACACTCTTAAGGCCACTAGTAGGAATGTTCAGCTTTTGCGGCTTATTTTCATTCTTAGTACCGCATTTCATGCAGAACACATCATCATCATTCATTTCTGCACCACAATTAATACATTTTTTCACAGTTATATCCTCCTCTATTCCACTGATCAAAACTGTTTATCAGTACGCTTACACAGAAGCGTTTATGCCAGCGAATCCTGGCGCAGCATCTGCTGTAACAGGCTGACATCATATTCTGAAAATTCATATTCGTTGGCAAGTTCCATGAATTCATCATATGATGTACGGTATTTCAGGAATTTACGTTTATAGTAATCATGAACGATATAAGCCGCAAAGTAGTAATAAATGCCTTTCGGTTCAATACTGCAGGCAATCTCCAGATACTGCAGAGCTTCATCGTTGTCAACCTTGCGATTCACATAAGGTTTCTTGCCAGCCAATTTGCTGGCTGCCAGATAGAAATATACTTCAGAATCAGTCATATTATCATCGATGGCTGCAGATAAGGCAGCGTTGGCCTTTTCATAAAGGCCCATCTTCAGATAGCAGATGCCTAAGGCTTTGTTTACACTGTTATCATCACCATAGCTGTTCACGTATTCTGTGTATGAACTGATATGCTTGTTTAATGCCGGCATACTGGTGTTTAATACGTCATTAAAGGTAGAAACCACTACCGGACTGTGACAGTACATGCATTTTTTCATGCCAATTGAGACCCTGGCACCACATCCAGGGCATTTCAATTCCTTTACTTCACTTCCCATTTATATATTCTCCTTCTTATGTTTTTCAATATCAGTATAGAATCAGCTTTTCAGCAAATTCACTTAATATCTTCTTTTTCGCTTCCATCTCGCTGAGACTGCAGACAAATCTGGTACACTCAACACCACGATAGCTAAGGAAATAGACACAAGTGCTATATGCATCAGCCTCATCAATCTTATAATTGACAATCACACGATCTCCTTTTTCCATTATGCTCACGTCAGAATAGAAATATTGGTTGAAATATCTCTGCAGTCTGTTTTTCAGCTCAGGTATAGTCAAATGGTCGGGAATGTATGCTACGTTTTCCTCCAATTCGGTAAAGTATTCGCGGGTTTTACCTGATGAAGGAATGTAATGGTCGCACCCCCAGGTATCACCAGATCCGACGATGCTCTTCATCTTTGAAAGACTAATACCATTAACTTCCTCAAATAATGATGCGTTTACAGAGCTACCACCAAACAGATCAATCTTATACCATACATAACCATTCTTATCGACATAAATGTCATTAACAGTAAACACGCCGCCATGAGGCCAGTAAATGTTCTTGCCATTTGCCTTAGTATATATGAACATCTTGCTGGTGGATGGTGCTGATCTTATGAGAAGTACATCAGATCCAGTCATTTTGACCTGGAAATTATACTGGTCGTTAACATACTGGTTATCATAACCACTATTGGTGCCATACTGCCTAGGATAATTCAGATATGCATTGACTTCTCTGTCGCCTGACAAAAAATGCCATCGCTCATAATCGTCAACAAAACACCTGTAATCTTTGAACAATCTTATGCCGCTTCCATTTCCAAAATCGTATTCTTCGGAAAGTGTGCTTGCCAGATACAGTGAATCCTCATAGTCCCCAAGTTTTTGCAGGATGTTGTACGCTTCCTCATATTTACCTTCATCAATCAGTTTCACTGCTTTCTGATAATTCAGTTTAGGTGCAAACCTGGTGAAGTACAAGTATCCACCTCCACCAATCAACAAGGCTGCTAAAACCAAGACAATCAGAACTGTTATGGTTTTATTGGAAGATGTGGCAATGGTTTTAGTAGAATTCTCAGTTTGCGGTCCTGACTCAATTCCTGATACCTTATTTTCACGGAAGTTATAGCCGCATTTTGGACAGAATGGAGCGTCCTCAGGTACCTGCATTCCACATTTGGGACAATGTTTCAGTTTTTCACCATTTACCAGATCTGAACTAACGGGTTTCCCTTCATTATTTTTCTGATCATCCGACGGTAGGGTTGATTCGGTTTCCTTCCGAGAAGCATTATCAGATTCGCTACCATTCTGGTTACTGTTGTCTATGGTCTTTTGGGTTTTCTCTTTCTCTATCGTTGAACTTGCCGACTTTTCTTCAGGCTGATCATTACTATTTGAATGCCTTTCAATCAATTTGTATCCGCACTTAGTGCAGAATACTGCTCCTTCCTTTAGTTCTGATCCGCATTTTGGGCAATACATACTCATATATTTATCCCCCCCCTGAATTATTAACTCGATGATTTTACATCCGAATTCCAGTTACATGCAGCACCTCATCATTGAATAAATCACATGACAAGCTCTACACATTTGGAATTGGATTACTGCTTTCGATCTCTTACATTTTATCATTTTTAACATTTTTGTGCATTAGTATACTACTGTTAATACTATCTGTCTGATAAAATTAGGAAAAGTCTTTTTTCTGACATTTAGATTGTACAAATCTTCTATCATTACATATCTCCGATTCTTATTCAGATTCTTTACAACTGTCTAAACTCGATTTTTTTTTATTACCTGATGCATTACCATGATTGATAACAATGTCATTTTACATGACCGCCATGAATCAACGGTCGGCCTGAAAGCGACATTCAAGGAACTTTTTCTCTTTGCAGGATTACTCTAAACCATATTCCATTCTTTCTTCGTCCGATAAATCCCAACCGTTGAGTTTTTCTCTTCCATATTCGATGAGCGTTTCAAGGGAACGTCGCATAAAGCCATAGATATCATCTCTGTAGGCGGTTCCGCAGACAAAGAAATCCTTATCTTCAACGTATTGAAAACCGCCTGGTACATAGGTAAACACTTCATAATCGTCAGTGCTTATCAGATTCATTCCATCTCCTGCCACAAGCATTATGAATCCTTCATCAGTATCGATCCAATATGTTTCGTATTTATATACTGATCCTTCAGACTGATACTCGCTAACAGTAATCAATTCACCGGTATCAGCTGAATACCTCCTGTAATAATTATCCCCTTCAACTACGATAATATACTTATCATCCAGACTGAAGTGTGCTCCTTTTATGCCAGTTGATGAAACAGATGATACTGTGAATAGTTCATTTCCCAAGATGTCATACACAGTCAATTCCTCTTCGGAAGGGAAGAATGCGATTTTCTTTCCATTATGTGCTGCAGCAAAATATAGGGAATATGGATTCTCGCTTACAGCATCATTCAGTTGTAATGAGCACTCAGTAACCTTATTCGACCCTGTATTTACCAAATAAGTTAAATAGCCATCATCACCATATGTACCCAGAACAACATGAAACTGATTATTCCCAACTCGGATTACTTCAGAAAAATACCTGTGATAAGGATACTTTCCTATTTCAATGCTTTTAACGAGGTTCAGGTTGTTGTCAAAAACATCCAGGTAAAAGCATTTCTCCATATTTTCATCAAGTTCCTGGTCGCAGCCAGCAGCTACATAGTATCCTTCAGCATCCCAGGCATATATATCCGAATAATACCTGTTTTCTTCAGGCAATTCCAACATCTGATATTCGAGTGAAGCAACATTCACATGCACTAAACCATTTCTGCCACTACCATACCATGTCATAGTCAACACTCCGTCATGGTAACGACCGAATTCATATTCATACGAAGAACTGTATCCTGATACTGACGGCGGAGCATTTTCGGGGAGAAGAACTGTACGGAATTCCCTATCCTTCTCCAAATCGCAGATAAACACTTTATTATAACTGTCTTTTAGAGCGATCATTGTCCCGGAAATCAGCGAATCCATCAAACTTTTAGAAGTATAAGAAGTATCGATTTTCAGTAGTTCCATAGAAGGATCATCTTTCATATAGCCGTAATGAATCAGATTACTGCTCTTAAAGACATTAATCCATATGTCATCTTTTGAATAATTCGCTTTATCTATGTTTGCATCGTAAACCTTTGTCATATCGCTGCCGAAGATATTATCGATATCGATCCACCCTTCCTTACCATCCATGCAAATTAACCGAATTGACCGATCTTCGTGAAGAACCTTCATTTCAACGATCTGTGATGAGTATTCAAAACTGTGTATGACTTCGCCGGTTTGCGGATCCATCATGTTCAGATGATTCGAAAAGGCATACAGCAGAATAGGCTTGTCTGTAAGTTCTTCCTCATAGCTGATGATTTGTCTGCTTCCCGGCTGAGTATACTCACATATGCTTGTCCATTCAATCTTTCCTGTAGATAGATTAGCTTTCCTGACAAACAGGGTATTATTCATCATATGCCAATAATAGTCCCGGTTATAGCTGTAGCTACCCTTACCGTTATTGTTTGTTATATCCTTGGATCCTTCAACAAATACCAGACCATTCTCTCCAATAAAACCAAGCGAAGAAAATAAACGGTTTTTCTCATCGGCTTCATAGGTGTAAATGACACTTCCATCTTCAGCATTCAACACTGTCAATTCATACCAGGTATAGTTATGATAATCGATGTATACGATCTTGCTGCCGTCGCTTGAAAATTTCATGTCATTAACATATACTGCCGTTTCGGGTAGTTTGAAACAGGATAAAACCTCACCATTATCAGCATTAAGCAAATAACAACTGTATTCGATGTTTTCGTCGTCCTCTTTGTATACAGTCGCCGCTATTATTCCATTACATGAAGAAAAGCATGCGTTCGAATGGTACCAACCGCTTTCAGTAAAATCATCCCATTGTTTTTCCCATTTTACTGAACCATCGTTCACATTCAGTGAAACGGTTTTCTTATTATACGAAAGCAGGATCTGATCCTTGTAAAAGCAGAAGATATCTGTATCATAACTATCAAATTGATATTCCCATATTTTCTGCATCGTTTTGGTGTTCCACAATGTAAAACAATTCGACCATGTGCTTGAGCACAGCAAATCGCGTTCTTTATTGATGATGAAATTATATATGCGGTCATCGTGCTTCAGAATTCCATTCGCCTGCTGCGGAAGAATTGTACTTGTCATGGGAAACCTCAACGACATGGGTTTGGTGTCAATATATGCATTTGTTGCCACTGTCAGAGCGTATTGAGCCTTTGAGATCAGAGGACGGGGATTAGCCTCAGAGGGCAGTGCCTCAATAGCCAGAGCAATAGCCTTGAGCGTATCGCCTTCTTCATAGGCTTTCATCGATTCGCTGGCCAGATAGCTGGACTGATTTCTCAGTACATTCTCGTAATTCCTCTTTATTTCAGCGTTCCTGTTGACCAGAATTCCGATATAAACGGACGCCACCAAAACAACTGCAGCCATGGCAGATAATAGCCTTCTGGTCTTATAGCGTTGTTCGCGGCGATAGAGATCATCATAAGGACAACTTAACAATGCCGCCAGTATTCTCAGGCTCTCAGTCTGAAAGAGCCTGTTTCTCTTACGGGGGCTGTCAGCCACAATGTTCGCCGCTAACGGTTCAACGCGGTTGATCAGTTCATTATTTTCATCACGGATTTCGGTAAGCTGAGGCGGAAAGGATGTCTCCGGGGTTCCGGACACCAGGACGGCGAGTACATGATCACGGTCGTGATGTTCAAGGAAATAACTGATCTCAGCCGCGCACCAGTACGACTCAACTACATCAGGCGTGCAGATAACAATCAGGAATTCCGAATTATCCAATGCCATGCGAATATTACTGGAAAGATCGCTTGAAATGGGCAGTTCATCCTGATCCCGGAATACCAATCCCAGCTTCTTCTCACCATTTATTTGTTTGTTTTTCGGAATGACAAAGTGTTCTATCCGTTTATGCAGTTTCTTGGCTATCTCCATGTCCAGCGGCTTATGGCGATAGCTGATAAAGGCCTTATACTGTCTCATCATTCTTGTTCCCCATCTTTCCTTTATTCACCTGTTCATTACGCACAAAAAACACTGGACAGTAGATGTTCAGTGTTTTCATTATCTGTCTTACAGTCCCATTTCTGCCTTGACTTCCTTGAAGCAGCGGATCGCAAATTCAAGATCCTCATGTGAGTGAGCAGCGGAGATCTGAGTTCTAATTCTGTCCTTGCCCTTGGGTACGACCGGATAACAGAATCCGACGACATAAACGCCCTTCTTCAGCATCCTGTCGGCGAATTCATTGGCAATCTTGGCGTCATATAACATGACCGGCACGATTGGATGAGTTGATTCAATGATGTCAAAGCCGGCTTTCTTCATCTCGCTTCTGAAGAAAGCGGTGTTTTCTCTTAATCTGTTAAGCGCATCTGATGAAGTGTTCAGAATTTCCAGGGTCTTTAATGAAGCACCGCAGATGGCTGGTGCCAGGGTATTGGAGAACAGGTATGGACGGCTGCGCTGTCTTAACAGGTCAATGATCTCCTGTCTTGCTGCCGTATAGCCGCCGGAAGCGCCACCCAGAGCCTTGCCCAGAGTGCCGGTAATGATGTCTACCCGGCCCTCAACGCCGCAATATTCAACCGATCCGTGTCCCTTTTCACCCATGAAGCCGACCGCGTGAGAGTCATCAACCATTACCAGAGCCTCATATTTTTCGGCCAGATCACAGATGCCCTGCAGATTGGCAATGATGCCGTCCATCGAGAAGACACCGTCGGTGGCGATCATCTTAATGCGGCAATCAGAGGCTTCCTTCAGTTTTTCCTCCAGATCAGCCATGTCGTTATTCTTATAGCGGAATCTCTTGGCCTTGCACAGCCTGACCCCATCAATTATGGAGGCATGGTTCAGTTCATCGGAAATGATGGCATCCTCAGGTCCCAGCAACGTCTCAAACAGACCGCCGTTGGCATCAAAGCAGCTGGAATACAGGATGACATCATCCATGCCCAGAAATTCAGCCAGGGCTTTTTCCAGTTTCTTATGGATCTGCTGGGTTCCGCAGATGAAGCGCACGGAGCTTAAGCCATAGCCATATTGGTCATAGGTATCCTTGGCTGCCTGGATGATCTCCTTGTTGTCGGCCAAGCCAAGGTAGTTATTGGCACACATGTTGAGGACTTCCTTGGAAGTCGTAGTGTCAATGCGGGAACGCTGAGGAGTGGTAATGATCCTTTCGTTCTTGTAGGTTCCGGCTTCCCGGATCTCTTCCAGCTGCTGCCGGTACAGTTCAATTGCCTTTTTCATCAGTCTTTCTTACTCCAATCCAAGACGACTTTTCCGGAATTGCCGGAATTCATCGCTTCAAATCCCTTTTCAAAATCCTTATAGCTGTAACGATGAGTGATTAGCGGATGCAGATCCAGTCCACTGTCAATCATGGCCTGCATCTTATACCAGGTCTCATACATTCTGCGGCCGTAGATGCCCTGAATGGTCAGGCCCTTGAAGATGATCTGGTTCCAATGCGCCGGGTTGACATCGTTGTTCTGAATGCCCAGCAAAGCGATCTTGCCGCCGTTACGCATGTGGGAAATCATGCTGTCAAGGGCAGCGGGAGCGCCGGACATCTCCAGGCCGACATCGAAGCCTTCCCGGATCTTCAGTTCCTTATAGACATCATCGATGGTTTCGTTTTTCAGATTAACCGTTCTGGTAGCTCCCAGCTTTTTGGCCAGATCCAGACGGTATTCATTGAAGTCAGTAATGACAACACTTCTGGCCCCGTTATGAGCGCAGATGGCCGCAGCCATCACGCCGATTGGACCGGCTCCGGAGATCAGTACGTCTTCACCAACTACATCAAACATTAATGCTGTATGGGTAGCGTTGCCGAAGGCGTCAAAGAAGGAGACGATGTCTTCATCGTCATCGGGATCGATCTTGATGACATTGTTGGCCGGTATGCAGATGTATTCGGCAAAGGCGCCGTTGCGCTGAACGCCAACGCCCTTGGTATACTTACACCATTGGGAGTTTCCGGAGCGGCAGTTGCGGCAATGACCGCATACGATGTGGCCTTCACCGGAAACGATCTGGCCGATCTTGAAGCCCTGTACGCCTTCACCAAAAGCCGCTACTTCACCAACGTATTCATGGCCGATGTTGATGCCGACGGTGACATTCTTCTGAGCCCATTCATTCCAGTTGTATATGTGGACGTCAGTGCCGCAGATCGCTGTCTTATGGATCTTGATCAGCACATCATTGATCCCCACTTCGGGAATCGGCATTTTCTTAAGGGTAAGTCCGGGAGCGGCCTTATCCTTTACTAATGCATCCATCATCTTTGTCATATTATTACCTGACTTTCTAACAACTAAATTATAGCACCGCTAAAGCACAAAAAAACCGGCGACTTGCTATTTTTGCAGGGGCAGGCCCAACTATCTTCGCCGTTGAAGTGCTTAACTTCTGTGTTCGGGATGGGAACAGGTGTGACCACTTCGCTATAATCACCGGATCTTTTGTAAGTAGAGAGATGATTCTCTCAAAACCAAATAACAGATTAGTCTTTTCTCGTG
>JAEEGL010002908.1_pt1 | contig 30236 bp, 39 predicted proteins | sample 9134231 | NCBI WGS metagenome assembly JAEEGL01 (sample SAMN16246548, study PRJNA631951) | gut metagenome | biome: gut microbiome; feature: rumen; material: fiber-attached | host: Bos | place: Iran: Karaj | collected 2018-10 | reverse complement strand
TAAGTTCGGCTGTATCTAGACCATGAAAATAATGCGCTATCTTAGGATTTTCTCGCCACTCTTGGCGACCGCTACTCCAACTTTCATATTTTTTTGTTTCATCGTCATAACGGACTACAAATAAAGCCATTTTGCCATTGTCTTCTTCTGCTATATCGTATTGATAGTGCTTCATTATATGTCTCCATAAAATATTAAATGTTGTGCTCTATTAAACTAATTCGAGCTTTACGTCCGATACAAAGAAGTCTTTTAACATCATTTTCATATCTTCCGGAAACTCAAGTTTTGAGATGTCGTTTATATATATATCGTTATATATTTTTTCTACATCTGCATCTGTCGGCTTCCATTCCGTTTCATCATCAAAGATATATTCAGCTTTGTGTGTTTTTTTATCAACACGAAGAAGTGCAATATCCTCGTAATAGTCATATTTATCCGGTTCAATTTTCAATATCGTAGTCATTTTTACCTCCTTGTGTTTCAGTTTAATTTCATTTGAACAAATGGAATTGTCATCAATTCCGACCAAAAGCGATTAATGCCTGATTTGCTCAATCATGGCAGCTTCCTTTTTTTTGTATTGTGGGGAAATAAAATCTCTTAACTAACTATATCATACACCATTTTCTACTACAGCGCAAGTGTATAATTGTTCAGAATTGTCAAATTATGACATCGTTTTTACAAAAAAGCCGAGCGGTTAAACTCGGCTTTTGCTATTGTTTTGAGCGATTGCGCTACTTATAAACTTGCGCCCAATTCCCTTGCTTCCGCCAGTTTGGCCGGCGTTTTGTTGGTAGAATTATCCGCCGTCACAATTCCCTTGTCTTCCATTCCCATATAGGCAACCGTATTCTTATATTGGCTAATTGCCCCGTCATAAACATTCGGCGAATAAGACGACAACAACAAAGCGCTATATTTTGCTTTCGCCGGATGATTAATGCAATAAAAGCGTTGAATAACCGCCTCTAATTGTGCCGACATTATGAAGTAATAAATCGGAGAGGCAAACGTAATCATGTCCGCTTCCTGTATCAAAGGATAGATTGTCTGCATATCGTCATTTTGCACGCATTTTCCGTTGCCCCGGCTATGACAATAATTACAGGATAAACAGCCGTTTACCTTCTTGTGTGCCACATTTACGACAGTTACTTCATGACCTTTGCTCTCTGCGCCTTCCTTAAAGGCATTCACCAGAGCAACCGTATTTCCGTTTACGGACGGACTTCCGTTTAAGATTAAAATTTTCATGGTATTATCCTTATTTCAGACGAGGTTTCTTCGGCACCGGATTTTCGGTAGTTTCCGGCTTAAAAGTCGTATTCGGCTCCCATGTTTGGTTGCGCCCGAGAAAAGCTATTTTGCCGCGCACAATCAACTTATCGCCGTCTCGCCACAAATCGCAAGCATAAACCTTGCCCTTTTTCGGGTCCAAAATCTCGCCGTTAGTATATTTATCGCCATCCTTTTCCATATCCCAAATAACGTCCAAACCCTTAATTAGAGGCTCATCCGGCAACTTTGCCACCGCCTGCTTATTTTGGAACAACTCCACCACCCGGCCGTAAATTTTGCCCTGATATTCATAGATTTGCACCACGCTCTTGGCCGTATTTGTTTCATCGTCAATCGTGGTCCAATAGCCCACAACCCCCTCGCCGGCCCAAGCCGCACAAGGCAAACACATCATCATCAATAACAGCAACTTTTTCATAAATTTTCTCCCGAATTATTACCGACACAGCCAGTATAACAAGCCCGTCGGCCCTGTCAACAAATAAACATAAGTTGTTTAATATTATGTTTGACATTTGCCGCAAAAGGTATTACATAAACCGACAGATTAAAAATTATTAAAATACAGCGTATGGATTATTTAAAGTGTATTGAAAAAGAAGAACTGGAAGAGCTCCGTCTTTCCGTTTTAGGCCCCGACGCCTACGTTGAAAGCACCGAGTTTTGTGTGCAAAAGCTGAGCAGTGAAGTGCAGGTTTCCTTTATCAAAAAGTTATTGACGATAAACGAAACAAGCAGACCCGGTTGGCTCAGATTTATTCAGCGCTACATACTGTATCACCCGATTTCCGATGATGCAATCAATGTTCTGGTTGAAAACATCAATTCTTCCGTATCTTTTAATTTGCTCATCAAGATCATAAACTCGCAGGGATACAGCGAAGCACAAGGTAAGTCGCTTTGTATTCTCATGTTGCATTGTGATGATTTAGGGACCGTCCTGGCCTTATCTCAACTGATTTGTATGCGCGGAGGATGCTTCTCAATGGCAATTTATAACCTGTTGAACAACCTGGATAAACGTATGTTGAAGTCAGGTCACATCAATATGGAGTTCTTTGCCGACAATTATCTGCAATCAACCGGGCAATCTCTGCATTTGTTTAAGCTTGATTAGAAAAAAGTCCTGTTTTTATAACAGGGCTTTTTTTGTTGTGAAATTATCGTTATTCTTCCGGCTCGTTTTCGCCGTATTTCGGGGCTTCCGCCGCGGCCAGCAGTTCATAGAAATACTCAATATCCGCCTTATTTAAGCCCTCATCACACATAATGCTGTAATAACCGGTTTCGGCGCCGAAATTCACGACTTTATAGCTGTTTTCCGCACCGCGAACGCTGAATTTTACGCCGTTATCCAGCGTAACCGTCTTATTGACCGGATAATGATTGTAGTCGCCCGAAATGTCTATGATGCCGTTTTCATCGGCCTCGCCCGCAAAGGTTTGCGCCTTGCGGACAATAACCTTGCGCCCGTCTTTCAACGGAAAGCGCAACTCCAGCATTCCCTCCATCGCGCGCACCGTATAGTTTTCCACCTTAAGCGGAAAGTCAAATCCGGCCTTTTGCGCGCCGCAAGCGATATCACTTCCGCACTCAACCCACGGATTTATCATACTTTGCGCCGTGTGCACCCCAAAAGCGACCAACGCCGAACAAACCATAAAAACGGCTTTTTTCATAATTTTCTCCTCTTTTGCCGCCATCATATCCCGCTTTTCCGCAAAAAGCAATAAAAAGGCACTCATCCGTACAAATAGGCCTTCAACTGCATTATGCCGCTGATGTTATCGCCGACTTGCGGTTAATATTTGAGATTTTTATACTGATATTCCTTTACAACAAATCAATCTTTCTGCCGCCGAGCGGATTTTCGGTATTGTTCGATGAAGATACGGAAACTGAAGCACTAACGGCATTTTCATTTGCCCAGTTTCTCAAATCCCTAAAATCTTCAACCCGCATCTTTGCCATCGGCACCATTCTCCGCAAAACCGTATCAAAGTCATCCATGGATAAATCCGCACTGTTATCTCCATTGGTACGACGAGCATAAGCTTCCATCAGAGAATCTTTTACCCAGGCCTCTAGTTCAGCACCGGCCAGACGTATATTTGTTCCCAAATTATCTTCACCGGACAGATAAGCTAACTTATCCAAATCAAAATTTTTGACATCTCTTCCTAACTTACCTATGTGAATCTCCAAAATTTTCTTGCGTTCTTCATAATCCGGTAAATCCACGAAGAAGATTTCGTCAAAGCGGCCTTTACGGAGCAATTCCGGCGGCAAATTACGAATATTATTAGCTGTTGCAAAAGTAAACACCGGAGATGTTTTATCTTGCATCCAGGTCAAAATATTACCGAATACACGAGCAGATGTACCACCATCACTTCCGCCGCCGGCCATACCTTTTTCAATTTCATCAATCCATAACACGCAAGGAGCAATAGCCTCCGCTGTTTTTAAGGCTTGTCTTATGTTAGCTTCGGAATCGCCGACATATTTTCCGAATATCTTACCCATATCCAGCTTCAACAAAGGCATATTCCAAGCACTTGCAATACATTTTGCGGTCAAAGATTTACCGCAACCCGGAATACCGACCAGCAAAACACCTTTAGGAGGATTTAATCCGAAGGCTTTAGCCTCTTCAGAGAATGTTTTACCTCTTAATTCAAGCCATCTTTTTAATACATTTAAGCCGCCGACATCTTCTAATGACAGTTTGTTCTCGACGTATTCCAAAATACCGCTTTTCCTGATAATTTGTTTTTTCTCGTCAACAATGTTTTTAACATCATCCATATCAAGTCTGTGGTCTTCTACCAAAGCACGAGCCAAACAGTTATCTATTTCGCCGTAAGTTAACCCCAAAGCAGCGCTGGTTAAAGCAGACAAGGTTTTTTCTGATGTGTCGACATATACGTTTTTTTCATCTTTGTATTGATAGACAAACTTATTAACTTGCTCACGGACTTCCTTTCTGTTTGGCAAAGGATAATCCAAAACAGTTATTTCCGAGCTTATACTACCGCTGATTTCCGAGCTTGGAGATACCAAAATACAATTACATCTGTATCCTCTGGAGCCGTTTGTGCGAATATTCAGGGCAAATTCTTTTAATCTGCGCTGATAAATTGCACCGGACTGCGGATTTGCCATAACCGGGACAATATCATAAAACACAAATATTGTAGGTTTATTTGTTTTAGCTATGTTTTCGCACGTATCTATAGCTTTTTTCGGTTCAACCGTTCCGGCATCAAATTGTCTGCTATTCGATTTTAAACCGGAGGCAATACTCCATGTTATTAATTCGTGATCCATTTCTTTGGCAATATTATACAAGTCCACCGTCAATCTGTCTTCTTCCACCGATTTAATCAAAATCAACGGGTAGCGAGCTTTTAAATAGTTTTTCAATTCATCGACAAATCTCATTTTGAGTCTCCTTATACTGACTGTTTATATAAACCTGTTATTTGTATGTTATCACCTTGAATAAAGACTTCCGTATTCAGCCAAGGCTTTAATTCTTCTTTTTTTATTCTGTTGCCTTTCAGAACCAATTTTTTCCCGTAAAACGGATGCGGCAGGTCCTGATTATACCTGCCGAGTAAAGCTGCATCAACCTGATGCAATATTTTCATTTTACTGCTGTCGGCTTTAACTTCTTCAAATGTATAACCGGAAAACAGTAAAATATCCAAATCTTTGCGAATAAGCCGTAAAAGGCGTTCAATCGCTTCAGCTTGTATCAACGGTTCTCCGCCGGTTAGGGTAATGCCGCGAATATCTGATGTTTGGTTAATTTGTTCGGCTAATTTAGTGATTTCCATATCAAAGCCGCCCTTTAAGTCATGTGTCGGCTGGTTAAAGCACCCGACACAATGCAACGGACAGCCCTGTGTCCAGATAACAAAACGATTATCCGGCCCGTTGACGGTAGAATGCTCTATGATGTTATGTAATCTGATTATATCGGCCATATTTCAATCCTCAAACCCACACTTGAAGACACTCTCACACACCATTTTCTTTTTACCGACCGGATTACCATCTTCATCGTATATCGTTCCCATACCGACACCGGATTTTAAATCCGCCATATATTTCAGCTTGCCGTTTTCATAATAGAAATTAAAGATCCCCTCCGGTTTGTTATCTACCACAGTACCATCACATAGCAAATTGCCATTCTCAAAATACTGTTTAAACAAACCATTTACCACTCCATTACTAAATTCTATTTCTACTTCGAGTTTTCCTTGTTCAGAAAACGTTTTGGTAATACCATGCGGTTTATCATTACTAAACTCTGCTTCTGCCATAAGATGACCTTGTTCGCTATATTCTTTTCTAATGCCGTCTTGTTTGCCATCCTTAAATTCCGTTTCTACTCTTAAAGTTCCGTTTTTATCATATTCTTTCACAAAACCATTTTGTTTACCGTTTTTAAATTCTCCCTCCATTCTTAAGTTACCATTTTCATAGTATTCCTTTCTAATTCCGTTTTGTTTACCATCTTTATACTCGCTTTCTATACTTAGCCTGCCATTTTGATGGTAAGTCTTGGCAACTCCGTTTGCCTTTCCGTTTTTGTATAATGTCTCATGATGTAAAGTGCCGTTTTCATAATACTCTTTTTTCACTCCGTCATAGTGTTTATCATAACAAACACTATCTGATAATCCCATCCCTACAAAGCTGAAAATATAAAATACAATTAAAGCATATGCGATAAATCCTTTATCTTCCAAAATTTGCCGCATAAAAGGGGTGCGTTTTTCTTCTTTAACTATCTTTTCGGGAATAATTCCATACCACATATCATCAACAACCACCTCTTTATTTCTTATTCTAAACTCTTCCAATATACTATTTCTATCGTCAATACTGAAATCTGCCAGATTTATTTGCAGTATTTCTCTGTCACTTGCTGTTAATAAGCTGACACCATAAGATGAATATGATACCTTTTGAAATTCAGAATATTTGTAAAAACCGCTATATTCGCCATTGCCGGATAATTTAATCCCGTTTTTCTGAAACACAATTTTTCCTGAGATAAACATCAACACTATAAGAGGTATGAAAACAAAGAAAAGTGTAATCATCATATAAAACATAAAAAACTCATAATCATCGCAGTCTTCTAAATGAGGATAATAATACAATAAATATAACAAAATACCCCATATAGCAAAGATAAATATGCCTGTATAAACATGCCGTTGCCCTTTAAAAGTCTTTGTATTTTCAGAATTCTTACTCATAATTCCAATCTCCGCTTATTATTAGATTTAGCTTCTGCCTTGATATTATCAGCCAATTCCAATTTTCTGTTGTTTGCTACGGTTCTTTTTCTGAGCGGTTCTGCCTTTTCAACCTTATTCTCCGATTGAGGCCCGCCTGAGCTTATACTTCTTCTGCGAGATGTTGAATCCGCCGCTTTAGATACCGCAAAGACAGGTAATGTCAGTCCTTTTTCTCTTGCGAGTTCATCATCTATTTCAACGACCACATTCTTACAAAAACGATTAATCATTAACTGAATATCTATATTGTCAAAATATGATAAATCCAAACTTTCATCTGCATCATTTTCTAAATTATCGATTATCAGGCATTCATCATCCGTAAATCTTACTTTCGATATGGATTTATAAGGTATTAAGAGCGGTTCTACCGTACTATCAAAGATTCTCTTGGCCTTATGTATAATAACCTTGTCTTTGGCGAACTCCAACTTGTTGCTGCAATCTGTCAGAATGTATTTAAAAAGCAATAATATTACCATTGGAGCGAATATTGTGGTGATAATATCATCTTTCAATCCGGTAATTATCAATTTTTTTATATAATGATATTCCATAAAAGAAAAACCTAAAATACCGATAACACTCAGTGCATACCGCGTAATTGACATAGTTGTTTTAGATTTAAGTTTAATCTCTTTATCGCTAATACTATAACTCATAGCTCAATTCTCCTGGTTGGTCTTGATGATGTATCGTCATCTTGAGCATCTTCTTCAGATATTGAAATATCCTTATATTTCTCCAATAATTCTTCTATATCCTTGTGTCCTGCCGCTTTGGCGACTAAAGTTGCGGATGCCCCGTCTTTATTGGTAAATGATGCATCAGCCCCATGTTTTAATAAAAATTCAACGACTTTATAATTTCCGCCGGCAACGGCAATCATCAGCGGAGAATAACCGTCCGGGGTTACACGGTTAACATCTGCTCCGTTTTCCAGAAAAATCTTTATAATATCAATAAAACCGCCATATATCGCATACCACATTGCGGCATAAATTTTGTCATCACGCTCGGCATCGCAAACATTATGCTCCAATATCAGGCGCACAATATTGAGGTGACCACGCTTAGAGGCGGTTATAAGGGCTATCATGCCGTCTTGATCTTGCGTATCAATATTTGCACCTTGCAATATAAACTGCTCCGCATCGGCTAAATTGCCCTGCTCTACGGCTTTGATATATAATTGATTTATGTCTGTATAGTCCGTCATTTTACATTTCACCTACCCAAATGAGAATTTCCAGAAAAATACTTACTACCGGTATAGCACATAAATACGCTGCCTCAAAGGATATCCTGTTTTCAGTTTTCCGAAGGCTTATATCTGATGGATAATATATTCCATCCCATATATTGTCAACTATAATCTTTTTACCGTGTTTTTGAAACTCATAAAGTATTTCATTGTATTGCTTTACCGTACAATCTATTTCATATACAACTCGTTGATTTTCCGTTCTTAATACCAATCGTTCATTTTTCAAAACACAAACCTCTTGAAATTCAGAATCTTTGTATGTTTCCGTAATTAATATTCCATGATTTACACGCACCGCATTTTTATCTATGACCATCCTATTAATTTGAAACAAAAACATTGTACAACTTGCTATCAACAACATCAACGGAATCACAAATAATGTATCAATCTGTTGCACACACGCCAATATTGACAATATCGTTATTGTGGAGAAATTCACATACTGAAAGATTGTTATATCAGTCTCTCGTTGCAGTACAAAAGTTTTATATTGATTTTCCGACATATTTACAGTTCCAATTTTCTTCTATTGTTTTTTTGCGCATCCGAATTATTGAAGCTACCTGATAGCTCTGTTGCTCCGTTATTATTTGTTGCATTTTCCCTTGTAAAGTATTCTTTATTTATATCTCCTTGATATGTTTTTTCTGAATATATATTCCTTTTACGCGATAATGAATTATTTTCTTGTGATATCGCATATTCGGGTAATTTCAGATATTTCTCCCGCGCAAGATTATTATCAATTTCCACTATGGCGTATCTGCAAAAAGCATTAATCATCAGTTGTATATCATCATCATAAAAATAATCTAAATCTAAAACTTCCTCTATCTTGTCATCTAAATCATAAATCACAAGTGTATTATCGCCGTTAAATTTTATTTTTGATACAGATTTGAATGACTTAGCCTGAACAATTTTACTTTTATCCGCAGCGAATAAAAAAACCACTATGTTGGCTAACCATACGGATTCAAATTCAATAGCCAGCAAACTCTTTCTTCTCTTTATCAAAAAACTGTCTCTGCATATTTTTACCTTGCTTTTACAACCTATTAATAAGTACTGGAGTATAAGTATGCAAAATGCAAGACAAGCTATTGCTCCCAATATTTTTTTATCACTGATTGCCTCAATAAAAACAATGATAAAAAATATGACTAACAACACATATAAAATATCACCTTTTATGGATGTTGTTCTCTTTGAGCGAATTACAATTTCATTATTATCATTAATACTGTGGCTCATACTTTTATCTTTCTTTTTGCTTTATAGTCCGTCATTTTATAACTCCAATCTCCGGTTACGTCCTTTATTATTACCGGTAGCTGATTGTGAATCTGGCTCAATATTTACCATATCTTGCGTAATTCTGTTTACCTCTTTAGCAGGCTGCATCTCTGCCGTTCCGGCAACATACCTGCGCCTATTAGCTATTCTTGGTGCTTCTTTTAAGGCATATTCCGGTAAAATATAGTTTTTAACCACCGCTATTTGCGGATCTATACTTATCGGAATTTTTTTGCACAATACATTGATAAATTCTTGAACATCGTTATCGCGCATTTTATCTAAATCAAAACTATTTTCAGCCTTATTAGAAGTATCATAAAATATCAAATTATTATCTTCTCCGATTCTGGCTCTTGCAACATCTGACAATAAAACATATCTCGGAATAAAATCATTGCCCTGTATGCGAATACTCTTATCATTAATGGAAATACCGCCTTTGTAAGTACCATATATGGAATATAAAACAGTCAAAGCGCACCACAATAGCACTATAATCTCCTTTTCCCCACCTTCTAAAAGGTAGAACAAACCCAGAACTCCGAATAGCACACCTATTCCTATTATTGGGAGTATATCTTCTGTATAAAATTTTGTTCTTTCTTTCGTAGATTGTGAACGCTCATCAATAACTGTTTTATTACGTTTTTCAAACTCTTCGATTATTTGTTTAATTTGGTCTTTATTATGCAGTATCAATGTGGCTTCAATAATAATTTTCTGCGCATCTGAACGAAGTGAAAGAACATGATATTTACTGATATGCACACTACTAAAGGCCGAATATTTTATTTTTTCCAAATTAATTTTAATAAAGCCTTGGTCAAACTTTATATCTTTGAATGATATAAAGAACTGCGCCATCACCATCAATACTCCGCATGCTACCATACAACTGCAAACATTTGAGATTAAATCATTATCTCTGACTCTAATCACATGAATATATGCCAAACAAACCACACCGATCAAAAATACTAAAGTAATTACAATATATATTGGAATAAAATATACTCTAAAAGTTCTTAAAGCCTTAAAATTAGTATTTTCCATCATAAACCTCCGCGAACAAGAACAAGCCGACACAAATTTGTTAAATTGCCCTGCTCTACTACATTGATATAAAACCGGTTTATGTCTGTATAGTCCGTCATTTTATAACTCCAATCTCCGTTTAGCTTCTAGAGCTAAAGAGTCATGACTGCCCTGTTTAATGCTTGTTTTATTACGTTGTGTTTGTTTACTTTTTACTACAAAACGTTTCCGTTTTGATAGATTTGAATTTGAAATATTGTTTTTTGCTTCTTCCATATAATTAATAATGGTTGTATTTGTGGTATATAACATAACTGTACTACCTTCATTGTCTTGTATATTAACATCAGCACCATAACTTAACAAAAGCTTCACAATATCACCATGATTATGCGAAGCAGCACACATAAGTGCAGTTACCCCATCATCAGCCTGCAAATTAGCATCAGCACCATGACTTAATAAAAGCTCCACAATTTCTTTACTTCCTTTAGTTGAGGCAAACATAAGTGCAGTTGAACCTTCATCAGTCTGCAAATTAGCATCAGCACCATAACTTAATAAAAGTTCCACTATATCTTTTTCACAATATGAAGCCGCAAACATAAGTGGTGTTGCTCCATAAATACCTGTATTAATGTCTGTGGTATAATTTAATATTGATTTAATGATGTTTTTATTAGCGACCTTTAAAGATAAAACCAATATTAAAATTATTATTTTATGGTATGTATCAATTATTAAACTCATTAATATGTCTCCATATTATAAATAGTTAATCCGTTATCCGGCTCATCATAATATTCTTCAGTCCATTCCGACTGAAGCTCTACATCGGGCGAAGATAACATATTTTCCAATGCTTCGGTTAAAGATACACAACTTTCTCCTTTAACACCTTGCACTTCTTCAATTATACGCCCATTATTAAACTTGATTAGGATACTCTTATCATAGGTCTGACCAAATCTGATTTCATAACCTGAAGGTGTTTCTTCTAAAATAGCAGTTTCACCTTTAGCATTCATTTGTTCGACTACTTCTTTAGCCACTTCCATAATATAGGCCTGCCTGAATTCGTCAGCCATTCGCCTGCTGATATTTTCTTCTTGAGGGGTCATATTATGCCTTTCCATCAGTAATTCATAGTACGCTCCCATATTCATCATAAAATACTGGAACCCGTCTCGTTCTGCCACAATCGCTGGTGTTTTATCCTTTCCACCGATACCTAGAGTTTTAGTCAATGTTGAACTATAAGTGGCAACAATACCATCATGCCAGTCCAGATCTAATGTCTGGAAAGTGCGACAAATAATCTTACGACTGGTATATTGAAAATCAAATTTCGTGCAATGAGACATTTTCCTCTCCTCTAAATTTACCGATTACCTTGCTCTACCGCATCTCTGACAATACCATTTATCATAATTCGAGCCTTCTCCCATAGTGTTTTTTATTATCATCATCTGACGTTTGAACTCTTGTTTCAACATTATGTATAATTCTTCGCCGCCCGGAATTTGTAACTGAATGTGAGTTTTGCACAACATATTTCTGATTTGATACCACGCCGTAATTTCTTACGTAATCTTCCAAAAATAACAACATATCAGTATCTGCCATATAAAAAACATTCTTGCCTTCATCATTTTTCAGGTCTACATCAGCGCCATATTTTAACAAAAGTGCCGCAATCTCCTTATTTTTCTTCTTAACTGCCATCATTAAGGCTGTTTCTTTCTTGTTACCTTGGATATTAGCATCGGCATTGCGTTTTAACAAAAGCTCCGTAATTTCTTTATTTCCTTTATTTACCGCCTTCATTAACGCTGTATCTTTTTTGTCGTCTTGAGCATTTGCATCGGCACCATTTTTTAATAAAAGCTCCGTAATATTTTTATTTTCCTTTTCTACCGCCTTCATCAAAACGGTCATTCCTTTATTTTTAGCATTAACATCGGCACCGTGGTCTAATAAAAGCTCGACGACCTTTTCATCAATCTTCCCTTTATCCACCACTTTCATAAGTACCGACTTTCCTTTGTTCTGCAAATTAACATCAGCACCTTGCTTCAACAAAAGCTCTAAAACTTCCGTATCTGTTTCATCTCTCGTTGCTACGTGTGTTAATGCCGTCATTCCTTCGTCATCTTGTATGTTAACATCGGCACCGTGGTTTAACAAAGAATCGACAACTTCTCTGTCAATTTCATCTTTTACCAGAGCATACATTAATGCCGTAAAGTTACCATATCCTCGAATATTAACATCGGCACCATGATTTAACAGGAATTCCGTAATATTCTTATACCCCTTGTCTACTGCAAACATCAGAGCCGTCCAACCGTCTTTATCTTGAGCGTCTATATTCGCGCCTTGCATTAAGTATTTTTCGGCATCAGCCAAATTACCTTGCTCTACCGCATTGATATATAACCGGTTCATGTCTGTCATTATAGTTCTAACCTTCTTTTGGATGTTTTACGGGATTCGCCATCGGATGATGAATCTTCTGCTGTATTATCTTGGACAACACGTCGTCTTCTTCCGGTATTTTCTACTACCGATTTCTTTGGTACTTCAGGTACATTTGAAGGCATATTTCTTAAATAGCGTTTGATAAAATTAGAAATACTCAGTTTGGATAATGTCAATACAGTATCGCCCTCATTGTTTGAGATATTTACATCTGCACCGTGATTGAGCAAAAATTCGACCATCTCTTTATTATCCCTTCTCGCTACCTTCATCAATGCCGTCTCACCATCTTCATTCTGCAAATTTATATCAGCACCGTGTGACAATAAAAGTTCGGCAATTTCTTTTTCATTTTCAACGCTGCGCTCATCATCACAAACCGGTGTTACTAACTCATGCAATGCTGCACTACCATGCTTATCCTGTATATTAACATCAGCACCGTGATTTAATAAAAGCTCCACAATATCTTTGTTAATTTTTTCATTAACCAGTATCCATCTTATTACCGGACAACCCCATCTGTCTCGTATATTAACATCGGCACCGTGGTCTAACAAAAGTTCAACAACTTTTTTCTTACCTTCATATACAGCTTCCATCAATGGCGTTTTTCCGTCTTTATTTTGTGTATCGGTATAAGCACCATGCTCCAATAAAATTTTTACAATATCTTCGTTACTTTTTTCGGGTATTATCGCATACCACAACGCAGTAAGCCCACCTTCAGTTTCTGCATCTACATCGGCACCGTGTTCTAATAAAAATTCCGTCATATCCTTATTACCATCCCAGACAGTATCCATTAGCAACGTATCACCATCTTCATTCTGCCAATCTATATCAGCTCCATGCTCTAATAATTGTTCTGCAATTTCTTTATTATGTTTCTTAACAGCCATCTTCAGAGCTGTCATACCATTGACTTCTGCATTAACATCCGCGCCATGATCTAATAGAAGTTCTACAATCATTGCATTCATTTTATCAAAACAAAATTCCATGATTGCTTTTACATCTCCATCCATATCGGTATCATCTTGAACCGTATTATCCATAAACGAAGCAAGCATTAGTGCCGTTATCCCATTTTCATCTTTAATATTGGCATCAGCGCCATGATTTAGCAGAATTTCAACCTTTGTGACATCATGTTTTAAGACGGCATCTAATAATGGCGAATAGTTTTTCTTGTTTTGGATATTAACATTTGCTCCATGATTTAACAAGAGTTCTATAATGCTCGTATCTTCTTTTTTACCGGGTATACTTAAATGATTAACGTAATAGAGAGCTGTTATTCCATCCTTGTTCTTTATATTTACATCCGCGCCATTGTTTAATAACAGTTCAATAAGTTCCTTGTTGTTTTCCCTCACGGCGGTCATCAACAGAGTATTTCCTTCATCATCTTTCTTATTAAGATCAATACCAAATTTTAATGCTAATTTTAAAACATCTATTTGATTATTTTTAAGCGCATCTTGAAATATTTTACGGGTAATATCTGCATAAAGTTTCGCTCCATTATTCAGCAGTAACTCAATTATATCCAAGTTATTACATTCTATAGCTAACATTAGCGGCTTTTTAGCTTGTTTCTCTTTATATTGGTGCTGTTTGTTTATAAACTCTATTTTGGCATCTTTATCATATTTTGCCAAAATGTTCTTAACCTTATCTGTTTCACCATTTTCTATTGCTAAACAGAGTTTTTTACCATCTTCAAAACAGCTTATCAGTCCCAAAATAAGAAGTATTATTAAAATAAAAATAGCTATATAAATTACCTGCATCATTATATTTGCTCCATATTATAAATAGTTAATTCATTATCCGGCTCTTCATAATATTCGCTTGTCCATTCCGTATCTAAATCAACTTCGTCGGACGACAGCATATTTTCCAATGCTTCGGTTAAAGATACGCAATTTTTTCCTTTAACACCCTTTACTTCTTCTATTACTCGCCCATTGTCAAATTTTATTAAAATACTTTTGTCATAGAGCAAACCAAATTTTATCTCGTATCCGCCGGGAGCTTCTTCCAATATTGCCTGTTGCCCTTGCGAATTCATATCTTCCACAACAATTTTCGCAACTTCTTTAATGTATGTATTTCTGAATTCATCGGCCATTTCTTTAGCTATTTGACGATCATAAGAAGACATATCATGTTTTTCTATCCCTAATATGTAATACTTCCCCTTATTTTTCATAAAATAATTAAACCCATTCTTTTCTGCTATAATGGCAGGCCAGCTGGTTTCTACAATACCGGCTTCTTTATCGGCCTGGGAAGCATAGGAGTACACAACATCATCTTTCCATTTCAAGTTCAGTGCCTGAAAGGCGCTGCATATTAAATCACGGTCAGTATATTGAAAATCAAAATTTGTGCAATGAGACATTTTCCACTCCTTTCATAAATCCGGCACTGTCTTACACGTTTTAGAGGTATACTAACGCAAATAAATACAAAGTCAACACATCTGTAAAACCTTTACACACAGCATACTTTATCCGATTTATCCCGGTTAGAACAGTTATATATCAATCGGCAAAATTTATACCCGCGGCTGCACTATTTTAATGACAAATCAAACAAATTTATTTATACTTGCGGCAACGGGCGGAAAAAGCCGCGACATACACACATCGGAAAACAAGGAAAAGCAGATGAAACTTACGACCATCTTTAACGAAGAAATTGAAACACCGTGCGCCGGATGTATCGTTACGGATAAAACAAAATTCGTGGCCGGCCGCATTTATCAATCAAACCTATGGGACATCAGCCAGGATTTTGAAATTGCCTATCCCGGAATGGTTGTCATCTCTCCGTTGCGTCACGTTTCTTCTTATACGGATTTAACCCCGGCCGAAGTGCACGAATTAAATATTCTGTTTGTACATTGCAAAAAGGCGATTGCGGAGATTTTTAACTGCGAAAAAATCGTCTATATGTTTTATGAAAAGCCGGGCGGACACATTCACTTTGTCGTTATTCCGCTGCATCATCTGATAACCATAGAGGACAAATACTCGGTGTTGGGCGAGCTGATGCGTAAGGCCAAAGAGCTGAAAAACGACAAAGCCACCATGGCTAAGGTAACCGAAGCAATCGGAAAATATAAAGACTATTTCCAAAACATTAATTAAGGAGCCGCTATGCTAAAATATTTTGTTATATGCCTGTTGGCCTTTGCGCAGCCTGCGCATTCCGAGATTATCAACTACGTTTCTCCGTCGCAGCAAGATTTGGGAACACCTTCCGCTCCCGGAGTAAAAACTATTGTGGTTGAAGATGATTTTATGTTCGATTTGGATTTAACCGCCGCCCAAAACGGTGATGTCCATGCCATGGGGACTTTGGCCAACTCCTGTTTGAATAAAAAGGATTATGCGTGCGCCTATCAATGGGCCGGCACCGCATTGCGAGCCAACTATTGGCAGTCAATCGGCCAAGGCGATAAAATCAAAAACATTCAAAACGAGGCCAAAGCCCACTTGACGCCGGAGCAAATCACCGAATTAGACACCGCTATTCGCGAATTTAAGCCGAAATAAGCGCTACCCCGAAATTTTGCCGCAAAAGTGAACGGAGATATTAAATATCCAGCATATCTTCAAAGCGATTAAACCTAAAGAAAATATGATGTTTGGCGTTTTTGATGACTTGCAGTTTATCCTTATAAAAATCCCGCTGCGCCGACAAATCAAAGATTAAATCGTTTTCCGCGACCATCGCCTTATCAAACACCGGATTTATTTGCCCTTTGCGCTCGACATACAACTTTTGCAAAGCCGCCAGCTCGGCTTCGCAACTCTCTATCGTGCGAAGTGATTCCAGCTTGTTGTAGCGCTCGTATTCCTCATTGCTGACCACCATATATTTTCTGCGAAAATCCAGATAGTTATCCAGAGTTATACCCTTAAATACCTTAACATTTTCCGCCGATATGCCGAGTTTTTTATCAAACAGATACGGGTTGCCGCACAGAGCGACCTTTTGCCGCACCTTCGGGAGCTTGTCCGCCAAAATCGAGGCCACAAACACCCCGGCGGAATAAGCGATTATGTAAATATTTTCATACTTCGAAAAATCAAAATCCAGCTGCAAGTCCTGATAATCGTACAGAATCAACACATCCTTATCGTCGTGCAAATTGACAAACTGGTTTTGATCGCACCCCCAGCCGGAAAAAAATACGATTAAATCCCTCGATTGGTTATTCTGATAAAAATATTGCATATCTGTCCCTTATTTTTCATAAAATCCCGCACATTTCCGTCTGAACCCCCTCGCCGTCAGCCGGCCAACACGCAACCGAACAAAATCGCAAAAAAGTGCATAATCGTACCGCACAAAACAAATGCGTGCCACACAGCGTGAGTATATTTTTTGCTCTTCCACATATAAAAAGGAATACCCAGCGTATAAAAGAGACCGCCCAAAATCAAGAATACCAGACCTGTCGTATTCAAATTTGAGATTAATGCCTTGGACGCGAACACAATCAACCAGCCCATGATTAAATAAAGCAATATGGACCACGTTTTGGTACCGTTGGGCGGAGTTACCAGCTTCAAAACCGTACCGAGTATCGTCAACCCCCAGATAATCCCGAAAATCGTCCAGCCGATGGTGCCGCGCAAATTAACCAGCAAAAACGGCGTATATGTGCCCGCGATTAAATAATAAATCGCGATATGGTCGAACTTTTTCAAAATCCCCTTGGCCCGCTGGTTGGTCAGCGCGTGATAAACGGTTGAGGTGGAGTATAAAATAATCATGGACGAAGCAAAAATAGCGGCGGAAACGATTTTCCACGGGTCTCCGGTAATTGAGGCAAAAGCCGTCAAAACCGCCAGAGCGGCAATTCCCAAAATAATCCCCAACCCGTGACAGGAACAGGAAGCTATTTCTTCGGCAATGGTATAAGGGCGTTGTGCTGTTTGCGTCATTATTTACACTCCTTCAGAATTATTCCGGCTCAGTTTACAATACGGTAATTTAAATTACAACAAAAAACCGTCGTTATTTCCACGACATAGATAATTTTAAATTTTCCGTTTTACTTTTTTCAAAAAATTTCCTACAATACCCCGAGAATTATTTAAGGAGGGTTATATGGTACAGATATGCCAAAGTTGCAGTATGCCGATGGAAGATAAAGCGGTATTCGGCACCGAAAAAGACGGTTCGACCAATACGGACTATTGCATTTATTGCTACAAAGACGGCGAATTTATCGATAATGTTTCAATGGAAGAATATATCGAGATGTGCGTTCCGTTTGCCTCGCAGGCCGGTATGACCGAACAAGAAATGCGGCATCATTGCGAAACCGTTTTCCCGACGCTGAAAAGATGGAAAAAGTAATATAACCGCCTGTTTAACCGTAATACAAAGGAAATCGCTATGTATAAACTTTTAATTGCTTTTATTGCCTGCTGCTTTGCCTTCAACGCCGCGGCCGCCACTTCGGAAATTTTGCAAAAATCGCAAACATCCTGGAACAATGCCCCGATTAAGCAAATGAACCTGACCGAGCCGGAAGTAACGGTTGTCCGCATTCAAATTCCGCAAGGCGAAAAACTGCCGTTGCACCAGCACCCGATTTTGAATGTCGGTTATTTAACCAAGGGCGAACTGACCGTACATACGCAAACCGGCGATGTTTTGGTCTTAAAAGCCGGCGACCCGATTATCGAGGTTATCGACACCTGGCACTACGGCGAGAGCACCGGTACCGAAGATGCCGAAATCGTGGTGGTTTATGTCGGCAACAAGGGCGATACCTTTACCGAGACCAAAGAATAACCCCGCCGCGGCATTTTTTGTCGCTTTGAACGCCCGAGAAGCATATTTGTTTCGCGGCATGCAACTTGTGCCAGCTGTTATATTATAAAAATTTTGTTGCAATAAACGGACTTTTCTGTTATGTTAGACATAAATACAATATCGGAGCGGCAACCATGGCGGAATTAAACGAACATTTTAAGTTTGAACAAGACGGAAAGACTTACAGTCTTTATGACCTGCCGGACGGATTTGTCATCAAAGGCAACGTTAATTTGTCCGAGAGAAGCTTGACCGAACTGCCGGACTTATCCAAAGTCACTGTTGAAGGCTCTTTTTCATGTCACCATAATCGGTTAACCTCCTTAAAGGGTGCGCCGCAAAAAGTAGGCAAGGATTTCAGGTGCGAAAATAATCAACTGACCTCATTGAGGGGTGCTCCGCGAGAGGTTGGCGGAGATTTCTGCTGCAGCAACAATGAGCTTACTTCCTTAGAAGGCGGGCCGGAAATTGTCGGCGGTTTTTATAGCTGCAGCGATAACGAACTGGTAACTCTGGAAGGTGCACCGCGAACCGTCGGCGGATATTTTGCATGCAACCAAAACTGTTTAACCTCCTTAAAGGGAGCGCCGGAAAAGGTTGGCGGAAAGTTTGAATGCTGCTATAATAAGTTGACATCTCTGGAGGGAGCACCACAAGAAATAGGCTGGACTTTCAACTGTGACGACAATGAGCTGACCACCTTAAAAGGAGCGCCGCAAGTCATTAAAGGCAGTTTTTATTGCAGCAGAAACAAACTGACTTCTTTAGAGGGAGCTCCGCAGAAAGTCGAGCGATATTTTGCCTGCCATAATAACAATCTGACTTCGCTGAAAGGTGCACCGCCGGAAGTCGGAGAAAGTTTCCATTGTCAAAACAACAAACTCCAATCTCTGGTCGGAGCGCCGCAAAAGGTCGGCGAAAACTTTTATTGCATGGGCAACGAATTATTTTCCCTGCAAGGAGCGCCGAAAGTGGTTTACGGTGATTTCAAATGCTATAAAAACGAGGAACTGCAATCGTTATTCGGTATGCCCGTAATGGATGAAGATAAGAATATATGCTGCGATAATGCCTTGGGCGAAAAATACGGTATTGCCGATGCCGAAGAAAAAGGTTTCGGCTACAAAGAGCTGATTGCAACCCCTCTTTTTCAAAGCGAATTGGCCAAGAGCAGAATTCGCCGCCAAAAACAGCAGGAAAAACAAGATATTCAGGCCAAACGCAATGCCGGCTATGCCGCTTTTAAGAAAAGACAGGCCGAGGAACGGGAATAAGGAACAACAATGGCGGAAATAAACGATAAATTTGAGTTTGAGCAAGACGGGAAAACGTACAATTTGTATAACCTTCCGGACGGTTTCGTGATTGAGGGCGATGTGGATTTGAGCAAAAAAGGTTTAACCGAACTGCCGGATTTATCGAAAGTTACAGTTGAAGGATGTTTTTGGTGCTACAAGAATCAACTTACCACCTTACGAGGAGCACCGCAAGAAGTCGGCGGAGATTTTTATTGCAATAATAATCAACTTACCTCCTTGACCGGAGCACCGCAAAAAGTCGGCAGATATTTCAGATGTGATAATAACAAACTTACTTCTCTGCAAGGAGCACCGCAAGAAGTTGGCGGAGATTTTTATTGCAATAATAATCAACTGACTTCCTTGATCGGAGCACCGCAAAAAGTCGGAAAGTCTTTTATTTGTTTCAATAATAAGCTTACTACCTTAGAAGGAGCGCCACAAAAAGTCGGCAGAGATTTTAGTTGCGGCGGCAATCAATTAACATCTTTGATCGGAGCACCGCAAGAAGTCGGCGGAGGTTTTTATTGCAGTAAAAACGATAATTTATTCTCATTATTCGGGTTGCCTCAAATGTCGTGTGATAAAAAAATATATTGCGATGATGATTTGCTGGAAAGATATAATTGCCCGAAGGCGGAAGATGAAGACGGCGATTATTATATAAAATATAAAGACTTGATTGAGAGCACAAAATATCAAAGCGAGTTATCCTTAAATAAAATCCTGCAAAAAAAGCACGAAGAACGTGCGCAAAATGACGCAGCAAGGAAAGAAAAACTCAAAGCCGGATTTGAAGCGTTTATGAAAGTGCAAACCGAGGAACGGGAATAAGGAGAAAATCTATTCTTCGGCGTTGCGACTTTTGAACACGCCGTTTTCATAGCCCTGAATTGCCGAATTTTCCTCAGCCATATCCAAACGTTTAAGCGCCAATGCCACATATTTGCGCTCGCGCTCAATCCCCAAAAAGCGCCGGCCGAGTTTTTTCGCTACCACCGCCGTAGTGCCCGAGCCGACAAACGGGTCAAACACCATATCCCCCTTATTGCTCGAAGCCAAAATCAGCTTGGCCACCAGTTTCTCCGGCTTTTGCGTCGGATGCTCGGTATTTTCCGGCATTGACCAGAACGGCACCGTTATATCGGTCCAGATATTCGACGGCGCGGTATAACGGATTTTTTGCCCGTCGCTCTCCTGCCAATCCTTCGGGTTTCCTCCCTTATCGCGATACGGCGCCAACACTTTGCGCTGCATTTTAACCGCATCCAAATTAAAGGTAAAATCGTCGGACTTGGTAAAATACCAAATATCTTCCAAACAGTTTTTCCAGTTATTTTCAGCCGCTCTGCCCTTCTCGCGCTCCCACGAAATGCGGTTGCGCAACACAAAATATTTGGCCGCAACTTCCGGTATCACGAGCGAACTCTGCCAATCGGAACAAATATACACGCTGGCATTCGGCTTCAAAATCCGCGCCGTTTGCGCCAGCCATTTATCCAGCCACTTTTTATATGTTTGCAAATCGGTGCGATAAAAAATATTTTTGCCGAAGTTCTTGGTTAAATTATACGGCGGATCGACCACCATCAAATCGGCAAAATTATCGGGAATGTGCCGCAAGGCATAAAACGTATCCTGCCAAACGATTTGGTTATTCAGCCGCGGTGCTTCGCGAAACGGCGCAAATTTAACGGCACGGCGCGACAAAGCGATTTCCTCTTTAAGGTTCAGACAAATTGTTTTATTGCGCGGTGCTTTTTGCTTAGTCACGATTCTTCACCAAAACGATTGTTTATCAGCAATTTCAAATCATCGACGGCCTTTTGCGCTTCGTTTCCGGTGGCCTTGATTTTGATGATGCAACCCTTGGAGGCGGCAAGCATCATCAGGCTCAAAATCGAGCAGCCGTCAACCTCTACCCCGTCTTTTTCCACCGTAACTTCGGCATCAATATCGGCAATACACTTAACAAAAGCGGCTGCCGCCCGTGCATGCAGCCCCTTCTGATTGCAAATCGTTACTTCTGCCTCGGCTTCACTCATTTTGATGTTCCGTTCAACAGCTGTGAAGCGACATTGATGTATTTTTTGCCGGCTTCTTGCGCACAATCGGCACAATCGGCCAAATTCATGGTTTTGCGGGCCTCACCCAACTTAATCAACATCGGCAGATTAACCCCGGCAATCACGTCAAAATTACCGTGGCTGATAACCGTCATCGCCAAATTGGAAGGTGTGCCGCCGAACATATCGGTCAACAGCAATACACCTTTTCCCGTATCAACCGCTTTAGCCTTGGTCAAAATCTCCTGCCGGCGGGCATCCATGTCATCTTCCGGCCCGATACAAACACAGGCCACGTTCTCCTGCTTGCCGACAACATGCTCCATTGCGGCCAAAAACTCCAACGCCAGATTGCCGTGTGTTACAAAAACAAGTCCGATCATTTTGTGGTACCGCCGGTCCAAGTTTTGATTGCGCCGAAAGATTTGAGCAATTCTTCTTTGCTCTTGGCTCTGAATATTTCATCGGCACGGGTTCTGCGGCCGTTTAAGACGATATCTTCAACATTTTCCACCGCCACGGCATAAACTCTGACTACCACGTCGGCGTGCATTTCGCAAATCATAACCACTTCGGATTCGGCCAAAACTCCTTTGGTTTCAACGTCGATGTTATCCAAAATAATCGAGCGACGCTCATCACGCTTCAACAGGGCGGTTTTCTTGCCGTCAAACTGCAAAACCGGTTCTTGCGGCTCACCGTCGCGCGCATCGATAAAAATCGCCAATTCGCCGTATTTATTTTCGATTATCTCGAAAAAATCCTGCTTTTCCATAAGTGTGTAGTATTGATTTTCCATGTTTTTTTCCTTAAAGAGTTATTTTATGTTCCTTACTTTATTATACTTTTTTTAAAAAGTAAATCGTAACTTTTGATTATCTCCCTATTTTATCATTTTTCTTGAGCGATTCCTTCAACAGCTCTTTCATCTGTGCCGAATAAGATTTATTGCTTTTCGACTTATTCCCCTTTCCCCGGCCGGAATTTCGCGTTTTGCTCTGATGCTTAATTTCCGATAAGCGCGCGGTCTGTCCCGACTTACGCAAAATCAGCTCGGCGGTTTCGTTTTGCGTCATTTTCTTTTCACCGACTTTCTTCACGTCATCCATCTTCAGCGCATCAACCTTGCGCCCGCCCGACAACGCCTTAACCTTGCGTACGCCTTCAACCACCTCGCCTTCGCTGTGTTTGACTATTTCGCCTTTGATTCCCATCTGTTTGGCAATATTGTTGGCCAAGGCCTCGCGCCGCAACTTACTCGGATTATAAATCGCATCCTTCATCTCGTTCATAAATTCCTGCGTATTCATTTGCTCTAAATTTGCTTTTTTCAGCAATTTATCGGCCTGCGCCAATGCGTTATGCCTGCCGGCGTTTTCCTCCTGACGCGTTACTTCGGTAGTGATATTTTGCATAATCTGCCGCCGTTCGTCGGATTCCAGCGCATTGACCAGCGACGTATCCGAATTGGTGGAATCCTGCCGATGCATCTGCATCCGCCACAACCGGTTGAGTGAGCGCATGGCGGTATGATCCATCAAATCCTCGTCCTCGTCGTCTTCATCATCAATTTGTCGCACTTTAGTTTTGATTTTATTGGGATTTTTTGTGTTCCGGTTGATATTGCTTTTTGTTTTTTTCTTCTGATATTTATCGGCTTCCAAAGCATCAATACGCAGCGTCAGACGCTCGCTTTCCTCAAACCCTTTTTTGCTGCTCGAAACACCGGAAACGATATCGTCGGTGTCTTCGTTATCTTCGTTTTTCTTTTTCAACTCGTCATCCGCTATCATCTATTTACCTTTCCGTATCGCTTTTACGGTATATGTAATCATAAAGGAGCCGTCATAGAAAACCAGTGGCGAAACGGCTATATTCACGTTGTCGTCCCGCAGCAAATCAAATTTACGGCCTTCGGTTATGTTTGCCATCATACTCTGCTTAAAGCTTTCCCAATCATCCACGTTGGAAAAGAACAGCTTTTGATAAGCGATTATTTTTTCCAGTTTCGGCTCATCCTGCATTTTATCAAAATCCAAACTCCACAGCTTCAAATAAGCGCGATTATACGATTTTAAACGCTGATTGGCACCGAATATAATCACCGAATCATTCAAATTATCCAAAATTGTCTGCTGCAACGCGGTCAGCTCGTTCAGGCGACGCATGGTAGCCAAGCGGTCGGAAACATCCTCAAAGGCAAAAATAACCCCGTTCGGATGCGGCGTGCGAAAACGCCGAATGGTGCGCCCGTCCGGCAAATGCAACAAATCTTCGCGCGTTTCCCATAATCCGCCGAAAACCGCCAGCTCATCTTCTTTATAAGCCTTAAAATCCGGCACCGGCGGCAACAGTTTATGCTCGCGCACCGTTTCCAAAAACTGCAGATAACTCGGTGTTTTTTCCAAAAATTCGTTATCCAGCCCCCACAAATCGCGAAAGGCGTTGTTATAGAAGAACAGATTGGTCTGGCCGTCAAAAATGGCAAAAGCCGTGCCGAGAGTTCCCAAAATTTCCAGGTGGCTGTTCTGATTCGCCTTAAAACTGCGCTTGAGCTGTTCCAGCTCAGTATTATCTACCAAATAGCCGACCGTGCCGACCTTATCCAGGTTATCGTCAACAAAGTACGGATTTTCCTGTATTTCGTAATTATACAACGCTCCGCCGCGCACCATCTTAAAGGCTTTTTTCTGAATCTTTTTGCTCTTCTGCGCCTCGGCCGCAACCTTCTTAACCACCGAATCTCCGTTGTTGTTACCCAGCTCAACAGATTGATTTATTACTTCACTTTTATTACCTAACCCACTGTATTCAAGATATTTTTTATTAATCTCAAGCAAATTAAGATTTTCATCTCGCAGCCACAGCGGATAGTTAACGCCGTCAATCATATTTTCCAAACCGGCCACCCGATTCTGCGCGCTTGTTATCTCATCTTCCAGAGTATTAATCTTTTCGGCCTCCGAAGATACGTCACGGCACCAAATAATATCGCAATAGAGGTTATTGTCGGCCCCCTGTATCCGGCTGCCGTATACGCATACCAGGCGCTGGCTGCCCTTGAGTTTTAATACGTCCTCAAAGGCGTGCCCCTCCTGTTGCAACAGGGTAACATACTTTTTCAGGATTCGCGCGTCTTCTTTATAAAAAGCCTCGCAGACATCGGTAAAAGACGAGGCCGTGCCGTTTTTCAGACCGAGCATAACCGCCAGCCGGCGCGAACATCTTTCGACGATTCCTTTTTGCAAATCCTTTACCTTCTGGTCCGGATAAACAAAGCACAGATAGCCGTCTTTGGCCGAATACAGAACCTCGTTGCAGCGCTCGCGGTCGCGTTTTATGAAATATACTTTGCGCTGATATTTGGCGATTTTCAGCTGCATGGCAATAATGATTCCCACCAGCGTCATCTCAACGACGATGCTCGCAATCATAATATATTTCAGCAGTTCCATATCCATTTACATATCTTTAAAAAAACGTTTGCTCTTGAAATGATTTTATATTATATAAATCAATTAGCAACAATTTTATCAAATAAATCTAATTTTTAAAGGCAAAAAAAAGGATGTACACATTAGCATTTGATACAACGGCAAACGGTTGCTCGATTGCTCTTTTGAAAGATACGACCGTTATTGCCAGGTATTATGAAGAAATGGAGTTCGGTCAGGCGGAAGCTTTGTTGCCGCAAATTCAGCGTTTGTTGCGACAACAGCGGCTGGAGTTTGCGCAAATCGGGCTTTTGGGTGTGTGCATCGGCCCCGGCTCTTTTACCGGAGTGCGTTCTTCCGTTGCCGCCGCCCGTGCCTTTGCCATGGCCGCGCCGCAGGTTGCTGTAACCGGAGTAACCGCTTTCGAAGCCTATGTTCATTCGCTCGATATGCAGGAATTATCGTCATTCAATGCCGTAATTATCGAAACCAAACGCGACGACTTTTATTTTCAGCTGTTTAACGGCAAGTTGGAAAAGCTGACCGAGCCGGCCGCCGCCGACTATAACGAGATTATCGACTTATTAAAGGGTAAAACCGTTACCCTCATCGGCAACGGTGTCGAAAGATTTTTGGATAAGCCGAGCGGGCTGGTTTTGCACGCCATTCGCATGGATAAAAACGTTTCGGTATCCGATATTGCCGCCTGTGCCATTCAAAAATTCAACGCCAAAAAGCTGAACTATCCGAAACCCCTCTATTTAAGAGCTCCCGATGTTTGTGTAAAATCGTAAAAATTATCTGGCTATCTGAAAAATTAAAGTGTATTAATGGATAAAAATTTCGAATCAAACTAAACTAACGAGTGAGGATAAAGTGACCAGATCAGAATTAATCGAAAAAATTGCGGCAAAAATGCCGAATTTAACCGTTAAAGATGTTGAAAGCATTGTCAGCGTCGTTTTCGAAAAGCTGACTTCCGCCCTGGCAAGCGGCGACAGAGTTGAAATCCGCGGATTCGGTGCATTTTCGGTACGCACCAGAAAACCGCGCGTTGCCATTAATCCGAAAAACAAAACCAAAGTGGAAGTCCCTTCCAAAAATATTGTGCATTTCAAAACCGGCAAGGAATTACATACACGCTTAAATCCTAAAGGTTGATATAATTAAACAAAGGAGGAAGATATGAAGTTTCTTCACTATCTGATTATAATACCTCTAATCGCCGTTGCAATCTGGGCGATTATCGGCGTTGAGGCCGAGGGCATACATTTTCCGTATGGCCCGGAAGAAGGTTTCAAAGTCCAATACGTGCTGGCGGTTTTTCTACTTTTGGGTTACCTTTTGGGGCGAATCGGTGCCTGGTTCGGCTATTCTCCGTTGCGCCGCGATTTGCGTATGCAGAGAAAAACCAATCGCGCCTTAAATAAAGAACAAGCCAAACTCAACGAAACGGTTACCGGCTTAAAGCAGGATATTATCGGCATGCAAGCCAAAGTTAAACAGGAAGAAGCCGATAAAAAAACGACGGGCCGCTGGTGGCAACGTTTGAAAGCCCCGACCAAGAAAGGATAGTTTAAAATGAATTGGCTCACGGATATTGTACGTCCGAAGATACAAAAAACCACTCCGAAAGAAATTGCCGACAATCTGTGGGTACGTTGCCCGAATTGCAATCAGATGCTGTTTTCCAAAGAGCTCAAGGAATCGTTTTACGTCTGCACTTCATGCGGCCATCACCTGCGCTTATATGTTGAAAAGCGCTTTCGTTTGCTGTTTGACAACGACAAATACACAACCGTGGCGCTGCCGCCGATTATCGACGACCCGCTTAAATTCAAAGACGTGCAGAAATATACCGACCGCTTGAAGGCCAACCGCAAGAAAAACGGCACCGATGATGCCATTCAGGTAGCGCGCGGCAAAATCGGCGGTATCAGTTGCGTGGTGGCGGCGGTCGATTTTTCGTTTATGGGCGGTTCCATGGGCTTGGCCGTGGGCGAAGGCTTTATTGCCGCGGCGCATATTGCCCTCAAAAACAAAGAGCCGTTTATCGCCATTGCGGCTTCCGGCGGTGCCCGGATGCAGGAAGGTATGCTCTCCTTGATGCAAATGGCGCGCACGACCGCAGCCGTAAACGAGCTGAAAGAAGCCGGCATTCCGTATATATCGATACTAACCGACCCGACTACCGGCGGTGTTTCCGCCTCATTTGCCATGCTCGGTGATGTCAATATTGCGGAAAAGGGCTGTCTTATCGGTTTTGCCGGCCCGCGCGTGATTGAACAGACCATTCACGAAAAACTGCCGGAAGGCTTCCAACGCGCCGAATATCTGCTGGAACACGGCATGGTCGATATGGTAGTGGAACGCTCGCAAATGAAACCGGAACTGGTAAAAGTATTGAAGGTGCTGAGCGCACACATTAAAGGAAAATAGACCGGATTTTCGCGCACATAAGCGCCGTCGTCAGCGTCGGCGTTTTTTTATGTGTTGACATTGCCGTGCGTATCGCTATAATGCGTGAAAATCACAAATTTTGAGGCGATGATGGATATACTTATCGACACACTGATTGATAACTTAAAGCTGTTTCCGTTTTTATTTATCACCTATTTGTGCCTGGAATATATGGAACACAAAACATCGGATAAAACCGCGGAAATAATCAAAAAAGCCGGCTGGAGCGGGCCGCTTATCGGCAGCTTGTGCGGAGCTCTTCCGCAGTGTGGTTTTTCGGTGGCCGCGGCCAATTTTTTTGCCGCGCGGCTGATAGGTATCGGCACCCTCTTGGCGATTTTTCTTTCCACCTCCGACGAGATGTTGCCGATTATGCTCTCGGCCGCCGTTCCGCCGCTGGTCATTACGAAAATTCTGCTGTATAAAGCGTCCTGCGGCATTGTCTTCGGTTATGCCGTCGGTTTTATCTGGCATAAATATCACAAATATCGGGAAATCAACATTGAAGAACTGTGCCGCAACGAAAATTGTCATTGTGAAGATTCCGTGGTTAAACCGGCGCTGCATCATTCGCTGCGCATTACCGCGTTTATTTTCGTTTTCACGCTGATTTTGAATTATTCGATGAGTTATCTTGATATTTCCGCCGTTACCGCTTATATGCAGATACCGTTGGCGGGAGAACTAATCAGCGGCATAATCGGCCTTATTCCGAACTGTTCGTCATCGGTTATTCTGACCCAATTGTATATGGACGATTTTATCCCCTTCGGTGCCTTAATCAGCGGCTCGCTTGTCAACGGAGGTGTCGGTCTGTTGGTACTGTTTCGCGTCAACCGCCGTTTGCGCGAAAATCTGCTGATAACCGCCGCGCTGTATGTCTGCGGTGTTATCGGCGGCTTATTGACCCACTTGATTTTTTAGAAAGGACCGCTCAATGATTGTTAAACAGGTTCCGGTACAAGGCATTATCCTCACCAATTCTTATTTTTACATTGATGAAAAGAGCAAACACGGCTTTTTAATCGACGCCGGTGCCGAGGCCGAAAAGCTGCTTAAAATCATCAAAGATAACGGCTGGACCATTGAAAAAATCCTCATAACTCACGGACATTTTGACCATATCGGCGCCGTCGAGCAAATCAGCCGAACACTGAATATCCCCTATTTTGCTCACGAAAACGGCCGCGAATATCTGCCGAATCCCACCTATAATCTTTCCGCATTTTTCGGTGATGACATTGTGTTGAACGATGCAAAATACCTTGCCGACGGTGCCGAAATAACGCTTGAAGCCGACCCGACCGTAAAACTGCGGGTTATTCATACTCCGGGCCATACGCAGGACGGGGTTGTCTATTATGATGCCGCCAATTCGCTGGCTTTTGTCGGCGATACGATTTTCAAACACGGCATCGGTCGTACTGACATTCCGGGCGGCGACTACAATCAGCTGATTTTTAACATTTGTAACAAAATATTCACATTTCCCGACCCGACGATTTTGTATTCCGGACATAGTGAGCCGACCACCGTAAGTGCAGAAAAATAGCGGCATTCGCGCATTTTCTTTTATCGTTTTTTACCACGAATCCTCCCCTTGCCGAAGCCTGCGAAAAAACTTGACGAAATTGCAAAATCAGTGTACAATGGCTGTATGATTATTCGGTAAGAGTTTGGAGAAAGAACATGGCTGGAGATGAAGAAAAAGCAGTATGGGAAGACAATCCGCAAACGGTATTTGAAAAATACGAGGCGGGACAGGCATCCGCTGAAGATTATATTAAATCGTTGAGTCGATGCCCTATTGAAGAATTCGCCACGCAATCCCATAACTTTGTAAAAATTTACACCCACTACAAAGAACAAAGTGAAAACAGCGCCTCCACTCCCGGCGAGATAAAAGCGGCCGAGCAATATATGATGGTGCTTGAAAGCATCCATAGAGATAAAACTGAGGAATTTGAACAACTGCAGCAGCCGCAAACCCAAACACAAACCGTAGAATTGCAGGAAGTACCTCTGGAAAATAACGAACTCGATATGTCGCCGGAAAACGTGAGAGCCATGGAAAATGAAGCCTATGCACAACAAATGGAGCAACAATGGACATCTCACGAAGTGCAGGACGGCGAACAGGTTACCAATGTTACAGATGCCGAAGTGAGTGCCGGTATTCCTCTGCCGACCGACGAAATTGATATGAGTGTCGAAAGAATGGCTCAACAGATGGAACAGCCGTGGGAATCTCACGAAATACACGACGCAGAACAGGAGAATTTTCAAGAACTCGATATGTCGCAAGAAAACGTGAGAGCCATGGAGAACGAAGCCTATGCTCAACAAATGGAGCAACAATGGACATCTCACGAAGTGCAGGACGGCGAACAGGTTACCAATGTTACCGATGCCGAAGT
>JAEEGL010006847.1_pt1 | contig 30237 bp, 21 predicted proteins | sample 9134231 | NCBI WGS metagenome assembly JAEEGL01 (sample SAMN16246548, study PRJNA631951) | gut metagenome | biome: gut microbiome; feature: rumen; material: fiber-attached | host: Bos | place: Iran: Karaj | collected 2018-10 | reverse complement strand
TATGTGAAGAGCCTCTGCACGGAAATCGTTCCCTTCATCGAGAAGAACTTCCGCGCCATTGCCAAGCCCGCTTCCCGCGCCATCGCAGGCCTTTCCATGGGCGGCGGCCACACCATTTCGGCCTCCATCCTCTATCCGGAGATGTTCGACTACATCTGCCCCCTGTCCGCTGCCGGCAGCGCTACCCCCGAGCAGATCGCCGCTCTCAAGAAGGCCGGCGTGAAGCTTTACTTCCTGGCTTGCGGCAACACCGACTTCCTGTTCCAGGGCGCCGAGGAAATGCACGCCAAGCTCAATGAGCAGGGCCTGCAGCATGAGTATTTCGTCTCCGAAGGCGGTCACGTCTGGGCCAACTGGCGCCTGTACCTGAACACCTTCGCCCGGAAACTCTTCAAGTAGCCAATCTACTACTAACCAAATAACCAACCAACATGAGAAAAAACAACATGCTCATGCGTGCAGCGGCCGTGGCGCTGGGGCTTCTCCTCAGCGCGGCGGCGTTGCTGGCGCAGAAAACCATCACGGTGACCGGCACGGTCACGGATGTGCAGAAAGAGCCGGTCGTCGGTGTCTCCGTCCTGCAGCACGGAACTTCCGTGGGGACGTCCACCGACCTGGACGGTAACTTCTCCCTCGTCGTACCCGAGGGCGCTGTCCTTGAATTCTCCTCCATCGGCTTCGAAACCCGTACGCTCAAGGCGTCGGCCAAAATGAATGTGATCCTGGTGGAAGACGCCGAACTGCTGAACGAGACCGTGGTCGTGGGCTACGGCGTGCAGAAGCGGGAGTCCCTCACCGGCGCCATTACGCAGATCCGCTCCGAAGACATCGCCGCCACCAAGACGGCCGACGGTGTGGCGGCCCTCCAGGGTAAGATCCCCGGCCTGCTCATCACCCAGAACAGCGGCAAGCCCGGCGCTTTCGCCTCGGACATCAGCCTCCGTGGCTTCGGCACCCCGATGGTGGTGGTGGACGGTGTGGTGCGCAGTACCACCCGTACCCGGAAATCCACCACGTACAATACAGACCCCAACGCCCTGGAAACCTATACGGACCTTTCCGTCCTCCAGGAACTGAACCCGGAAGACATTGAGAGCATCTCCGTGCTGAAGGACGCTTCCGCCACCATCTACGGCCTGGGCGCCCAGAACGGCGTAATCCTCATCACCACCAAGAAGGGACAGGTGAAAAAGCCTTCCGTGAACTTCTCGGCCAACGTGAGCCTTGCCCAGCCGGTGGTTCCCCGTCAGGTGGAAAGCTGGACCTCCTTCATGAAGTGGGAGAACGCTATGTCCGACGTGGGCAAGATGGGACACCGCTGGGAGGATGCCCAGATTGCCGCCTACGAGAACGGCGACGCTACCTGGACCGACAAACAGGGCAATGTCCACGATGCCATCTACACCGACTGGTACAATGAGGTGTACCGCAAGGTGGCCGTGAACAAGCAGTACAACCTCTCCATCATGGGTGGCAACGAGCAGGTGAACTATTACTTCGGCGGCAGCTACGCCGACGACAACCCCATCCTGAAGGGTGACACCTACGGCTATAACCGTTACAATTTCAACGGCAACATTTCCGTGAAACTCCTGCCGGAACTCACCATGCGGTACACCACCAACTTCCGCCAGAGTTCCAATACCGGAATGGGCGACTACGATATGGACTGGAACATCTTCTTCTATATCTATCAGTCCAACCCCACCGTGGGCGTGCACCCCAAGAACAATCCTTCTCACTATACCGACGTGGAAGAGCACTGTAACCCGGTGGCCCTGCTGGACATGGATTTCGCCGGTTACACCAAGACCGACCGCAAGGATTTCAGCAATACCGTGGACTTCACCTATGAGGCTCCCTTCCTGAGAGGCCTCCGCTTCCAGGCTACCGGCGCCTACGACTTCGGCCGCAACAAACAGCGCACCCTGGTGAAGAAGGGCCTCCTGTATGACTACGAGACCGATATCTCCCAGACCGGCATGGAAACCCGTCAGGAGACACAGTATGCCGAGATGTGGAACGACAACGTCCGCGTCTACGGCCGTGCTCAGGCTATGTTCGACCGTCAGTTCGGCCGTCACAACGTATCGGCCATGCTGGGCGCCGAGCTCACGAGCATCACCAACGCCATGATGGGCGGTTCCCGCTACTATGGTCCCGATGCTTCCCAGTATCTGTACACCCACGATGTCATCAACTCGGGCCTGGATTCCCGTGACGACAACCAGGGTACCCGCAGCTCCACCCGTACCGCCGGTTATATCGGCCGCCTCAATTACAACTACATGGGCAAGTACCTGGTGGAACTCATGGGCCGATACGACGGTAACTACATGTTCCAGCGCGGTCACCGTTGGAGCCTCTTCCCTTCCTATTCCCTGGGATGGCGCATCTCCGAAGAGAAATTCTTCAGGCAGATCCTCCCCATGGTGAACAACCTGAAATTCCGCTGGTCGGACGGTTACACCGGTTCCGTGCAGGGCAGTCCCTATGCCTATGTCCTTGGTTACAAGGAGAGCGGTTCCTGGGTGTTCTCCGACGGCAAGACCACTACGGGATATGCCAACAACGAGGTGGCCAACACCATTCTCACCTGGGCCAAGGTCCGCATGATGGACTTCGGCGTGGACTGGGAACTGTGGCAGGGTAAATTCGGCGGTACCTTCGACTGGTTCAAGCGCTCCATCTCCGGCCTGGCCGGCACCCGCGACGTGTCCCTCCCTGATTTCTATGCCGTTTCGCTCCCTCAGGAGAACCTGAACCGCAGCGAGAACGTGGGTATGGAACTCACCCTGTATCACCGGAACAGTATCGGCAACTTCTCCTATCGCGTGCAGGGAACGGCTTCGTTCTCCCGCAACCGTTACACCTATGTGGAGAGCGAGAATACCAATACCAACTATGGCTCCCAGATGGATTACTGGAAGAACGGTTACCTGAACCGTTGGCAGGGCTATTATGGCGGCAGCACGTATCACTGGACCGGTGAACGTTTCACCTCCATCGATGACGCCAGCTCCAGCCAGGTGCTCTATTCCGCCCTCAGCAGCAACGAAGGCAACCGTGCCCTGATCGTGGGCCAGTACAAGCTGGAAGACCGCAACGGCAACGGTTACATCGACACCGAAGACGTGTATTACACCTGGGGCAGCGGGATGCCGCCGCTTCAGTTCGGCCTCACCTTCAGCGGCAGCTACAAGAACTTCGACTTCAGCCTCCTGTTCAACGGCGCCACGATGAAGTGGAAGGGTTACGGCCTCAGCGCCTATGCCGGTTACGGCGTGCTCAACTACCTGCCTTCCCAGTACACCGATTCCTACCATGTGGCCACTTACGGGGCCGATCCCTGGGATCCCGCCACGCAGTGGGTGGAAGGTTACTGGCCGGCCCTGGTGCGCCTGAGCCAGGTGGGCTCCTACAACAGCCCTACCTATGGCTACAACCAGCCCTACAACTTTGTGGATGCCACCTACCTCCGTCTGAAGACCATCGAACTGGGTTACCGCTTCAGCCCGGACTTCCTCCGCAAGGCCGGTATCAAGAGCGCCCGCGTATTCTTCAACGGCGGCAACCTCCTCACCATCTGCTCCAAGTACCTGAAGTATGTGGATCCGGAATCCAATGACAGCGGCCGCGCCGGTGGTGAATTCCAGATCAACAAGACCTACAGCTTCGGCTTCAACCTCAACTTCTAATCCTGCATGAAAATGAAAAAGATATTCAAATATATCCTCATTGCCGGACTCTCCCTGGGGCTCGTTTCCTGTGACAAGTTCTTCGATGACATGGAAGGCGACCTGAGCAAGGTGGCTGCCGAAGACCTGCTGAACACGGAAAATGGCCTGCTGGCCCTGCTGGCCGACCTTTATTCCAACCTGCCCAGCATGAGCATGAGCGACAATGACAAGTATCAGATGTTCGGCAACGGCGCCCGTGACGTTCCGTCCTATGGCAATACCGTAGCCGGCTTCTGGAACTACACCGCCGTGCGTGCCGTGAACAGCTTCCTCCAGGCGGTGGAAGACTGCCGCGCCAACGGCGTCCTGGACGACGTGACGGCCGACCATTACAAGGGTGAGGCCCTGTTCATCCGCGCCTACTACTATTTCGCCAGCGTCCGTATCTACGGCGGCGTCCCCATCGTGGATGAGGTCCTGGACAAGTACTACGGTACGGAAGAGGCCGACAAACTCTATTTTCCCCGTTCCACCGAAAAGGCTACCTGGGATTGGGTCATCGGCCAGTTCGAGGCCGCCGCAGCGCTGCTCCCCGACAAGCAGGGACAGGAAATGCGCGCCAACAAGTACACGGCCTATGCCCTGGAAGCCCGCGCCGCCCTCTGGGCCGCTTCCGAAAGCAAGTATTGGACCCGGGCTGCCCTGAACCCCAATTACGTGGCTGTCCAGAAGAAACTCACCTATATGGAAGAGTCCTATGCGGCCGATTATTACCAGAAGGCCATCGATGCCGCCAAGGCGGTGATCGAAGGCGGTGCCTATTCGCTGTACGGCGGTGTCCCCTCCGACATCAACGGTGCCATCAATAACCTCACCGACCTGTTCCAGAGCTGGAAGAAGGAAGAAGGCCTCTTCGGCCGTTCCTATAAGACCGGCAGCGACGCCACCACCAACGGTACGGACAAGTGGGTCCCCAACCAGTGGGCCTTCGGTTACACCGGTACCGGTGCCGCCAACTACGCCGTGACCCTGAACCTGGCCGACGAGTACGATTACTATACCAATGACACCGACCGTGCCCGTAAGAACGGCAAGATCCAGACCCTGAAGCAGGGGAACGAGGACCTGTATTTCAACGATCCCGAGACGGAGTTCACCGCCGACCTCGTGGCTTCCTACAAGCATTATGCTTCCGTCCAGGAGCCTTTCCTGCTCAAGGACGCCCGCTTCCAGGCCTGGGTGGTCTATCCCGGCGCCGCTTTCCGTGACGGCGTCTGCTACATGCAGGGCGGTATGGTCAAGCCGGACGGCACCGTGGAGGTCTATCCCAACGCCAAGTCCAACGGCGACGGCAACTATGAAGTGGAATTCAAAGGCGAAAAATATTACGCCTACGGCGGTGCCGGTATCGAGAATTCGGCTTTCATGGGCCTGACCACCGACAAGAATGCGAACAACCGCAACTCCTACTGCTTCTCGCCCCGCAAGTATGTGGACCTCAAGTCCAATAACGACTATGTCCAGTCTCCGTACTATGACATCCGCTACGCCGAGGTCCTCCTGACCTATGCCGAGGCCGTGGCCGAGAGCGGCAAGGGTGACAAGACCCTGGCCGCCCAGTGCCTGAACGACGTGCGCCATCGTGCCGGTTTCAAGGACAATGTGGAGCTGACCGTTGACAATATCCTCCATGAGTGGAAGGTGGAGTTCCCCTTCGAGAACAAGTGGGCCAATGTCCTGTATCGCCGCCGCGGTTTCTACAAACCCGACAACGCCCAGAATCAGGAAGAGGGCACGCTGGGCAAGAAGCTCACCCTTATCCCGCTGGTGGATTTGTCCGGCAGCACGGCACAGTATATTTTCCTGCGCGCTATCCCCGTAACGGCTACCTCGAAGTATTACGGTTACAGCGGTACCCTTTCATACACGGGAAACTATTACAGCGGTATTCCCAATTATGAGAAAAACAAGATCGAGGACAATAATAAATAGTTGAGCGATGAAAAAGTCTATTATATCAATTGCCCTGACAGTTTCCGTGCTTTGCGCTGCCGTTTCCTGCAGTATGTTCAAGCTGGATAACTTTGACGGCCCCAACGCCCAGGTTACCGGCAAGCTCTATGACGTGGTGACCGGTGAGATGGTGAGCCTGGAAGCTGCCATGAGCCAGACCTGGAGCTGGACCACCTGGTCCATGGTCACCACCATCGACTATGGCGCCATGGTCGTTTACGAACAGGGGTACGTCCCTCCTACCTGGACCGGTAATCCCGAGGATTATACCGGCAAGGACAGCGGCCAGAACTGGCTGGTGCGCTTCGACGGCCAGTACACCAACACCATGGTGTTCGCCGGCACTTACAAATTCTCCACCCAGAAGATGCTACCCTGCTATGACCCCGAAGACGGCAAGGATACCTTCGTCCTGAAGGAAGGCCGGAACAAGATGGATATCGGCGTATTGCCGTTCTGCCGTATCAAGGACCCGAAGATCGAGTACAAGGGTGGAAAGATGGTCGCCACCTTCTACGTGGAACTGGGCGATCCTTCCCGCGCCAACAAGATCAGCAAGGTGCGTTTCTGCGGCAATACCCAGTTGTTCGTGGGCTCCAACAACATGAACATGACCAAGGACCACAAGCCCGCCTATGCCGACAACGTCGAGCCGGGTACCCTGATCACCCTGGAGATCGACCCCGCCGCCGCCGAGAACGCCGACCTGTTCAAGTACCCTACGCAGGACCGTTATTTCCGGATCGGCGCCCTGGCACAGGGAAATGGCTACAATACGGAGAAGAACATGTATAACTTCTCTCCTGTGTACAAGGTTTCCGCCGACTTCACCCAGATCACCGAAGTCGATTGGGATACGGTGGAGTGGTAACGCCTAAAGACAGAAAGAATTATGAAAAAGATCATCAGTATTTTTGCGCTCGGCGCAACTTTGATGTGGGTTTCCTGCACCAAGGAAGGCCCCATCGGCGTCAACACCATCTCGGATCTTTATACCGTTCCGGCCGATGCCGTGACCTTGTCTGCCCCTACCGCCACCTCCGCCTGGTCCACCGACCGGCGTTACTTCGACCTGAGTTTCGGTTCGGCCCTCAGCACTACGCTGGTGGGCTATGACGCCCTGCTCGCCCCCGGCCAGTATGTCCTGGGCGCCGACGAGATTGGCAAGGCCATCCTGGCCAAGACTACGGTTAACGGCCAGCCGGCCAAGGAGGGCTATATCACTGTGGGTTGCCGCGATGCCGTGTATATGGTCTCCGCCCTCATCGACGGACAGTCCTATGCCTGGCAGGGCAGCCTCCCTTTCACCCCCGATCCTGAACCTACGGCCCTGAGCGTGCTCCAGTCGGCCTCGAAGAGTGACGGACTGGTTACCCTTCAGCTGGCTACCGCCGGCATCTCCCAGGAGTATGTGGAAGTGAGCGCGGGTAACTGGCAGCCTGTCTGGAAGGGCGAAGGCAAATACCTCGCCCTTGATCTCTACAGCCCGGACGGCTACCTGCACGACGGGAAATACCGTGCCAGCGCCCAGGGCGGCGTGGTCGGTGAAGGCGAATTCGGCCGTGGATGGGATCCCGGTGACATCTATAACATGGGCTGGGAATTCACCGACTGGGGCACCTGCCTCTGGACGGTGGCAAACGGCGCCGCTACGGCCACCAAGATTACCGGAGGCCTTGTGGCCGTGAGCAGCGAAGAGGTGGACGACCAGGTTGTCTGGACCATTTCCTGGGGCGAGAAATATCCCCTGGAAGTTGTCTTCACCGGCGCCATCCCCGACCTCACCAAGCCCAAGGCGTCCCCTGATTTCGCTTTCACCTACACGGAGAAAGCCGATGTCTGCTACGATCCTACCTTTGCCGTCGTGGAAGGCGTGAACAAGCATTGTGTAACCGTCCTGAATGCCGCCGGCGCCGCCGTCCTGTATCTTGAACTGGTCCGTAACGAGGGCGAGACGGAAATCGAAGGCGAGTACGAAAGCGCCGAATACGCCCGCGTGGCCGGTCAGCTGGCCAATGGCTTCTCCATCCCCGGATTCATGGAAGGCGGTTCCTACTATATCGCTGAGGATGGCACCAAGGTGTTCATCGAAGTGGGCGTGAAGGTAACGGTCAAGAAACTGGTTACGGGTGCCTACGAGTTCATCAGCGACGGAGCCTTTGATATCATGGCTTCCGGTCCTGACTATGTTCCCGGCACCTATAAGCCGGAAGGCGGCGGCAGTTCCGACGAAACGATCCTCACCGACTTCCTCTCCCTTACCAGCTATAAGGGCAGCGGTTACAGCTTGGCGGGGGTGGAACTGGCTACTGCGGGTGTTTCTTACTCCATGGAAATTGACTGGACCACCTGGACTGCCAGCTACACATACGTGGGTACGGGCAATTATGTCAAGCTCGAGTATTATTGCGATGACGCGTCCGGCCTGCCTGCAGCAGGTACCTACACCGCCTGCGCCAAAGGCGGAGAAGTGGGCGCCGGTGAGTTTGGCATTGGCTATGATCCGGGTAACGGCGCCGCTTATGGCTCCAACTGGTACACTGTCGCCGACAATGCCGCCACCAGCCAGTATATCACCGACGGAACGCTTACCGTGGAAGTGAGCGGCTCCACCTATACCCTCATTCTGAAGTCCTCCGTGGCTAACTTCAAGTATGTGGGTCCTCTCAGCAAATAACGAACTATGAAAAAACTTATCCTTTTATTCGCAGCCGTGTGCATGGGCCTCAGCGCCCATGCACAGCAGGCTCTCTGGGGTGGCCCCTCCGTGGAGTCTCCCGTGATCAACGCCGATGGAACCGTGACCTTCCGCTACCAGGCCCCCAAGGCTATTAAGGTGGAAGTGACCGGCGATTTCCTCCCCACGCAGAAAGTGGAAGTGGAGTTCAACGGCAACAAGATGACCTACGATGCTCCCGGCGTGGGAGAACTGAAGGAAGGCAAGGGCGGCGTATGGGAATATACCACGCCCTTCGCCGTGGCTCCCGACCTGTACAACTATACCTTCCGGGTAGATGGCAATACCGTCATCGATCCGCAGAACATGTGGGTGAACCGCGACGTGGCCAGCCTCACCAGCGTCCTGCTGGTGGCCAAGGAAGGCGCCCGCAGCGACCTCTACGCCATCCATGACGTGCCCCATGGCACCGTCTCCAAGGTCTGGTACCCATCGGCCGCCGAAGGCATCAACCGTCGGCTCACCGTCTATACCCCGGCCGGCTACGAGACCTCCAAGGCCAAGTATCCGGTCCTGTATGTGCTCCACGGTATCGGCGGTGACGAAGACGCCTGGGTCACCCAGGGCCGCGCCACCCAGATTCTGGACAACCTCATCGCCCGCGGCGAGGCCAAGCCCATGATCGTGGTGTTCACCAACGGCAACATCTCGCAGGAGGCCGCTCCGCTGGAGAATTCCACTGGCTACACCCGTCCCACCATGCAGCTTCCCAAGACCATGGAAGGCAGCTTCGAGACCGCTTTCCCCGAGATTGTGAAGTTCATCGACGGCCGTTACCGCACCCTGGCCAAGAAGCAGTGCCGCGCCGTCTGCGGTCTGTCCATGGGCGGTTTCCACACCCTGTATCTGTCGCTCAACTACCCGCAGCTGTTCAACTACAGCGGCATGTTCAGCGCGGCCATCGGCGTGAACGACCCTTCCATCAGCCCCATCTACCAGGACTTTGACGCCAAACTGGCCAAGTACTACGCCGCCAAGCCCGCCCTTCTGTGGATCGGCTGTGGCGTGACGGACTTCCTCTATGCCGCCAACAAGGACTTCATGGCCAAGCTGGACGCCAGCGGTTACCCCTACACCTATATGGAAACCGACGGTGGCCACATCTGGAAGAACTGGCGCATCTACCTCACCGAATTTATTCCACTGCTATTTAAGTAGCTATTATTGAGTCGCTTATAAATCAAGGGGTGCGCCGGTTTCCGGTGCACCCCTTGTTGCGTAAGTAGTTGCGTGAGCGTTTAGAGAGTGACATCGGCCGTGGCGCGGATGTCGTCGGAGGCGCTGCCCACCAGCAGTTGCAGCTTGCCGTGCTCCAGGTCCCAGGCGCTGGTGGACTCGTTCCAGTAGCGCAGGTCCTTGACGGGAATCCGGAGCGTGACGGTCTGGGTTTCCCCGGCGCGCAGGCTCACGCGTCGGAAGGCCTTGAGTTCCTTGGCGGGCCATTCGACGGTGGCATCCGGGCGGCTCACATAGAGCTGCACCACTTCGTCGGCCGGCATGGCGCCTTCATTTTTCAGGCAAAGCGTTACGTGCACAGCTTCCTTGCCCAACTTGGCCTTCAAGTCAGAATAGGTGAAGTTTACATAGCTTAATCCATGGCCAAAGGCGTACATGGGTTTGATTTCTTGGGTGTCGAACCAGCGGTATCCCACATAGAAGCGCTCGGTGTAGCGGGATACGGGCTTGGGGAGGGCGTCGATGAGGGCCTGGCGCTCGGCAGGGCTCATGGCCAGCACATCGGGACGGAACATGAGGGTGAAGAGGTCGCCGCCGGCGTTCTTGTCGGGGAAGTTACCCAGGGCATAGGCGGGGGAGTCTTCCTGTTTCACGGGGAAGGTGAAGGGCAGTTTGCCGGAGGGGGCGATATCGCCGAAGAGGACTTCGGCCAGGGCCGTGCCGCCTTCCGTACCGTTCCACCAGCCCTGGACAATGGCCGGGGAGGCGGGCTCCAGCACCTGGAGGTCGGTGGGACCGCCGGAGATGAGGACGGTGGCCAGCCGGGGGTTGGCCTGGTAGAGGGCCTGGACCAGTTCCTCCTGACCGCAGGGGAGTTTGATGTCCTTGCGGTCGGAGCCTTCGGTTTCGATGCTCTTGTTGGTGCCGCCGAAAAAGAGCACCAGGTCGGCCTCCCGGGCCAGCGCAACGGCCTGGGCCAGCAGCTCGGGATCGGCCGCTTCGTTAATGGCCGATGCTTCCAGCGGGTCGGGAACGGCGGGGGCGGGTCCCCAGCGGCGGCCCGGGAAGTTCTTGTAGCCGGGGGCGTAGTTCACTTCGATGCCAGCGGCCCCGGCGCGCCTCAGGATCCCTTCCAGCGGGGTAATCTCGTAGAGGGCTTTCACGCCGGCGCCCATGCCGCCGCTCTGGGTTTTCAAAACGGCGTTCTGGCCAATCACGGCAATCTTTTTCACTTCCTTCGAGATGGGCAGGATGCCCTCCTCGTTTTTCAGGAGGACAATGCTCTTTTCGGCCACCTGCAGGGCAATCTTCTGGCTCTTGGGCTGGGAGGTCTGGACGGTGTTGGCAATCCCTTCCGGAACGGCCTCGATGGCCAGGCGTACACGCAGGATCTGGCGCACTTTCTCGTCCACCATCTCCTCGGTGAGGGCGCCGGTGGCGATGGAATCGATGACGGGCTGGCCCAGGTAGTTGGAGCCGGTCATCTGCACGTTGAGGCCGTGGAGCATGGCGCCCATGGTGCTGTGCGTGCCGCCCCAGTCGCTCACGGTGAAGCCTTTGAAGCCCCACTCGCCGCGGAGGATTTCGTTCAGCAGGTGCTCGTTCTCGGAGCAGTAGTCGCCGTTCACCTTATTATAGGCGGGCATCACGCTCATGGCGCCGCCCTCGATGATGGCGCGTTCGAAGGGCTTGAGGTAGATTTCGCGGAGGGTCCTTTCGTCCAGCTGGGCGTCCACGCTGCCGCGGTTGGTCTCCTGGTTATTGACGGCGAAGTGCTTGATGCACACGGCCGTGCCTTCGTCCTGGCAGCCCTGGGTGTAGGCCAGGGCCAGGGCGGCCGACAGGATGGGATCCTCGGAGAGGTACTCGTAGGTGCGGCCTCCCACCGGCAGGCGCTGGATGGTCACGGCCGGGCCCAGGATCACGTCCTTGCCGCGCAGCCGGGCTTCCTTGCCCATGCCGGTGCCGTATTGGTAGGCGAGTTCCTCGCTCCAGGTGGCGGCCAGGGCGCTTCCGGTGGGGAAGTAGGTGGCGCTGTCCAGCGTCCAGCCCGCGCTCATGAAACCGTTGGGCTGGCCTTCCTCGCGGATGCCGAAGGGACCGTCGGCATAGTTCATATCGGCAATGCCCAGGCGCTCCACGCCGGCCGATGACATGTTGGTCTTGCTGTGGAGCATGTTCACTTTCTCTTCCAGCGTCATCTGGGCGATGAGCCGGTCAATCTTCTTGTCGTTGACGGTGAGTTTGTCCTGGGGGGACAAGGGGCCGCTGCAGGATGCTGCCAGCAAGGCGGCCGAAGCAATCAGGTAGATGACTTTTCTCATAGAGGTCTTAGTGTTTGTGCAAAGGTACTAAGCTTCCTCCGCTTTCATTTGCTGCTGGCGTGCAAATGTTTATCCTCTTGTTCAAACCCTTGGCGGATTCCCGGTAAAAGCGTACATTTGAACAAAACACAGAACCCTTATGAAACGTTTCCTGTCATTTGTACTGCTGGCGTGCCTGTGGGTGGGTGCATCGGCCCAGCAGGCGCTGGGGCCGGGCACCGGATTGGTGTCGCCCCAGATCAATCCCGACCATACGGTAACCTTCCGCCTGCATGCGCCCAAGGCCAGGCAGGTGCGCCTGACCGGCGATTTCCTGCCCACCCGTCCCGTCGAGATAGAAATGGGCGGCCAGAAACTGGTTTATGACGCCCCTGGCGTGGTGGACCTGAAGGAAGGTCCCGGCGGCGTCTGGGAATTCACCTCGGCGCCGCTCTCCGGCGAACTCTATTCCTACAGCCTCATCGTGGACGGGATGCGTGTGATGGATCCCTCCAATATCTACCAGATCAGGGACGTGGCCACCTGGACCAACGTGTTCACCCTGAGCGCGGAACCCGGTGACCCCGGCTGGTATTATGAGGTACATGACGTGCCGCACGGCTCCGTGTCCCATGTCTGGTACGAAAGCCCGGTGCTGGATTCCAGGATGCGCCGCCTCTCGGTCTATACCCCGGCGGGCTACGAAGGCGGCACGCAGCGCTATCCGGTGCTGTATCTGCTGCACGGCAGCGGCGGCGACGAAGACGCCTGGACAGACCTGGGCCGCACGGCGCAGATCCTGGACAACCTCATTGCCGAAGGTAAGGCCAAACCCATGATCGTTGTCATGCCCAACGGCGTCTGGTTCAACCAGGCGGCGCCCGGTGCAGCGGTGAATATGTTCCAGCCCACGTTTACCAACAGCCGCAGCCAGAGTACCATCGAGATCGAAGACAGTTTCCCGGACGTGATGGCCTTTGTGGAGAAAAACTACCGCGTGGCCCGCGGCTATGCCAATACGGCCGTGGCCGGCCTGTCCATGGGCGGCCGCCAGAGCTGTATGCTGTCGCTGCACTATCCCCGGAAGTTCGGCTATGTGGGCCTTTTCTCCGGCGTGGCGGCACCGGAAGGTCTGGAAGAACTCATCGAAAACACCTTTGCCGCTCAGCCCAGACTCTACTGGGTGGGCTGCGGTAAGGCCGACGGCGTGATGGTGAACACCCGCAAGTTCGTGGACTATTGCAACGCCAAGGGCCACCCCGTGACCTTCTACGAGTCCGAAGGCGGCCACACCTGGCGCAACTGGCGCGTCTATCTCACCGAATTCGCGCAGCAACTGTTTAAATGATTTCACATATGAGAAAAGTTGTTTTCCTGATGGTTGCTATGGCACTGTTTATGGCCTGCGGGCGGCCGTCTGACCCGCTTCCCCGTGGAGATGCGTCGGCCCAGTTGCAGGCCGCCTTTGACGAATATTTAAAGGCTGTGGCCGACAGCGCGGAAGACCTGCATGGCGTGATGGTGCTCCAGCATGGCCTGGTACTGGCAGAGAAACAGATGGCGCCCGACACGGCGCACATCATGAACTCCGTCTCTAAGACGTTCACTTCCACGGCCGTGGGCTTTGCTGTCTCGGAAGGCCTGCTCAAGCTGGAAGACCGCCTGGTGGACCTTTTCCCGGAAAGTGTGCCGGACGAGCCCCAGGACCGGCTTCGGGAGATAACCATCCGGCACCTGCTCACCATGAACTCCGGCCACGGGAAGGATCCTACCTATTCGGTCCGGAGCGGAGAAGGGGACTGGGTGCGCGCTTTCATGGAATGGCCCATAGACTATGAACCGGGCACCTGTTTCTGTTATAACAGTCTGGGTTCGTATGTATTGTCGGCGGCCGTGCAGAAAGTGACCGGCCAGAAGGTGGTGGATTATCTGGATGAGCGCCTGTGGCAGCCCCTGGGCATAGAGAAGCCTTTCTGGCAGGAGAGTCCGGCCGACATCAATACCGGCGGCTGGGGACTGTATCTGCACACGGAAGACCTGGCCCGTATGGGGCTGTGCCTGCTTCATGGCGGTCAGTTCTGTGGCAAGCAGGTGATTCCGGCCCATTGGGTGGCCCAGATGTCGGCCAACCAGGTCCCGTCCGTGGGCGCCGGACTCAATGAGCAGCAGATGAAAGAAATCCTGGCGGTTCATCCTGAATTACCCTTCTTCCTTCCAGAAACCAGCGACTGGGTACAGGGCTACGGCTACCAAATGTGGCGCTGCCGTCACAACGCCTTCCGCGCCGATGGCGCCAACGGCCAGTACATCCTGGTCATCCCCGATAAAGACGCCGTCATCGTCACCACCGCCCACATCCCCAACATGCAGCAGGAACTCAACCTGATCTGGGACCACCTCCTCCCCGCCCTGTAGCGCCTCCGCCGTCCTTCCCAGTCCGCGCCCCTATGCGCCTCTTGCATGGGTGTAATTGGTTGTAGAACAATGAATTAGTTATTTATCCCTAGGCAAAATCGCCTAGGGATAAATCGTTAATGTGCTGATAATTATTGATTTATCTCCACGGGCAGATGGAGAAAGGCGGCGATTTGTTTCCATGGGGCTCTGGTTTCCCAGCGCAGAAGTTCTGCCAGACGCCGTTTCTCCATCATGTCCATAGAAAGGACCTCGTGTACGTCGTTGCAGGTCCCAGTCCATAGGAGAATGGAGGCAAAGCGTTCATATACGGTATCCGACCAGCCAATAAAGGTTTCGTGGATATCGTACTCGCTTCCTTTGGTTGCATGCGCTGCGCTGATTTCCTGACTATACCCGTCGAAGAAACGTATGGCAGAGTTGTGATCGATGGCTGAGTATGCATTGATAATAAAGTCTGTGAGTTGTTCACGTTCCTGCGGGGAATCAATGGCGCCAAACAGGTTTTGCAGTGCGGGATAGTTGAGAGGCCTCTCTTCAGACCGGATGATCCTTACCCTTTCCAGGGCTCTCCGGAGCGGCATGGACGCGCGCCTGAGAACAATCTTGTCAGAGAAGGGGTTCTTGCATTGGCCATAGGCGAGGTAATTCCAGCGATAATCCTCTGCCCTCTTGGCCAACTGACGTTCTACTGGATTGTTGTCCAAATAGATAAGATTGCTGCGCACGTCTTTCTCCGTCTTTTTGGGCGCACTGCCGAACGGCGTTTCAAACAGCGGCCCGCGGCAGTGATAGAATCGGTTGAATGCCCTGGCAAAGGCAGAGGCATAATCTCGTGAAAAACTGGATAAGCGGTCCCTGGTCTCTGCGTAGGCCGCATAATGGATGTGATCAGGCATCTGCACCAACTTGAGCACTTTCAGTTTGTGGCGTCTGGCCATGGTGCAGAAGATGGTGTAAAACACCAGATGGTCATGAAAGGAGTAGAACAGGACTCCCCGGTCAGCGGTCCTCTGATAGCAATGATTGAGGACGCCTTGGATAAACAATCGATCATTCATAGCACAGTCAAATTGCCCCTGCATGCAGGAGAGAATGGTCGATAGCCGCTTGTCAAAGATGCGTTGTTTTTTCTAATAAAACAAGGGGCGTGGATGTAAATGTGTGTAACACAGGTAATTAAACAATTATCCCTAGGCGAAATTGCCTAGGGATAATGTGTTAATGATATGTTAATCAGGCGTTTGCGTCCACGCTTATTTGAAGAGGGTGGGGGCGAGGATCTGGAGGTCGGCGCGCCAGGTGGTCCAGCTGTGGCCGGCCTGGGCGTTTTCCAGATAATAGTACTTCACGCCGGCTTCCTTCAGATAGCCAAGGGCTTCCTGGCAGTTCTTGTAGGCGATGTCGGCCGGGCCGCCCTGGGTGAAATACAGGGCCTTGAAGCTTTTGTTCAGGGCCGGGGCAATCTGCCTCAGCTTGATGTCGGCCACATACTCTTTCTGCTTGCCGGGGGAGAAGCTGGAGCTGAGCACCCACACGTGGCTGAAGAGTTCGGGATGCTTGAAAGCCGTCTCGATGGTTTCCATGCCGCCCATGGAGAGGCCGGCCATGGCGCGGTGGGCCTGGTCGGCCTCAACGCGGTAATTCGATTCCACAAAGGGGATGATGCTGCGGACCATATCCTCGCCGAAGAGCGGAACTTCGCCCATCATGTCGCTGGTGGCGATGGTCCCGTTGGGCATGACTACCACCATGGGGACCATCTTTCCTTCGGCCAGGAGGTTGTCCAGGATCCAGCCGGCGGCGCCTACGCCCGGCCAGGAGGCGTCGTTGTCTCCGCCGCCGTGGATGAGGTACAGTACCGGCAGTCTGTCGGCCGATTTCTCATAGCCGGCGGGGGTCCAGACATGCATGCGGCGCATCTCGCCCAGGGTATCTGACCAGTACCAACGTTGGGCCAGGGCGCCGTGGGGAACGTTTTTAATATAGCCCTCGCCTTTGGTGAGGACGCTGGCCTGCTCTGCGCTAAGCGGCGCCTTGGGATCCTGTACCCGTACGCCGTCCACCAGGAAACTGTAACGGAAGCAGCCGTCGGCGAGACCCTCGCAGACGCCTTTCCAAACGCCGTTTTCGGCCTTTTCGAATCTTACGGGCTTGTCCCAGGGGAGGTCACCGGTTACGGCGACGCTTTCCGCCTTGGGCGCATAGATCTGGAACAGGACCTTTCCGTCCGGGAGGACGCGGACAGACTGGAGCGTGTCATTGGGGGTGGGCTGACGGAACCAGCCCTGGGCCTGGGCGGCCACGGTGCAGGCCAGCAGGAGGCTTGCTACGGCAAAAATCTTTCGCATGGTTATTCTGTGTTTGCCGCAAAGATACAGCAAGCCCTCGTTTTCCTTTGCTTCTGCCGTTCAAATGTTTTCCGCAGGGTTCAATTCACGGACGGCTCAATGTCGAACAGTTGTTTGAAAGGAGCTTCGTGCTTGTACGGGGACCAGCCGGGATTGCCGGTCTTGCAGAAACGGGTCCACGCGTCCAGCATGGAGGAACTAAGCGCATAATCGGCCTCCGTGAAAGGACGCCAGCTGCGGGATAGCGTGCCGAATACGTACCACAGTTCTGCCGAATGGAAAGCGCCGGCCTTAGAGTCAGGATGCGCCTCGTCGGTGGGCAGGTCGCGCAGGAACTCATATTCCCAGACCGGGAAGCCCAGGGAGTCACGGACGGCGCAGAAACGGTCTACGGACTCACCGGCAAGCTGTGCCATGTCGTCTTTGTTGTAGCCGATCAGTATGGGAACCGGTGCCATGGAACCATCCCATAGGGCCTCGTCAAAGGTCTCAGGAATCGAATAGCCGTCCAGGTGCGGCGCCATCCCGAGCCGGCCCTTTCCCGCCGATTTGTATCTGCCGCCGGCTTCGAAAATGGCTGAAGCCGGGGCTGCACGCATGGCTTCCAGCGAGGTAAGGCCCGCGAAGTCCATGATATCCTTTCCATGTGTGTCGTAGTATTCCTGGCCGACACCCGGAGCGGGAGCGATACCGCCGGTCCCCAGACCTCCGCCGCTCTGGATGATGGCACCGGACAGAAGTCCGCGGGAGAGGGGGGACGCCAACAGCGTCTTTACGCTCATGGCGCCGGCACTTTGCCCCATCACGGTGATGCGGGAAGGATTACCGCCGAAAACGGCGATATTGTCATGCACCCATTGCAGCGCTGCAATCTGATCCATAAACCCGTAATTGCCACTTTGCCCCTGTTCCGCAGTGAGCTCCGGATGTGACAGGAATCCTAAGATGCCCACGCGGTAGTTGATGGAGACCAGGATGACGCCCCGGCTGGCCCATGCTTCCCCGTCCATGGGAAGTTCATAGGCATAACCGTGATCGTACCCGCCACCGTGAATCCACAGCACCACCGGCAGGTCTTTGCCTCCTTCCGGTGCCCAGACATTCAGGTACAGGCAGTCTTCATCCTGCGGAGGCGTGCCCTGCCAATAGAATTCGTCTCCGTAGAATGAGCCGGGCCCAAAGCTGGATTGCGGAGCAACGGGGCTGAAACTGTCGCATATACGGACGCCTTTCCATGGTTTTACCGCCTGCGGCGCCTTCCAGCGAAGATTTCCCACAGGCGGGGCTGCGTAGGGGATGCCCTTGTAAACCATTACACCCGGCGTTCCCGAAGGGATGCCTTGCACTTTGCCGCCTGAAACGCTGACGGCTGGAGTATGCTGCGAACAGGCCAGGAGCAGGGAAGCTGCCGCCAGGAATGTTATGATTCTATTCATGTTTGTAGATGGTGAAGCGCCAGGTGAGGCCGATATCAAAATGGTCGATGTTGTCGTGGTTGTCGCGGAACCAGACGGCGTGAAGCCGGAGGTTCTCATCACCCAGGGGGAAGAATTCCACCCCGGCCCCGCCGTACAGATAGTCGTTGCCTGCCGGAAGCACCAGGTCGTAGGAAATGCCGTCCGGGGCTACGTTCTCGGCGTGGTTGCGCTCATACCCCACCTTGGTGCACAGGTTCCATTTGCCCAGCGTGAGAATGGCCTTGCCAATCACGCTGTAGTCAGTAAACAGAAATTGCGGCTGGCCGAAGGCGGCCCGGTTGATGAAGTCCACGTCCACCACCAGCGGTCCCATCAGGAACTTGTTGCCCAGCACGATCCAGTTCATCTTGCGGTGCAGCTCGTCTTCCACGTAGTTGTAACTCCAGGTGGTGCGCCAGACGTGGCCGATGTCCCCGCTCCAGTACAGGTTGTACGAGTAGGCGTCCTGCGTGCCCGGGGAAATGGGGGAGGGGCAGAACTGGACGCTGATCTGATGCCCTTGCGCCGGAGACCAGGTGGCCGATGCCCCGAAGGCGTAGTACTGGTACAGATTGTTGCTGAAGGCGCCGTAGTAATAGACGTCGATGGGCGCGGAATCAATTTCGTAGCCGCCAATCAGGATGGGATGCTTGCCCGCCGTGAAGGACCAGTGCGGGGTGGCCTGCCATTTGATCCAGAGGAAGTCCGTGGCGTTGAAGGGGTTCTTTTCGTCAATCTTCTTGTTGAGCCGCTGCCGGACGCGGAAGGACAGGGAAGGGGTGAGGTGCCCCCAGATGTGCAGGTTCAGGTGGTCTCCCTGGAAGTGGGAATCATACGCGCCGTCCATGAGCTGCTGATGGAACGTGGTGCGGGTATCGATGGCAATTTCGTCAATGTGCGTAGTCTGGGCATGCAGGGCCGTGACTCCGAGGAGCACGAGAAGCAGCATGCATGAAAAGTGTTTCATGGAAAGCTTGGTTGGTCTTTATGCAAAGATAGTTCAATGTTTTGAAAAAATTCCTATCTTTGTGCAAATACTTGACCCATGAAAAAGCATCTTCTCCTTCTTGTCGCAGCCCTGTCGCTGGCTTCCTGCGCAACTTTGAATACGGAACGTTTGCTCCAGAGTGGCATGTATGCCGTACAGGCGCTCACCCTTTCGGACGCCCAGGTTCAGGAATATGTCCATGAGTATATCACCCAGCTGGACGCCCAGAGCACCGTGCTTCCGGAGAGCAATGCCTATACCAAACGTCTGCGCAAGCTTACCAAGGGACTGGACGGCGTGAACGAGGTTCCGCTCAATTTCAAAGTGTACAAGGAGAACGAGATCAACGCTTTCGCCTGTGCCGACGGCAGCGTACGGGTCTATACCGGCATCATGGATGTGATGACAGACAATGAGCTGCTGGGCGTTATCGGCCATGAGATCGGCCATGTGGCCATGAGCCATACCAAGCGCCAGATGCAGAGCTCCATCCTCACCAATGCGGCCCTGCAGGGACTGGCCTCTACCAGCGACAAGGTGGCGGCCCTCACGGATTCGCAGCTGGGTGCCCTGGGAGAAGCCATCGTGAACGCCCAGTTCTCCAAGCGTCAGGAAAGCGAGGCCGACGATTTCTCGTACAATTTCCTGGTGGCCGCCGGCCGGAATCCCTGGGCCCTGGTCATGTCCTTTGAGAAAATGCAGGCCATGTCGGCCTCGGGTGGCACGTCCAACGCCATCTCGAACCTGTTCTCTTCCCACCCGGACACCGCCACCCGCATCGAGCGCATCTCTCAGCGCTGCGTCACGGATGGTTTCAACCGTCCCACGAAGTAATTACTTGCGGTTTTTCAGCAGCGCGGAAGGAATAATCCAGTACTTGACAAGGCCCGTCACAGCGACGGGCTTTTTGTTTACCTTTTCCCAGGGACCGCGGAGGGCGCGGTACTCCCGGTGGGCCTGCACCACGGCCTGGAAGCTCTCCTTCTTGCCGCTCAGCAGGTACACCAGGGCCGATGCTGCGTCCAGGCACAGGCGGGCGCACAGCCGCACGCGGGCCCGGCAGGTGGAACCCAGCGTGGCCGGGAGGTTCTTTCTGAGCATGAGGAGGTTGTTCCGGTAGTTGAGCCTCAGCTTGAAGGGGGACTCGTTGGGCAGGGTGCCTCCGCCGATGTGATAGACCCGGGAGGCAGGAACCATCCACACGCGCCAGCCGGCGAGGTTCAGGCGCCAGCACAGGTCAATCTCTTCCATGTGGGCGAAGAAACGCTCGTCCAGGCCGCCCGCCTCTTTCCAGCGGGCGGCCCGCACCAGCAGGCAGGCCCCGCTCACCCAGAGAACGGGGGCGGGCTCGTCGTATTGTCCGTGGTCTTGTTCTACCTGTTGCAGGACGCGGCCGCGGCAGAAAGGGTAGCCGTAGCGGTCCAGGCAGCCGCCGGCCGCACCGGCATACTCGAAGGTATTGCGCTGATAATAGGAAAGGAGCTTGGGGCCGCAGGCGGCGCAGTCCGGATGGCTGTCCATCCACGCTACCAGGGGCTCAAGCCAGTCCCCGGGCACTTCGATGTCGGAATTGATGAGGACGTAGTACTCGGCGTCGATCTGCGCCAGCGCCCGGTTATAGCCGCCCGTAAAGCCGTAATTCCGGTCCAGGACGATGAGGGGGACCTGGGGGAATTCGGCCTGCATCAGCTCCACCGAGCCGTCGCCGGAGGCGTTGTCGGCCACGATTACCTGGGCGTCCAGCCCTTCACAGGAGGCGATGAGGCCGGGGAGGAACTGCCGCAGGTACTGCGGCGTCTTGTAATTGAGGATGACGACGGCGGTTTTCATGCGCTGAAATCGATGTTTTCGAATGCCAGGGTGGGGACCAGGCGGGACATGCAGGGACGGGCATCCTGGGCAGCCGCTACCAGCTGGCCCCACAGGGTGAGGAAATTGCCGGTGATGAGCATCTCGTGCACCGGATGCTGGATTTTGCCGTCCTTGACCAGGAAGCCTTCGATGCCATAGGAGAAATTCCCGGTGGCGGCGTTAGAATTGCCGCCGTTGAAGGCCGTGACGAGCACCCCGTCGCCCACTTTCCGGAGCACGTCTTCCTGCGTGACGCAGCCGCCCACCGGCTGGATGGCCACGCGGGTGGCATCCTCTACCGTGGGGGTCATGTCCAGTTTGCGGGCCATATAGGTGGAAAGGAAATACTGCCTGACCACGCCCTTTTCGATGATGGGCGCCTCGCGGGTGGCCACGCCCTCGCTGTCAAACAGGCGCGAGCCGGTCTCTCCCCGGCTGCGGGGCTTGTCCAGGATGGTGAGGCAGGCCGGGAAAAGCTGTTTTCCCAGGCTGTCGCAGAGGAAGGAATTCTTCTGCTGCAGGCTGTAGCCGCCCAGGGCGTTGACCAGGGGCGTCACCAGCTTGGAGGCGCACTCGCTGTCCACGATGAGGGTATATTTTCCACCGGGGATGGTCTGGGGGCCGATAGCCGCCGCGGCCCGGAGGGCGGCCTTGCGGGCACAGTCTTCCAGGGCCAGCTCCTGGAGCCGGGGGGTGGCGTCCCACCAGTAATTGGCATAGCGGTTGCCGGCTGCATCTTCCACGGTGCTCTCGTAACCAATCTCGAAGGAAGTCTCCGTATGGCGGGCCCACAGGCCCTGGGAATCCAGCACCAGCGTGTCGAATACGCTGTCGGAATATTCGCCTTCCTCGGCGATGAGCTGCCAGCCCTGCTCCAGCTCCTTGCGCCGGGGCCAGGCCATGGAACGGAGCGCCATCTCCCGGCGCTCGGGGGCGGTGAGGCTGTCATAGGCCGGGTCGTAGAGATCCAGCTCACGTCCGGTGACGGCATCGGCCGAAAGCCGCTCGGGGGCGGGGAGGTCCCGCAGCGGATCGGGCTCCAGCATCTTGACGGTGGCGATGGCCTCGCGCACAAAGGCTTCCAGCCCTCCCCGGTCCAGGCGGTTACTGGAGAAGGTGCCGAACCGGCCGTCTACGAAGAGGGCCAGTTGCAGGCTGCGGTCCAGGGCGTGGGATACCTTGTCCACCTCGCCGTTCAGGACGCCGATCAGGTTCAGGAGGCTTTTGTTCAGGGTGATGCGCACCTTGCTGGCCCCCTGGGAAAGGGCATAACCCAGGCTGTATTCGGCCAGGGCCATTTCTTCTTGGGTAAGGATGGCGTGTTCCATAGCTTATTCTCCTCCCACGGTTAATTGATCGATGAGGACGGTGGGAATGCCGCAGGAGACACTCACCGACTGCTCCTTCCCGCAGGTCCAGGCGCCGGGGTCGATGACCAGGTCATTCCCCACGCCGCGGATATCGGCCAGGGCCCGGGGCCCGTTCCCGATGATGTTGATGTCTTTGACTGGTGCTGTCAGCTTGCCGTTTTCAATGAGGTAACCCGACTTGACGTAGAAGGTGAAATCGCCTTCTCCGATCTTGACCTGTCCGTTGGCGAACTGGTCCACGAAGATGCCCTGCTTCACCTCGGCGATCAGGTCTTCCGGCCGGGCGTCGCCGTTGTCCATATAGGTGGCCCGCATGCGGGGCAGGGGCGCGTAGCGGAAAGACTCCCGCCGGCCGTTTCCGGTGGGCCGCACCCCATAGTGGGCGGCGCTGATGCGGTCGTGCAGGTAGGAAGTCAGGACCCCGTCTTCCACCATATAGGTCTTCTGGCCCGGGATGCCCTCGTCGTCAAAATTGAGGCTTCCCCGGTTGCCGGGCAGGGTGCCGTCATCCACGATGCTGATGCCTGCCGGGCAGATGCGCTGTCCCATCTTTTCGGAGAAGATGGAGGTGCCTTTGCGGTTGAAATCGGCCTCGAAGGCGTGTCCCATGGCTTCGTGGAGCAGGATGCCGGAGGCGCCGGCGCCCATGACCACGCTCATGCGGCCGCCTTTGGGACGGATGGCGGCAAAGCGGTCGTCAATGCCCTGGACGGCCTCGGCGGCCATCTCGGCGGCCAGGGCCGGGGTGAGCATCTCGGCCCCGCAGCGGAAGCTCCGCGACGTGGCTTTGTTCTCCACCGCCCCGTTCTGGGAAAAGACCACCTGGAGAGAGACGGTGCCCATGGGCCGGGTTTCGTATTTGAGTTCCCGCTGGGAATTGTACATGAGGATGTCGCTCACCTGGAAAGCCAGGCTGGCGATGACTTTGAGGATGCGGCTGTCCCGGGCGCGCACGTCCTGGTCCAGTTGCCGCAGGAAGGGGAGGAAGGAGGCCATGCCCGCGTCCCGCCAGGATTGCTGCATGGGATAGCGGTCGGCCGCCGGATTGGGCGTGCCCCGGCTGGGATTGCGCGTGCCGAAGGGACTCACGTCCACGGCCTTGTCCGTAATCTGCGCCGCAGCCCGGGCGCAGGCCATCATGTCCTGCAGGGCGGTGCTTTCGGAATAGGCGTAGCCGGTTTTTTCGCCGCTCAGCACGCGGACGCCCACGCCGTAGTCGATATGCGAACCGCCGGAGGTGACGGCGCCGTCCCGCAGCAGCAGGTTGCCGTAGGTGGTATTCTCGAAAAAGAGGTCGCAATAACTGCCCCCGCTCTGGAGCCCCTCGGCCACGATGCTGTCCAGCGTGGCCTGCTCCACTTGAAATACTTGAAAGTAGTATGCTTGATTCCCAATCACGTTGCTAAATCTGTTAAGTCTGCTCATCCTGCTTGCCACGGTGCCCGTCGGCATGGCCACCTTCATAGGGCACGCCGTCGTGCGCCTGCGGCGCCCGGGCAATCTCCTGGGCGATTTCCTGGGCGATTTCTTCCACGCTTCTTTCCGGGAGATCATCCCCATTGGTGACCAGGGAGCGGATGATGTTGTAGCGCGCCATGTCGCGGATCGCCAGGCCTTTGCGCGTCCCTTCCGCCACAATCTGGAACGGCGGGTTGGAATTGTCGGCCAGGATCCATTTGTCGCAAACCTGCATGTAATAGTGGAAGAGGTAGTTCAGGCCCACGCTGTAGCGCCGGCGGATGGTCTCTTCGGCAATATCGTGCCCCCCGGCCGTCACCCGGGCGGCCACCCGTTCGATGGCCAGTTCCGGTGAGTTGAGCCAGAAGTACAGGACGGTGACGTAATAGCCCTTTTGCTGGGCCGTGCGCACCATCTTGAGCAGGGACCGGGTGGCCAGGGTGGTTTCAATGCAGAAATCTTCCCGCCGGTCAAAGAGATAGCTCACCTTGCGCAGCATCAGGCGGCTGGCGGTGATGGACGCGCTTTCCGGGGCGAACGGGGAGATGTGTTTGGCGAATTCATCGGCGTTGACGAATTCGCAGCAATCCAACAGCTCCGGGAGTACGCCGTACGAAGCGGTTGTCTTCCCGGAGCCGTTAGGACCCGATATGATATAAAGCCGGGGCACTCGTTATGCGGTGGCGGCTTCCAGTTTCTTGAGCATCGAGAACATGACCAGGCCGGAGATGATGCAGAGCGCCATCAGGACGGTCCAGTTCACCCACAGCGGCACATTGTCCCAAAGCATGGAAGGAATGGAGCTGAGATAGTTGCCGATGGCGGTGGCGGCGAACCACAGGCCCATCATCAGACCCTTGTACTGGGGCGGGGCCACCTTGGACACGAAGGAGATGCCCATGGGGCTGAGCAGGAGCTCGGCGAAGGTGAGCACCAGATACGTGGAAATGAGGTAGGTGGGGACCACGGGGTCGGGGGAGACGCCACCCACGTTCACCAGCTCGGACGGAGCCGGCTGACCCTGGGAAGCGGCCAGCATGATGAGGTAGCCCAGGGCCGCCACGAACATGCCCAGTCCGATCTTGCGGGGGGCCGAAGGCTCTTTGCCCTTACTGGCCAGCGCACTGAAGATGGCCATGGAGATGGGCGTGAGGGCCACCACGAAGAAGGGGTTGAACTGCTGGAACTGCTGGGGCAGGATGTGCAGCCCGTCGGGCATGCCCTGGTACAGGGTGTAGGCGCCTCCCCACAGGGCGACGGTGATGAGGCCGCTGATGGCCTTTCCCCGGGTGGTTTCCGACTGGAAGGTGCTGAACAGGGTATAGACCGAGATGGCGATGAGGGCGAGGGCCCAGATGTTGAATCCGATCTTGAGCGGGCCGTTCACCACACTCTGGGTGTAGTCGCGGGCAAAATAGGTGAGCGAGGAACCGTTCTGGTGGAAAGCCATCCAGAAGAAGATCACCACGGCAAACACGAAGATGAGGGCCACGATCCGGTCCTTGGTCTGCTTGGGGGTGAGTTCCTGCACGGGCGCGTTGCTGGAAGCGGCCTGCTTGGCGTTGACATCGGCATGCTTGAACCAGCTGCGGCAACCCAGGTAAATGGCGATGGAGAAAATCAGGGACACGCAGGCCACGGCGAAGCCCAGGTTGTAGGCGGTGGCCAGGTTGTTAATGTAGTACTGGGAGAAGTCCGTGAGGTTCATGGCCGTCACGTCGGCTCCGGGCATGGCGGCCTGGAGGCTCTCCAGCAGGCTGCTGTCGGCCAGGGTTCCGTTCAGGTACTGGTGCGCCAGGGCGGGGATGTCGGCCTTGTAGATGAGGCCGGATTTGGCCAGGTGGCTGTTGGTGAGGGCCGTGGCGGCGGTGGGGGCGAACATGGCGCCGATATTGATGGCCATGTAGAAGAGGCTGAAGGCGCTGTCGCGTTTGGCGGAGTACTTGGGATCGTCGTACAGATTACCCACCAGTACCTGCAGGTTTCCCTTGAACAAACCGGTGCCCACGGCGATGAGCAGCAGGGCGCCGATCATCAGGCTGAGGGCAAAGCCGCGGGCGGCAAAGGCGTCGGTGGGGATAGCCAGGCACAGGTAGCCGGCAAACATCACGCAAACTCCGGTGACCACGCACTTGCCGAAGCCGATCTTGTCGGCCAGCCAGCCGCCGATGACGGGCATGAAATAGACGGCGGCGAGGAAGATGGCGTAGAACTGGCCGGCCGCAGCGGCAGAGAAACCGAATTTGGCCTGCAGGAAGAGCAGGAAGATGGCCAGCATGGTGTAGTAACCGAAGCGTTCGCCGGTGTTGGCGAGTGCCAGGGCGAATAGGCCTTTGGGTTGTCCTTTGAACATATAAAACGGGTTTTGAGATTATTCAAGTCTTACAAAGATAAAGAAAAATCCTTATATTTGTATCTCAGATGAGAAAGAAAAAGACCATTGGCGTTGCCCTGACGCTGGGTTTGATGCGGTTGGCCGGTGCTATGCCCCTCCGTCTGCATCACGCCCTGGCCCGTCCTGTCGCCTGGCTGGTGGGCTCTGTCCTGCGCTATCGCCAAGACGTTGTGATGGTGAACCTTTCCCGCAGTTTTCCGGACAAGAATTATGAGGAACTCCGGCAGATCCGGGACCAGTTTTACCAGCATTTCGCCCGGGTCCTCACGGAGATGGTCTGGTTTGGCGCCTGCCGGGGAGAAAAGGGGCGGGAGCGCCTGCGCCGGAGCCATCTGGTCGAGCTGTCCAACCCCCAGGAACTCAACCGCCTGTGGGCCGCCGCCCCGCAGCTGATGATTCTCCAGTCCCATGCCGGCAACTGGGAACTCATCGGCGGCCTGCGGGAATATGCCGGCGACGTGCCCCTGGACCTGGGCCCCGAATCCTTTGCCGTTACCTATCTCTCCCAGCATAGCGCCCTCTGGGACGCCGTGATGGCCTATAACCGTACGGCACCCGTGGCCGACCTGGGTTTCGAAGGCTATGTGGAGTCTTCCCAGGTGCTCCGTTTCGTGCTGGAGCGGAAAGACCGCAAATTCGGCTATTCCTTCATCACGGACCAGTATCCCTACCGGGCAGTGGGAAAAAGGTCCGAAGTGGAGTTCCTGCACCGGCGCACGCTCACGATGACCGGCGGCGCCGCCCTGGCCTGCAAGCTGGACATGGCGGTGGCCTACCTCCGTTTCGAATGCCGGGAGGACGGCGGATACCGGATGACCCTGGTTCCGCTGGCCGACCATGCCGGCTCCCATACCCCGGAAGAACTCATCGGTACCTATTATAAGATGTTGGAGGAGGATCTCCAGCGTCAACCCTGGAATTATCTCTGGACCCATAAAAGATGGAAATAAGCATGAGAAACCGCTGCCTTGCCCTGCTGGCTCTTTTACTGCCGATCTGCCTGTCGGCGCAAACGCTGCAATACCAGCTCCCGCGCACCACGGTGGCCGTGGAAGTGGATGCCGTGCAGGAATATCGCTTCGCAGGCCCGTATGCGGCTTTTGCCAAGCGCCTGCTGGGCCTGGACGTACCCCTGCATGACGACGTTGTTACCCGCGTCACCGAAGTCCGCCTCCAGGCGCTGGTGGAGGCCGATCCCGACAGCAGCTATACCTGCCCGGCCAAGGCCGGGGAGAAACTGCTGGCCCTCTCGCCCCAGGGCCTGGTGGCCTTTGCCAGTCCCGAGGAGAGCCAGACCCTCGTCTGGCGCTTCCAGACGCCCCTGAAGGCCGACTGGAAGGGGATGGGCATCACGGAAGGGGAGAAGAAGCAGACCTACCTGGTGTACCAGAACCAGCGCCCGCATCATGCCGATTCCGGCTATGTGCGCACGCCCGTGCAGCAAACGCGCAAGGTCGAGAAAACCCTGGAGGAAAAAGCCGTGGAGGCGGCCGACATGATCCTGAACGTCCGCCGGGAGCGCCTGAATATCGCGACGGGCAATACCGACGCCAGCTTTAGCGGTGAGGCCCTGGCCGCCGCCCTGGGCGAACTCCAGCGCATTGAGGAGGAATATCTGCCCCTGTTCACGGGTGTCACCCGCTCCCGTTGCCTGCGCGGTGCCTTCGAAGTGACCCCGCCGGCATCGGCACGGGGCGCGCGTTGCCTCGCCTTCGTGGTCTCCGACCGGGAGGGGCTCCTTGCCTCGGGGGACGGGACGCCGTATTACCTGCAGTTTATTCCCCAGGTCCTGTCGGCCCCGGAGGAGGAAAGTCCGCTCAGCAAGGCCCAGGCCCGCATTCCCCGCCTGTACTATCTGGAGCCGGCCGTTTGCCTGGTGCGCCTGACGGAGGATGATGAACCCGTCCTGGAAACCCGCCTGCCCGTTTACCAATGGGGCACCAGGCGAAGCATCCCTTTGAAATAACCTATATTTGCAATAACACGTATGAGCATCCAAGAGCTTGAACCCAAAGTGGTATGGCGCAATTTCTATGCGCTCACCCAGATTCCCCGTCCTTCCAAGCACGAAGGAAAAGTAATTGATTATCTGTACAATTGGGGCGTATCCCACGGCTTCGAAACCATCAAGGACGACACCGGCAACATCATTATCCGCGTCCCGGCTACCCCCGGCATGGAAAAGTGCAAGGGCGTTATCCTGCAGGGACACATGGACATGGTTCCCCAGAAGACCTCCGATTCTGCCCACGACTTCCTGAAAGACCCCATCAACGCCTATGTGGACGGCGAATGGGTGACGGCCGACCGCACCACCCTGGGTGCCGACAATGGTATCGGTGTGGCCCTGGGCCTGGCGGCGCTGGAAGATACTTCCGTCAAGCACGGTCCGCTGGAGGTGCTGGTAACCTACGATGAGGAAACCGGCATGACCGGCGCCGGCTGCCTCAAGCCGGGCGTCCTCAAAGGCGATATCCTCCTGAACCTGGATTCCGAGGAAGAAGGCGAGCTCTGCGTGGGTTGCGCCGGCGGCCTGGATGCATCGGCCACGTTCCGTTATCGGAAGTACAAGGCTCCCGCCGGCTGCAAAGGACTCAAGATCACGGTGAAAGGCCTGCAGGGCGGCCACTCCGGCATGGATATCTCCCTGTACCGCGCCAATGCCAACAAGGTGATGGCCCGCATTCTGCTGCCGCTGATGGAAATCTTCGGCGTCCGGGTGGCCGCGTTCAACGGTGGCAGCCTCCGCAACGCCATTCCCTTCGAAGCCGAGTCGGAGGTCCTGGTTCCGGCCGAGAACCTGTCGGCCGTCAAGAAGATGATCGACTCCATCTTCGCCGAGGTGAAGGCCGAATTCCGGGAGTCCGACCCTTCGGCCGTGCTGTTCGTGGACGAGACCCCCGCTCCGGCCCAGGTGATTCCCTCGTCGGTGATGCTGCGGGCCGTCAAGGCCATGATCGCCTGCCCGTCGGGCGTCATCCGCATGAGCCGTACCATGGAAGGCCTCACCGAGACGTCCATCAACATGGCCATCGTGCGCACCGAACACGGCCGCATCACGGTGCACAGCCTCATGCGCAGCGCCGTGGACAGCGCCAAGGCCGACCTGGCCCAGCGTGTCCGCTGCGTCTTCGAACTGGCCGGGGCCGATTCCGTCACCTTTGAAGGTGGCTACTCCGGCTGGACGCCCAAACTGGACACGCCCGTGAACAAGGTGTGCATGGAGCAGTATGAGAAGGTGTATGGCAAACCCATGAAGGTGATGGCCACCCACGGCGGCCTGGAATGTGCCATTATGGGCGCCAAGTATCCCAACTGGGAGATGGTCTCCATTGGCCCCACCATCAAGTACCCCCACAGCCCGGACGAGCGCGTGAACATTGCCTCCGTGGCCCGTACCTGGGAGTACCTGAAGGCCGTACTGGCCCATATCCCGGCATAAAAACAGGAAGGGAAGCTCCTCAGAAAGCTTCCCTTCCGGCACAATCTGCAGGCGGCTTACGACCATTTTTCGCACGCAGGTGTTGCATGACAAAGATAGGCAGGCAGCGGCTTATGCGCAAGCAGGACCGCTGCCTTTCTTTTTGCCCTCTTTGCCCCTGATAGTGAGCGCGTTGGGGTGCCCGGGCAGAATGGGTAGGGGGGCAATCGGCCCCGGGGGCGGATGAGGCCCGGAATACGTGAAAAAATTTGTATTTCTGAAGAATAATGTCTAAATTTGCAGTCCTTTTTAGGGTCCTTGCGGCCCGGAAAGAATGTAACTTATTTAAAAACAATTAATTAACAAACAATGGTTAACCAGTACGAGACCGTTTTCATTGCAACTCCCGTTTTGTCTGACACCCAGATGAAGGAAGCGGTTGCCAAGTACGTCAAGCTCATCACCGACAACGGTGGCGAGATTGTGTACCAGGAGGATTGGGGCCTGCGTCAGCTCGCTTATCCCATCCAGCACAAGACCACAGGTTTTTATTACCTGATCGAGTTCAAGGCCGACAGTAATTTCGTTGCCACCCTCGAGACCCAGTATCACCGTGACGAGC